>Ga0180434_10008087_pt1 | contig 11707 bp, 7 predicted proteins | sample SS_ome_7_FD_132453 | JGI IMG/M metagenome (GOLD analysis project Ga0180434, IMG submission 132453) | Hypersaline lake sediment archaeal communities from the Salton Sea, California, USA - SS_1_D_2 metaG | ecosystem: Environmental > Aquatic > Non-marine Saline and Alkaline > Hypersaline > Sediment... | reverse complement strand
GCAGCCTGCGCAAAGCCGAAAGACTTATTGAATTGCAGGCGATATGTCGCTACGGGGATGCGCACTGAATTACCTCCATGCAGCATCAGGACCACTTCCCGCCGTTGCCCCGGCTTTCTTTCCGTAGTTCAAATACAGCGAAACTGAGCCTGCGCACGGTAAGGGCCTCAGCTTGGTCGATGACTGCCGGCAGCGACGAGCCGGGGCCTGCCCACTTCGTCTCGGCAGAATCCAGAATCTTGACCCATCTGCCGTCCGAGACGTCGACTTGAACCGTACAATCTTGTCTTTCGAAGTTTTCCAAGCAAAGAATGTGGCTGCCATCATGCCATCGACGAAGTACTAACAGCTTCTTGCCGGCGACGACATCAACCTGCAGGTTCTTTTTGCTTAGATGGGCCAAGGCCGGAACGTTTCTGCGAAGGCGGATCAAGTGTCGGTACAGTGTCAGTAGTGATTTGTGCTCCTCTTGGTCTCTGGTCTCCCAGTTCAGCTTCGATTCCAGGAAGGTATTTACATCCTGGGGGTCGGGAGGTTTGCCCTGCCGCTTAAGGAACTTAAACTCATTTATTCTCCCGTCGCGGACAGCAGAGATCAAATCCGCGTCGGAATGACTTACAAAATATAAGAACGGCGCTTCCTCACCGTACTCCTGGCCCATGAAGAGCAAGGGAATATACGGCGAAAGCAAAACAGTCCCCGCCGCAAGCTTCAAGCCCTCATGAGAAACGAGAGCCGACATTCTCCGCCCCAGCATCCGGTTGCCGACCTGGTCGTGATTCTGCGCGAAGACAACGAATCTTTGAGCCGGGATTGTTTTCGAGGAACTTCCGTGATGTCTGTTTCTGTGCTCGGAGTACTGCCATGAGTAAACGAAGCCCTCGCGCAAGGCCTTGGCCAGGTGCCGGACTTGGCCGAAATCGCGGTAATAGCTGAAGCTCTCATCGGTGAGCAGTGCATGGAGGCTGTGGTGAAAATCATCGCACCATTGCGCATCCAGGCCATAACCGCCGGCCCTGGGCGACTTTATGAGCTTCGTATCATTGAGGTCGCTTTCTGCGATGAGGTAAACCCTGCGCCCGGCCTGCCGTGAAAACCCCTCTACTCGCTCGGCCAGTTCCCGGAGAAACGGCTTTGCGCTCATATCATAAATTGCGTGCAGGGCATCGAGCCGTAGTGCATCGATATGGTAGTTGGTGAACCAGTGTAGCGCATTGTTGATGAAGTAGGTCCTTACTTCGTCACTGCCGGCCCCGTCGAAATTTACGGCCTTGCCCCAGGGAGTTTGGTACTTGCCGGTGAAGTACGGGCCAAAATCCTGGAGGTAATTGCCTTCCGGCCCAAGATGGTTGTACACAACGTCGAGAATGACCGCAATCTTATGCCGGTGACACGCATCGACGAGCTTCTTAAGCTTTTCAGGACCGCCGTAGGAGTTCTGCACCGCAAACGGATACGCGCCGTCATAGCCCCAGTTACGCTCGCCCGGAAACTGAGCGACGGGCATCAACTCAATCGCGTTGATGCCAAGTTCAGCAAGGTCGCGCAGACGCGAAATGACGGCTTCAAATGTCCCGTCCTTTGTGAAAGTCCCCACATGCAATTCGTACATAATCATCTGCTCTAAGGGCAGGCCGCGCCAGGCATCATCCGACCATTGAAAAGATGTATGGTCGACCACCTGCGATGGTTTGTGGACACCATCGGGCTGAAGGTGGGATGCGGGGTCCGGCCTTTCCGTAGATAGGTCCAGTCTGAATACATAGCGGCTGCCCGCCTCAATGCCGTCGGCGGTCGTCAGCCAGTAACCATGCTCTTGTTTATCGAGGCTGATAATGCGTTCGGTGGGCGCGGTGATTCTCACGTCCACTCGCTCGGCGTTCGGCGCCCAGACGGTGAACCTGCACTTGCCCGCACCTGAATACTTTGCTCCTGGCTCCATAAAAGCTCCGACCCAACACTCGTGCTTTAGGTTTCCTCTTGTAATCGCCACAGATTTGTGCGTCAAAGAAAAAAGGCCGCCCGGGTTTCTAACGTTGTCCAACCGAAGAACCGCTTTACGAACACCGATAGATTCGCTCACGTATTTCTCTGAAGAAGATTTCGACAAGACTCCAGGGACTGGGGGTGCACGAGGATGATACGCAGAAGAACGAAAACCTCAAACAGCAGATCGCTGAGAAGATGGTGGATTTCCGGGGCGGTATTGGCGCTGTTTTTCATAGCGGAGAGCCCTACAGCGGTGACGACTGAACCGCTGGATAGACTGCTCGACGCCATAGCGCAGGTGGAAACGGGAAATGACAGATGTGCCGTGGGTGACGGCGGCAGAGCTATCGGCCCTTACCAGATACACCGCGCCTACTGGGAGGATGGGACGCGATTCCTGGATGTCGACTGGGAGTATGAGGAAGCGGTTGACCCGGAAAAGTCCCGAGAAGTGGTCAGGGCATATCTTCTGTACTACGGCAAGTCCAAGAGCCTGCTCCAGTTGGCACGCATTCATAATGGAGGACCCAGAGGCCACGAGAAACAAGCAACTCTGCCCTATGCCCGCAAGATTCAAAAGCACTTGGAGCCCCGTGGGTAACGCCCGTGCAGCTCTCTATGCTGCCAGCCGTTAGATAGTCCAGCCTTGGCGGTAGTGCGGCCTGATGAATTCGTTGGCCTCGGGGACGTTTGTGACCTTCATGTTCTTCCAGTCGAAGTCCAGCTTCTTGCCGGCGCGGAGGGCAACGTTGCCCATAAGGCTGAATTCGGTGAGCGGACCGGCGTAGTCAAAGCCGGTGCTGGGTCGGACTTTGCCCCTGCAGGCATCCAGCCAGTTACGGTGATGTCCTTTGACGCGGGGCAGTGTCTTGGGGGGTCTCTTATAGGCCCGCATCTTGGTCTCGGGAATGATGCGCGGAGACTTCGCCCAGCCGCCGCCCAGAATAGCGCCTTTGGTCCCGATAAAGAGAATGCCGTGGTCGCCGAGGCTTCTGCCTTCTTCCAGCTCCGCAGGGCGCGGCGGCATGAGTCCGCCCTCGTACCACGTGATGCGTACGGGCCCCATGCCAGCCCGGACGGGGAAATGGTAGTAGATAAGCGACGCGCCGGGACAGGTTTCTTCGGTGGTGCCGTAGGAGCTGGCCTCGACGCTGAACTTCTCAGCTTGATCCAGTTTCAGCGCCCAGAAGGCCGGGTCCAGATGATGGCAGGCGAAGTCGCCGATGGTGCCGGAGCCGAACTGCCACCAGGCCCGCCAGCGGACCGGGGCGTAGTCGGGATGATAGGGGCGGAAAGGCACGGGTTCGACCCAGCGATTCCAATCGAAGCCGGCGGGAACCGGGGGCGTCTCTTTGGGTAGGTCGGTCAGGTCGGTCCAGCGCCGCGCACCAGTGGTCGTCCATGAGTGTACTTCGTGGATGTCGCCGATAGCGCCGTCCCATATCCATTCGCAGGCGAGGCGGATGTCCTCGCTGGAGTGTCCGAAGTTGCCCAGTTGCGTAGCCACGCCGGCCTTGCGGGCCGCCTCAGTGACCACGCGGGTCTCGTAGACCGTGCGGCAGAGCGGCTTTTCGCAGTAGAGGTGCTTGCCCTTGGCGATGACGGCCAGCGCGATCACGGCGTGCGAATGATCCGGCGTGGCAAGCAGAACTGCGTCGATGTCTTCTTTATCGAGCATCTGATTGTAGTGGCGATAGGTCGGGCACGATTGGCCGTATTGCTGCCGAACCAGTTCACTGGCGGGCTTGAGGCCCGCGGTACCGCCATAGTAAAACATGCTGTAGTCGCTGGACTCGTTGACATCGCAAAGCGCAACGACGCGGGTGCCGGGCTCGTTGAAAAGTTGCCTCATGTTGACAATGCCCTGGCCGCCTGTTCCGATAATGGCGACATTGACCGTTTCGCTGGGCGCGGTGTTTCCGCTGCCGCCGAGGACGTGCTGCGGCACAACGGTCAAGGCACCGGCTGCGGCGGCGCCACGCAGGAAGTCTCTCCGAGTCAGTTTTTTCGTGTGAACGGAATTGCCTTTTCGAGCTTTCATGTATTTTCTCCTGTTCGTGCTCATCGCCCGCGCGGGGCCGGCGACGCCGTTTGTCCCGAGTGCAGCCGCTGCACACATAACAGCCGAGCGACGGGCACGGTATCAGGCTCTCCAGGGACGGTGTCGGCTCAATTTGCCCGACAATATATCTGTGGCGATGATCACGTCCTCTCTGACCTGAAAGTCGAACATGCCGGCACAGATGAAGTCGGCCCCACCTTCGAAGGCAAATTTGAAGGCCTTGCGAGGGTGAATCGCACCGGCAGCCATGACCTTGAAAGCTATCCACGGCTCCTTGAGATTCTTCATATATTCAATCGTCTCCCGCGGGTTGTTGCACCACATGTTATCGTGGTGCTGGTCGTGGTCCTGCGAGCGTCCGCCGATGATATCAAAAGCCTTGCGGTTCTGCGCGGGAGTAGCGGACCAGTAGTCATCCGGATGCAGGGTCTTGACCCAGAAGTCCGGCTTCATACCGGCTTTGACACACGCCTTTATCGTCTCCAGACAGTGGCCCCCGATTCCACCGGGCACCTTGAACTGCTGAATGTACTGCAGCGCCTCACCCAGGGAGTCCGCTTTGCCGTCTCGGACGGCCTTGTCGGCGACACCGCCCTGCACATACACTGCGTGTGCACCGTTATCTACAGACCTCTTAATTCCTTCCTTGATGTTCTTGCCCCAGGCGCAATCAGAGAACCACTGGACCTTGCCTCCCCGTTCGTTCCAGTAGCGATTGATTACGCGGTCGGACACAGGATTGGTCAGGATGGTGTTGATCCCCATCTGTTCAGCCAGCTCTAACGTTTCAAAGACCTTTTCATCTGTGTGGTACGCCTTGACCAGCGATGAAACGTACATCAAGTCCCGGCTGTGTGCCCAGCCGCCGATCAGGTTGCCGCCGCAAAAGAGCCGGCTGACCTTAAGGTCTTTGATTCTTCCGTAAGCGAGCCCCTTGCTGGTCGAAGCGGCTTTGTGTTCAGCTTTGCCGCTGTTTTTGCTGTCTGCCGACTCTGCCATCTTGGCCAGTAAGTTCTGCTCTTCAAAACTCCGCAGTCCCAGTGCAGCTCCGGTGGAAGCGGCGATAGACCTGCGCAGCAGTTGGCGACGATTAAGATTCTCCGACATTTTCACACCCCTTCTGGTATTGCCCTGAATATGCGTGTACTTTTGTGCTTGCTCGACTACAATGGTATAGCTTAACCATCCACTTCTTGTTCAGCCTCGCCGGTCAAATCATCGGACCAGCCTTATGTATTGTAACAAATCCAGAGGCTCAAATCCTCTCTAAATCATCAAGAAGTTCAGACGTCGGCAGCGCATGCAAGCCGCATCTTTTCAGCACTCCTTCGTTATTCCGGGCTGCGGGGCTGGATAGATGCCGTCGGGACCAACGTGGATGGGGGCGGGCATATCAAAGGTCATGCTGTCAATATCGTCCACGAACTGAAAGTCACTCTTTAACACTTGGTCCCAGGTGATGTATTGGCCGGTGTGAGTCGCCGCGCGGCCCATCAATGCGGCGATGTCCGCCTCGCCGGCCCGGCGGGCCTCATTGTGCGGCTTGTCCTGCCGGATCGCGTCCAGAAGCACCTGCCATTCCGCGTGGTACGGATTCGGATCGGGCCGACCAAATTCCCAGACAAGATTGGCCGGGACCATATCGTGGCTCTTGTAAATCCTGGGCTTGGGTTGGCCCAATGTCGCCATGATCACAGCCGAGCCTTTCGAGCCGTGGGCATAGTCCGAGTACGTACTCCAGCAGCCTTTCATGTGCCGCGAGAACGCGAACAGTTTGGTGCCGTCGGCGAAGGTGTATTCCACCGTGTAGTGGTCGAACTGGTTGCCCGCCTCCTTGTAGCAGCGGCCGCCGAAGCCCTGGGCCGAGACCGGCCAGGCCCCCTTGGTCCAGCAGGCAACGTCGATGTTGTGGCAGTGCCAGTCGATGAAGAATCCGGAAGATACCCACGTGAAGCTGTTCGGATGCTGGAGTTGAAAGACCAGCTCATTGGCGCCGTCCGGCAGCGGTGGGCAGTGAACCGGCCCATGCACCCGGTAAATCCGCAGGGTGTGGACGTCACCGATGGCGCCATCGTGAATTCGCTTGATGGTTTCCTGCCGGGCTTTGGAGTGCCGCCACATGAAGCCGACACCGACCTTCAGATTCTTCTTCTCGGAAAGCTCGGCGGCTTTCAGCCAGCGGCGCACGGCGGGCGCATCAACGGCGAACGACTTTTCCGCGAACACGTTCACGCCCTTTTTGACGGCGTACTCGAACTGGAGCGGGCGAAAGGCCGCGTGCGTGGTCAACAGCACGACGTCACCGGGGTCCAGGCAGCCAATTGCCTTCTTGTAGGCGTCGAAGCCGAGGAATTGACGTTCCGGGGGGACATCGACCTTGTCCGCAAAGTCCTTGTTGAGCTCTTTCAGGCTTCTTTGGACACGCGGTTCGAACAGGTCGGCCATCGCGTAAAGCTTCACCGGGCCGCCGCTGGCCGAGAAGGCGTCGGCGACCGCGCCGGTGCCCCGGCCTCCACAGCCAACCAAGGCTAATTTGATGGTATTGTTCTCGGCGGCATAGATGCGGCTGGCAACGCCCGCCGCCAGAGCTGAGGTCGCGGCTACCCGACCGGTTTTCTTTAGAAACTCGCGACGTGACGTACTTGTTCTCGCTATTGCGTTCATGGCAGGCTTTCTCCTACTGATTGCTAACTTGTTGAAGCACAACTCCTGTCGGCGCTTGCTCATTGCCTCCATTATCGCCATTGTCCCATACTTCACAAGCGTTTTTCCACGTGATAGCACCTAAGGACGCCTGAGAACTTGACCAAAGGCCGTGAGATAGCGGCTACCTCGGAGAAGGAGCGGAGCGTTAGTAGCGGGCCCCTAAGGCTCGCTCGATGATAGCGTTCCACCGCGACCGTCCATATAGATCACTGCGGCCCGAATTTGATTGGTTTTCGCAACTCTGTCGCTTAGAATAGAAACGTGACCGGCAGGGGTACGGTACGACGGCCGGACAAGATGGTGGGGATGCGGGCGCGTGAGACGTTGTGCACTTTGCTTGTGTTTGGCCTTCTGTGATGTTGCATCGCTACGATTCTTCTATGGCCTTTAACAGACCCGGCTATTCATGGTGTGGCATCACGTTGTTTGTGAAGTGGACGAAACACTAAGCGCAACACAGCAGATGGCAAGAGCGGGATGACTGACAGATACCATCTCACAGACGAAAAGTACGACATACTGAGCCACCGCCAGAGAGCAGACAGAGTGCACATTCTCACGCTGGACCATATCCTGGCTACCGATGTCTACGAAAGAATACACTCGGACCGAAGGATGAAACGTTACGAATTGATCACGCCGCGAGAAGCCCGAGTGGCCGACATGGCGGCTGAGATCGATAGCATGGCGCAGGATACGGTGTCTTCAAGGTTGTTGATCATTGACGTGCGGCGGGCTACGCTACCGAGGCTTCAAAGGACGTATAACAAGGTGGTCGGCTATAACCGCCGAGACTTGAATCGGCTGTGCTACACCATACTCATCGGAGATGGACCCGTGAATCTCTTTCAAGCGGGCAAGTCTCTGGATGTTCTCGTTTCGCATCTATCCGCTCACAGAGTGGATTACCATCCCGCGGTATTCTTCTATGATCCGTTTCTGCACTATGAGCCAAACGAAATCGAGCCGGCAAGAATGCACGAAGAGTACGTGCTTCCCAATAAGATACCAAAGCGCCTCGTTCCCTATTTCAAGGAAAGCCAGGACATAAGCGTGGCCAGCATACGGCGTTTCTTCAGGGCAACGGGCAAACCCAAGCACATCAGGAAAAAGAGGTTGCGAACGCTCAGAGGTCTATACAAAAAGCGTATCCGCAAGCAATTCGGCCATCATAAAGATCAGTTAAAGGCCTGGCTGTCGCGGGATGGAATACGATTGGCAAATGAAAAACTCCATCTGTACCCCTTATTCTTTGAAGACTGGGTCCATCATCTGATGCGCAAAGCCAGACAGAACCAGGCAGCCGCACGACGCCGGGCTCAGTAATCCACCGCCCTCACGTTGCAACTTGCCCCCATAAAGATGACCGATCTGGATGGTGAAAATGATCTTGACACTATCACCTTGCTATGACCACAGTGCGGACCTCTGGCGCGCGCATTCGCGGCCACGTGTCGTGAAATCCGTGCCGAGCCGGGGGATACGTGCTGATTTTGGCCTCGATGGACTAAAGTGAGGCGCAATTGGAGCCGAGAAGAATAGGGTGGGGTCTTTGCCCACCCGCGTAAATGGTGGCGCGAGGCCCATCGTACGTTACTGTGTGACTTATCGAGGCCATAGCCCAATGCATGAGAACACCGAGCAAGCACCCCAGATCATCAGTATCCAGCACAGTGCAACTGCTAAAGAAGCTGCCGACAAGATGCTCGGCAACCAAGTCGGATGTCTGGTAGTGTACGACGATAGCGGCAAGCTTGTGGGCATCCTGAGCGAGCGGGACATTGTGAGCCGAGCGGTGGCCCCCTCCAGGAACCTCGAAGAAATCTCTGTTTCTGAGATTATGACCGCACATGTTGTCTCCTGCTCCGGCGATACGCCCCCGAGTCGAGCCCGTGAGATCATGACAGCTCATCGGATTCGGCATTTACCGGTCGTGGAGAAGGGAGTCGTTGTTGGAATACTCTCAGCCAGGGATTTAATCGGACTACAGCTTATTGAAGACAAAGCTGCGGCTGAGGAAGTCGCGATGCTGTCGAAGTGCTTGAAAAGTATTGACCTGAACGAGGTGGCCAACATAATCACCCGCGAAGCCCCGAAACTCTTTGAGGTGGACCGGTGTGTTCTATGTTTTCGAAAGAAACAGAAGAAGACGGAAAGTCTTGCGCTGGTCAGCCGTGGCAAATGCAAATGCCCCGAAGAGCATCTGCTGTTGCTGGGACAGGACGGCGGGCTACTCGATCAAGGCGGCTTCTACTGGGATGATATTCCGGAGGTCTGCGAACAACATGGAGGGCATCACCCCCGCCTGGTTGTGCCGCTTGATCTCTCGGCTTCACAGGATTCCTTAGACAAGCAGAGCGAGCCGCTTCGTGGGTATCTATGTATGTGCAGCTTTGCTGACCGTGCTTGCGTTAACAAAGAGCTTGTTTCGTACAAGGCCAGGCTGGCACGGGAAGTCCTTAATGCTCACCTGACGAATGCCAGATTATATCAACAGGCTCGCATTACGTCCCTAACCGATGCTCTCACGGGTGTTGGCTCAAGGAAGTATCTGGAGGACAAACTACAAGCTGAATGTGCTCGTGCCGGCCGGTACCGTCGCTCGTTTTCCGTGGCAATAATTGATCTGGACCACTTCAAGACGATAAACGACGTGTTGGGCCATGCCAGCGGAGACGGGGCGCTTAAGAAACTCGCTGCATGCATGCACGAGCAGAAGAGGGCCCCGGACGTGCTGGCGCGCTACGGTGGCGACGAATTTGTCATACTGATGCCTGAGACGAAAGCCAAAGATGCTTGCGTGCTGCTGGAGAGGCTACGAGCCACAGTCCAGCAGATAGAAATAGCCGCAAACGTCTCCATGACCATTAGTTGTGGCGTAGCCCAGAGTTCAGAGGACTACGCGGACTCGTCCAGCGATCTAATCCGAAGGGCCGACCTGGCCCTGTACGAGGCCAAGAGCGCCGGACGCAACTGTGTGAAAGTATGGGACGAGACAATGTCCAAGCGCCTCAAGGCTGGGGATATCGAACTTGAGAAGATCAGAAAGCTACAAAGACGAATCGCCGGATTGTCGGAAAAGGCCGAGACGATGTTCATGCAAAGCATTTGGGGGTTGGTCCAGGCGCTTGAAGCCAAGGACGCCTACGCCAAAAAACACTCAGAGAACGTGATGCATTACGCCACAAATATGGCCGCAGTTTTGGGATTGTCTTGCCAACAGACAGAGCTGATTCGCCGTGCTGCGATGATTCACGATATCGGCAAGATTGGTGTGCCGGATGCGATCCTCTCTAAGCCTGGAAAGCTTACGCCGCACGAACGTCGCATTATTGAGCAGCATCCGCTCATAGCCGTCCGTATACTGGGCAAGATGTCTTTCCTGAAGCAGGAGATTGCCATCGTACGGCACCACCATGAGAAGTACAATGGTGAGGGGTATCCGGACGGCCTTTCAGAAACTGCAATACCCCGCGGCGCGCGTATCTTGGCTGTGGCGGACATGTTCGATGCTCTGACGTCACCTCGGTCCTACCATGATTCACGCTCGGTTGCGCAGGCACTCGGGATTCTGGCTGATTCGGCAGGATATGAGCTTGATCCGGAAGTGGTCAAAGCCATGTCATGCTGGATCGAGCAGATTGCTGCACAACTCGGTAAGCGGTTGGCACAGTTGACCACAGCCGACTTGATGCAGTCACAAGAGCAGTTTGGCGATAGCGGCGCCCCGGAGCAGAACGGAGCAGAGGCCAGCGTGGTTCACGCCGAGCGCAGCCCACGCACCGTCCATTCTGCTGCGGAGTCCGATGCGGCCGACAGGTAACTACTACGGCGTTTTCTCTGGCCCCCCGCAGCCCCCTTCCATTTACTTGTTGGCCATTTGCTCCCATCCGGCAATCTCCTGCAAAAATGTAGGTGTCTGACAAAAGTCAGAAGTTTTTCCGGTTTCTTTTGTTATTTGTGCTCTGCGAGCGTCATAATATCATAGAGAGACCTCGTAACTGTAAGCGAGCCGCTTGCTGGGCTGCTGACTATGCAAGGAATGGAACTATGCGGCGTCTTCTTGTCTCAATAGCTTGTGTTGCAGGCGTTTCTTGGTTTGGAACAGCGGCCGGCGCGCCGGATGTGCCCGAGATGCGTGGGCGCGGCCGGACATCGAGGTATGCGACTTCGGCAAAAGCCCCTCCGGGTTCGGGTGAGCTTGACGGCAGGAACCTTGTGGTGAGGCTGTATTCTCATTGGCGGCAGGACCCCACGAAGTTTGAAAAGCTGGATGTCAAACTAAAAGGCAGCCAAGTCGTTCTCGAACCCGACGAGAGCGTCGCTTCTGCGCTCGTCGTTATTGTGGCCCAGGATCAGACTGACAATATGGTTAGCCAGGCTATCGGTGATCGCCTGTGCGCGTGGGAGTTCAAGAGAGAAGTCCGTTTTCCATTGCCCTTTCCTGATGGGCAACCGGATGACAAAAAGTTTTGGATGTTCACCGATGCTTTGGGCGAGCCGATGCCCGGTGCCACCGTCGAGCTCCTTCTGCCGGACCATGGAGGGCCGCGGATTGCGGTTGGCAGGTACGTGCTCGACGATGCGGGCCGGCTATGCGAGAAGAGGTTTTTCGGCGACTTTCACACTTTCTCTTGTCGTCTCTCGCATCGCGACTACGGGCTTACCGAGGTATCTGGCCTGTCGCGACATGATGCGAAGATTGTGCTTCCATTGGTTCGCGCTGACACGATAGCGGCCCAGCGCGCCATTAGCGGGCTGGTGGTGGACCCGGACGGCGAGCCTGTCGCCGGGGCGGTCGTCGAATGCACGAACGCGCGTACCTTGGGCGAGGGCCTGATTAACTCGCTGCACGGGCGTAGCTATAGGGTGATTACAGATGAGGCCGGGGCATTCAGGCTCTATTTGCCGAACGAGAAACGACGCGATGAGCGAGGGTACCTCATTCCG
>Ga0180434_10008086_pt1 | contig 11708 bp, 13 predicted proteins | sample SS_ome_7_FD_132453 | JGI IMG/M metagenome (GOLD analysis project Ga0180434, IMG submission 132453) | Hypersaline lake sediment archaeal communities from the Salton Sea, California, USA - SS_1_D_2 metaG | ecosystem: Environmental > Aquatic > Non-marine Saline and Alkaline > Hypersaline >... | reverse complement strand
TGCTGTCACGGACAACGGCACCACCCTTTCAATAGATGACGGGGCCGGATCTCTAACTGTAGATGCCAGCCAGCTTGATATCGATGATCTCAACGCAACAGATGATGCCGTTCAGGCATGGTGCTTTGACGGATCTGGAAACGCCATTGGATCAACAGCCGGAGCACTGGATATCAACATTGCATCCGGTGATGTAGACGATTCTCTAGCCAATACGGCAATAGAGAACACTTCCACGGCGGTTTCCACATCGGCTGTTGCTGTCGTTTCTTCGGCTCTTGCCAACCGCAAGTGGCTGTACCTTGCCAACGAAGGCAATATCAAGCTGTATGTCGGAAAGTCCGGCGTTACCACAGCCAACGGCTACCCGATGTACAAGAACGAAAAACTTGAGCTTAGAATCGGTGCCACACCCGTAGTACAGGCTATTGGTGATACCGGCGCAAGCTCGGAAGACCTGAGGGTCATGGAGCTTAGTTGATGACTGAGACAAAGAAGAAGACAACGAGAAAGAAAAAAACGGGGGCTTCGGCTCCCGCTCCTTCAATCCCGCAGATGACATTTACGGAAGAGGAAGTGCAGATGCACGCCAACCTTCTGAATGTCATGAACAAGATGGCCCGGTTCAACGATGTCACGATTCAAGATTGTGTAACTGTAGCCCAGGCCTATGTAGGCAATACAAAGCTAAACAAAAAGATGGAAGACAACATCTTTGAAATAAGGCGGCATATTCCAGCGCCAAAGGGTGAGTGATGGGAGTTGGTGGAAGAGACATAGATGATGGCATAATTACCGGCGCGGTCTATACCGAGCTTACGGTGGGTGTAGCTGCCGTAGAGCTGAAGGTTGGGGGCTCGGCCCTTGCCGACAGGGTAGCCGTTACCATGCAACCCAAGGACAACAACATATACTGGGGGTATGACAACACTGTAACATCGACAACCGGGACACAGATATTTAAAAACCAGTTTCTAATGCTTCCCATCGGAGAAGACCAGGCAGTCTGGCTTATAGCTGATGGGGCAGGGAAGAAGGTTGTAGTATCGGAGCTTGCATCAAGTGACTGACTGGGTGAAAACAGAGGTAGCCGAATCAGTACCGTTTGACAATTCAACAAACGGATACATTGCCGACGAGGTTCAAAGCGCTATAGAGGAAACAAGGTCTACGGCAGGACAGGCCCGGTACGTTATAAACTACTCATACAACGGCAACGCATCCAACAGGTGGTTAGAGCTTTTTCAATCAAACCCGTCAAATAATACACCTTTTGTTGTCGCAGAAGCATCTTCTGTTGTAGCCATGGCACTTTCAAACAGCAACGATACGGCAACGGCTACGGTAACGCTGTACAAGAACGGAGTTGAGCTGGATACGCTTTCGGTATCATCTGCACAGACAGCATATGAGACTGGGATTAGCTGGCCCCTGGTATCTGGTGACGAGCTTTCTGCCAAGGTTACATCTGGCTCGCTTCAAGATCCGGCATTCTTCCCAAATATAAAGGTTTCCGCTCCATGAGCTACAACATCTGCAAGGTTAAAAACATTGATACAGTCACCCACACCTATTGTGGCCAGGATATCGTGGCAGGAGCTACATATACGATACCGGATAGCGAGCGGCTGTTGTGGGCGGCCTGTGATGATCTTCTTGATGACATATCCGGCGGCGATGCCCAGATATGGGACAGCTCGGCGGCTATTTCAGGCACATCCGATCAGATAGACTGGCTCAAGGACCAATCCCCCAGGGAGGTCCATCTGTGTGCCTGTGGATCGATTGAAAAGAGGCTCTACAAGACTGTGGCGGCAGACGATACCGAGCAGCTGGACTATACAGTCACCAATGGCAAGACGCTTTCCATATCCGAATTTGCCGGCAATGCGGCCACATCAACCGATGTAAAGGTGGAGATCATCTGGGATCCTGCCGGAACACCCGACATTCTGTTGTCAACCCACAATGACGCCCAGCCCCAGAAAACCACAAAGACCTTCTCCGGCAACGGCTCCAAGGTTATGCGTGTACTTCTCACCAATGACAGTTCAACAGCCGAAACAATTGGTGCATACTGGATAGGGGATGAAACATGAGTTCCAAAAACATCATAAACTTTGCCACACTGGGAGCCGGGGCCAGTAATGTTATTGAATACCCCACAGCCATACCAGCCGGCAAGACATGGGTTATAAGGGTTTTTGGGGCTTGCGACATCAACATGGGAGACAGCAAAAGCTCGGAGTACATGCTGAGACTTGGATCTGAAAACATTCAGCCCATAGTGGTGACTGGAGACACCCATGAGATAAGGGATATCCCGGAAATAACCGGAGACGGGTCAAAAAAGATTGGTGTATATGTGAAAAACAACTCGGTACATCCAAAGGCCATGCCCTTCTGGATCAGGGCCTATGAGAGGTAGGGGATGCTTGTAAACCAAAGAATTCTGTGGAACGACAACGGCACCGAGAAGGATCTGTCCAAAAGCCTCAACGACTTCAGGGGCCAGACCGAGGTTATAGGTTTTGTCTCGGCTGATGACTATATCTATCTGGCTTCGGACATGCCCTTCAACCACAGGTATTTTGATGTGGCTGTAGTTAATGACCAGACCGCTGCCCCCACGGTTGACATATGGTACGCTCAAGCCTGGGAATCTGCCGTTGATATCATCGACCATACTTCCGTCTCAGACGTTACCATGGCCCAATCCGGCATCCTCCAGTGGAAGACAGACGATGACAAGGGATGGGACAGGGAGGCAGATTCCGAGGAAGTTACCGGTGTGGATATCGTGGGACTTTACGACATGTACTGGGTCAGGATAGGCTTCGATGCTGATCTTGCCGGCACCTTTGCACTGAACTATCTGGGACACAGGTTTGTAGAGGCTGACTCGGTACTTGATGACTATTACCCGGATCTGAACAAGACAGGATTTTTGGCTGGCTTTGGTGTATCGGACTGGACCAACCAGCACTTCATGGCCGCAGAAGACATCATCCGGGATCTGAGAAAGGCCGGCATAATTACGAGCCCTTCCCAGCTTCTTGACTGGGAGAAGTTTGAAGAGGCCGCGGTCCACAAGCTTGCCGAGATAGCCAGGGGCATGGGAAGACACTACAGGGAGCCCAAACAGGACGCCCAGAGGGACTATGCCAGGGCCTTCAAACAGCTCAATTTCAACGTGGATCTAAACAAGAACGCTAATCTTGACCGGGCCGAGCGGGTCCATCAATCGGGGTATTTTGGAAGATGACACAAGTTTCAACAGTGTATGACGCTCTGGAGACCCTTATAGAGGGTGAGCTTTCGGGCTATGGCAAGCTCCCGAATCCATATGATCCGGAGAATAACTCGGGGCTATTGCTGGACAAGGGTTACGGCATAGCCTTCGGGCCAGGGGTCAATACAGAGCGTTATGTCAATTGCAAGATTACGATAGAGCGGGTCTTTTCCATCCCCCTGGTCAATGTCGTGGTGGCTACAGAAAACGACACAGACCGACATGCCACCCTTGAGAAGACCATTCAGGAGGATGCTTTCAAGATCATCAAGGCACTGGAGAATGACTCCAGACTGGGTGGTGCTGCGGTCAAGGCCCGATACTCAGACGATAGTGGCGTGCTGTTTCTTGAGGGAGACAGGGAAAAATATCTGCTACAGCAGCTTGAGGTTGCTGTGGAATATTTCGAGGATCTGTCTTGAAGCTGACAGGGATGGCTTCAAGTTTTTAACTACTTTCATGGAGTGAAGAAAAATGGCTATTCAAACCAGAAATTCAGCCCTGGCCATCAAGCCAGAGACGAGTGAAGGGGTACCTGTCAGCCCATCGGCAAGTACGGATTATGTCGCCCTTCAAGATGACGCATCGATGGAACCAGCCTTTGACGTTCTGGAAAATGCAGAACTAAAGGCATCACTGGGACGGGCCAAGCCGATCCTGGGACTTGAAAACCCGACCTTCAGCTTTTCTCATTATCTGAGACATTCAGGTGTGGAAGGCCAGGCACCGAACTACAAGGAGTTTCTTGAGGCTGCCTTTGGAACCGAGACGGTAAACAGCACAGAACGGGACACCGAAGCCGGCTGGACTGTATCAGGCGGTGATGTTGGTGCTGCTGAAGGTACAGACTTTCCAAGGGGCACTTCGGTCATGGTCAAGAATGCCGCTGATGGCTATGAGATCAGGCCGGTTCACAGTGTATCCACCGATACGCTTACCCTGGGCTTTGATCTTGAAAATGCCCCTGCTTCAGGTGTGAATCTGGGCAAGGCTGTGACCTATTCGCCGGCTGATACCGATCATCAGACCTTGAGCATATGGCACTATCTTGGATCTTCAGGAGCCATCCAGATGATGGCAGGCTCCAGGGTTGTGGATTCAAGCTTTTCAATAGCTGCCGGCGAGCTGATCAATGCAAGCTACAGCCTGGAAGGTATCAAATACTATTTCAACCCCATAGAGATAGACGCCACCAATGATGACATGGATTTTGACGATGGGGGAGGCGAAGAAAATGTTTCTGTAGCACAGAAGATGTACACCGATCCCCATGAGCTTGCAGACGCCCTGCAAACGGCCATGGATGCGGCTACATCCGACAACATCACAGTTACCTATTCGGACAGCACCGGAAAATTCACCATAGCCAGTGACGGCGGCACGCTTTCCCTTCTCTGGAATACGGGCACCAATACGGCAACGACAATTGGTAGTGCGCTTTCCTTCACGGTATCTGCCGACGATACTGGAAGCACAAGCTACACCGGAGACAATGTTATCGATCTGTCAACGCCTCAAACCCCGTCTTTTGACTCGGCTGATCCTCTGGCCGCCAAGGATAACCAGGTGCTTCTTGGTGATTCTGACGATACAGCCTGCTTTGCCGCTTCAAGCTGTGACATCACCCTCGGAACACCCAAAAGGGATATCCTGAGTGTATGCTCCAGCTCCGGCAAGTCAGGATCCATCATCAATGCCAGGGAAGTCACGGTTTCAGTCTCGGCTCTTCTTGAGCAATACGATGTCGATAAATTCAAGCGGTTCAGGGAAAACACCGAAACCCGGTTTGCATACATCGGCGGCACCAAGTCCGGAGGCAACTGGGAGGCCGGCAAGTGCTTCTGCTGGTATCTTCCCACATGTACGATAACAAGCTTCAACATCACAGACGATGACGGGCTTGTAACGCTTGAGCTTGAGCTTCAGAGCTTTGTGGATGACTCCGGAAACGGAGAAGCCTACTTGAGTTTTGTATAACCTTTAAAACCGGTGCTGGAGGATCAATTGAAGACATACGACTACATACCCAGAAAGATCAAGGATGAAGAAGGCAATCTGATGGATCAGGTCTTCACGGGAAAGGTAACAATTGAGGTGCCTTTCTACAGGGAGCGGCTGGAGATTGGCCGCATAGTCCAGGGGGATGGCAAGGAATCCAATGTTGACATCAGCATGAAAACCCTTGAGATCCTGAAAAAACATGTAAAGGAAGTAGACATCACCTGTGACAAGCATGATTTGATCATTGACAACTTCGATGATCTGGGGCTGTACCAGGAGGGTGGAGCCATTATCACGGATCTGATTCAGATTCTGATCAAGGGAATACCGTTGGGGGAAGGTTCAGGGCCGAGCTGAAGACTGCGGCCCGGGCCAGCTTCCACGGACATGAGGTAAGAGCCGGACCCGCTGCCGGGTATGTCAGCGAATTCAATGCAAGGAAGAGGATGGTGCCACTGGGATACACTGAAGACTTCGGAGTCCTTGACGCATTCAAGGCCGACTGCTTCATGATCATCAGTGAGACCTATGACAAGGAGCTGGAGAAGAAAGCCAAGAAGAAACCGGGGAAGAAATAAATGCCCAACATACCCCTGAATATTGTAGCCGATACCAGAAAGGCCACCAAAAGCCTTACACGGTTTGGAAAGTCTGCATCGGCTTCTGCCAAGTCCATAGAGCGGTCATTCTCGGCCTTGAAGCTTGTAGCCGGTGCCGCCGTTGGTTTCATAGCAGGTCGGCAGATCATCAGGGGTATCAATGCCATAACCGAGGCCGCCGCAGTCCAGGAATCGGCCATACAGGAACTAAATACAGCCCTGCAATTGTCTGGCCAGTTTTCCGAGAAGACTTCCAGGTCCATGCAGCAGTTCGCTTCCAGTCTCCAGCAGACTACCCGGTTTGGAGACGAGGTTATACTTCAGAACGCCGCCCTGATCCAGAACCTTGGAAAGCTTGACGAGGATGGCTTGAAGCAGGCGACAAAGGCGGCCATAGAGCTTTCAGCGGCCCTGAAGATTGATCTCACTACAGCAAGCCAGCTTGTGGGCAGGGCCGCCCAAGGTGAGATAGGCACATTCTCTAGGTACGGCATCCAGATTGAAAAGGGAGCTACAGCAGCAGAGACTTTCGCCAACGTATTGGAGAAGGTCAACAAGGGATTCTCGGGCGCTGCCGCTGCCCAGGTGGAGACCTACGCTGGAGCTACAGACCAGCTCGCCAATGCCTTTGGAGACACCCAGGAAGAGCTGGGTTTCATCATCACCAAGAATCCGGCAGTGGTCCGGGCCATCAAGGCCCTGACTGGGCTTTTCACAGAACTAAACGGCTGGCTTCAGGACAACCAGAAATCAGTCAATGCCCTTGTGGTTTCGTTTGTCCAGTGGGGTCTGGAGGCCATCCCTGATGTCATTGACGCCATAGCCACCCTGATCAAGGGCCTGGCGAAGGTCAAACAGGGATTTGACACCGGTGTGGATGCTGTAGCCGGCTTTGTCTTCAAGGTATCGGGCTTTCTTGATGACGGGGTGGATGGTTGGAAGAAGGCGGCAGCAGAAGCCGAGCTTGCAAGCAAAGAATTGACCGACCAGTCTGGACAGGGGCTTGAAGACCTTGCCAACAGGCTTCGGGACGGATCCCAGGCCGCGCGTAAATTTCTTCAGCCTGTCATTTCCTCCTTCAATGAGCTGGGGGCCGCTGCCCAGAGCGCATCAGAAAAGGTTGATATATCCGGCAGGGGCAAGGGTGAAGACGGTGATGTTCTGAAGGATGCCGAGGCCCTTGGAAAATCTTTTGGTGATCCCATCAACAAGGCTGTTGGCATAGTTCAGGGCCTTATTGACTTCATACCAAAACTGCTCCAATCAGTTACCAAGATATTTACAAGCCTGACTGATCTGCCGGGCCAGATAGTCAAGAATCTGGGCGGGCTTTTTGATTCGATAGTTGGGTTTGCAGAAAATTTCGGCAAGAATCTGTTAAACGGGCTCGGTGATGTACTGGAGTCAACGGTGGATTTTCTGGCTACAAGTCTTCCAGACGCCCTGATTTCAGCGGCTGAATCCATCCCTGAAGCCTTGATAGGTTTCATTCAGAGACTTCCTGAGATATTCACCAAGCTGGGGGGCGCTCTGGTCAAGCTGTTCATACGGCTACCGATTGTATTTGCCACCGAGCTGATCAAACAGGCTCCGGCCATAGTGGTTGCTTTTCTCACGGCACTGCCGGAGATCATCACCGGCTTTGTCCAGGGGCTCACAGAGGCTTTGGCTGAGCTGGATTTTGCACAGCTCATAATTTCGTTGATAGAGGCCATACCCCGAATAGTGGATGCTTTGGTGAATCAGTTTATTTTTGGTGGAGGCCTTGAGCGTCTTGTGGTCGGGCTCATTGAGGCAGCACCAAGGATAGCCTGGGCTTTGGCTGAATTTTTTCTAAGGGCTTTGGCTGAATCAGCCGGAGCCATTGGAACAGCAATCGCTGTGGGTTTCAAGGACGCTCTGGCAGGACTCGGCGAAGCTCTGGGGGGGATCTTTTCAGCATCCATAGAGCTACCCGAATTCGAGCCACCCGCCTGGCTGGAACAGCTGGAAGTGCCTACACCTGAATGGCTTGAGCTTCTGGAGATACCTACACCCGCATGGATTGAGAGGCTGGAAAATATCGGCCAGAACGTGGGCGGGGGCCTCGGTGATCTTTTGGGATTCCAGACCGGTGGCATCGTGCCGGAAACGGGACCGATAAGGGCCCATGAGGGCGAGCTGGTAACACCCCCCAGAACCACAGGCGAGCTGTTTGATCTGATCGGAATACTCAAGGACAGGCTGGAAGGTGACAGGCCGCAGTCCCAGACCATGACAACCGAAGACGGAAGGCCCCTTGTGGTCAATGTCCAGATAGGCGAGCAGGAGCTTGCCAACACGATATTAAATCTCAACAGACAGGGATTTAGAACCTCATGAGCGTAAGACTATTCAACAGAAACTATCTGGATCCTGATATCGTCTCCAATGCCACCGTGTCCAGTGAGCAGTCAGCCTTTCCGGTGGACAACATATACAACGAGCAGCGCAGGTCAAAAGTCTGGAGATCGGACGGGTACTGGGAAGTTACGGCTTCAAACAAGACCCTTGTCTTCAGGGAGACCACTGGAGTAGATCTGACAGCCACCCTGACCGAAGGCACCTATACCAGTACGACAACATTTCTGGCCCACATCAAGACCCAGATGGAAGCTGTGGGAGGCTCCACATACACGATAGCCCAGGACACTTCTACACTGAAAATCAAATTTACTTCAGACGGTGGAGGCGGGGGCGGTATTTTCGAGCTTAGATGGACATCATCCACGGGGCTTGCCGCCCTTCTCGGGTTTGACTCCGGCACCAATGACACCGGAGCCCTGTCATATCTGGCCGATCTGCTTCGTATCAATTCCGAAGAATGGATCAAATGGGATATGGGAATATCAACCAATGTTCAGGCCTTCATTCTGATAGGCGCAAGAAATGATGCCATCAAGCTGGCCCCCTCGGGCACATTCACCCTTGAAGCCAACGAGACAGACATCTGGACATCCCCAAGCTACAGCCAGACGCTGACCTACGATGACAGGGCCATAAGCCTTTTTGACGAGGATGGACTTCACTCGGAGGCTGTCCGGTACTGGAGGCTGAAGCTTGAAGACACCGACAACCCGCTGGGATATCTGGAGATTGGAAACCTGTTTCTGGGCGACTATTTCGACTCCACCCGGGGCCAGGTCCAGTTTCCCTTTGGCGGCAATTACGTGGACCGCTCGGCAACGGTATTCAGCGAAGGCGGCCAGACGTTTTCGGACATCAGGGAGAAGACAGAGCAGTTCGGCATCACATGGTTTGGCCTTACAGTAGCCGAGAAGGAATCCATTGACGATTTCTTCCGGCAGTTCGGTACTGGTATTCCGTTCTTTGTCCAGTTCGATCCGGATCTGGCTTTCAGCTCGACTGCTGCCGAGTATATCCGTTACTGCAAATTTGAAAACGCTCCGAGCTATAGTCTTGAATCACCTGGAAACTATAGCTGCCAGATGAGTCTTCGGGAGGAATTATGACCTGGCGTATATGGTGCAGGCCCTGGGATTCCGGCCAGCTTGCCAATACAGACATCTTCCAGCCTGTTACACCGAAGAAAAACATAATCCTAATCGGATGCAGAACGTGGATTGTGGCCATCAGTGATCCCACGTTTACAGATCTCAACATGAAGATCTATTCCAATGATGACAACGCTGCTGTAGACACCCCTTTGGAGCTTCTTGCAACATCCACCAACAGCCAGGCCAAGGCCGACATCATAACCCTTGACCATGGTGTCAAGGAAATCTATTTCAATTTTGACAATGTGAGCCTTCAGGAAAACACCAAATACAACTTTGTCATGAATGGCACAGGTTATGTACCCACTTCCAGCTCTTTTCTCTGCTGGAGAAAGGCATATCCTGACCCCGTATATACGGCAGGCTATACGCCTACAAAGGAAAGTCTTGGGGTGGCTCCATATGAGATATATCTTATCGGGGGGGATCTTTGACCTACGCCGACAACCTCAATGAAGAAGGGATCAACTCCCAGTATCTTGTGGTCATGAAGCCAAGAAGACTCATTGATTCCACGGGATGGACCCTTGTCAGCGGCACCAAATACACCCAGGGATTTGACTTCGGACAGGTCATTATTCTTGATGATGACGGCACTGCCCAGACAGAGGCATCTGATTCCACCCTTGGAGATGGGGTCTGGTATTTTGATGCTGATACTGAAATTCTTTATATTGATATCGGATCAGATCCGGCTTCTTCGGATATTGTAGTTACCTATGAAATATATGTGGGCACATTTGACGCCCATTTCAACCGTGATCCTCTGGATTCTGATACCAGGGTGGTTTACTATGAGCCCCTTGTGGTCAGGTCTCCCCAGATAAGGCAGACAACCACCGACAGCCTTTTCGGATTCATGCCGACAAGCTCTGCACAGATGGTGCTTTCCAATGCCACCCATCTTTTTGAAAAGCATGTCTATGACTCTTCATTCAGCTTTGCAGACATCAGCATATATCACTGGCTGGGTGATCTTGACACCGACAACATGAAGCTGGTTTTCAAGGGTGTATCAAGGTCGGTTGGATATACTGACCTGCAAATAACCCTTTCAATGCTGGACAGAAACGACATATTCACCCAGGAATACCGCAATCCGGTGGGCACAAGCTTCTATACTTCAGGAGTGTTTTCAGATCTTGACCCGACTTTTGAAAACCGGCCCATAAGACGGGTATATGGTGTTGTTGACGGATTTGTTCCGGTGAACGTGGATTTTCTGGAAGACAACCCAACCATCAACGACAACAGAAGATGGATCTGCATACAGGATGAAACAAATCTGGGAAGCGTAACTGCCACAGTACCGGCTTCTCCGGTTTCCACCATATCAAGAACGTATCTTGATTCTGCTGATGGGATTCGGGTGGGTGACGCTGCATGGTTTAACAAGGCGGCAAACGAGTACAAGCACGTAACGGCTGTAAACAAGACCGGCAATCATTACATTGATCATGACAACCTCGCGGCAGCATGTGTAAGCGGAGATACCGTCAAGCGGTCCTTTGTTGGAAACATGGTCATCATTCAGGATGGTGTTACCTACAGGCCATTTTTCGGAAGAGACTATACGGAATACACTGATGCAACAAACAAGGTAGCCGGTTTTGACTTCAAGACAACGCTTGAAAGCGGGCCTCTCGGGATGCCTTCAACGCTCAAGCCATCGGATCTTGTCTACTGCCGCCTGTATGGAAACCAGAACGCCGTAACCCTTGGGGGTAGCCCCTTTGGGAGTGATTCGGCAGATACCGGAAACCTGACCCAGGCTGTTGTAATCATGTTTGACCTGCTGAAGAATCTGGGCCTTGCAGAATCAGAGATTGACACGGCTGCATTTACAAGCCTTCAGTCTTCGCTCACAGACCAGATTGGCCTTGCCATACCACAGGAGTCAACCCAGGATTTTCCAACATACAAGACGCTTTTAAATTCCATCATGCAGACCGTTCTTCTAAAGATCTTTCTGGATGATGACGACAAGTGGAGCACATACCAGACCGGCCCGTTGGGATCTGTTGCGAAGTCCATAGAGGATGACGAGATACTTCGGGGTACAGTCCGTTATCAATTCAAGTACGCCGATCTATTGTCCAAGGTGATAATTGAATACGCCAAAAGGGAAATCAACGAAAAGCACCAGCCAGGCGGCAACAACGTTTCACGTGAAACATCCACATCAACCAATGCCGAGAGGCTTCACAAGATAGAGCGCCAGAAGACATTTCAAAGCCTGCATTTTCTATCGTCTGAAGCATCAACGCTGGCATCAAGGCT
>Ga0180434_10008084_pt1 | contig 11708 bp, 4 predicted proteins | sample SS_ome_7_FD_132453 | JGI IMG/M metagenome (GOLD analysis project Ga0180434, IMG submission 132453) | Hypersaline lake sediment archaeal communities from the Salton Sea, California, USA - SS_1_D_2 metaG | ecosystem: Environmental > Aquatic > Non-marine Saline and Alkaline > Hypersaline > Sediment... | reverse complement strand
GACTCAGGGATGTGACGCGGCCCCAGCCCACTTCCCAGATCGGCCACATCACCTCCCTCACCGACGTCTTCAACGGCAAGACCCTGCCGGCCAAGCAGCACCTTGTCCGGCACAATCTGCCCCTCACTGGAGGCACCAGCGGAAGCCCGCTCCTCAACCGCAACGGCAAGGTGGTGGCGGTCGTCAGTGCGGGCACCTTTCATCTCATCTCGAACCCCTTGACCGGAATGCCCGAGAGGATTCCCACCGCCGTCGGCATCAACTTCGCCCAGCGAGTCGACCTCCTCCAGGAACTCCTGGACGGCAAGGCGGAAACGATACAGCAGAAACGCACCCGGGAATGGGTCGCCGAGCTCGTCCGGTACAAGAGCGGCCGCATCACCGGCACGAAGATTCTGGAGAAGCTACGCCGGCAATTCGAACTCCAGGTCCGGTCACGCGGTGTCAAGGTAAAGTCCATCGAGCAGGTGCTGGAAAAGAAGGGCAAGATCCTGAAACCGGGCCAGAAGGCAGGCGTGGCCTTTCAGGTGGAGATCCCCCACACCGGATACTATCTCATCTCGGCCATCGCAGAGGAGGTGAAGGACATCGACATTGCCGTGATCAAGGGGGCCTCCCGCCCCGTCACGGAAGAGATGCGTGACCACTACCCCTCGGTCTCCATGAAACTCACGGCCGGCGACAAGCTGAAGATCCTCGTGTACCTGAAACCCACCAAGCTGCCCACGACGAACTTTGTTCTGGTCATCAGCAGGGCAGTGGAAAAGTAACGCCCCGGGCATTTGCGACCGGGGCGTTTTTTGGCATCACCTCTCTGTTGCGTGTCGCCTACCGGATTTCCCAGAAGACGAGGAACCGCACCGTGTGCCGCTGCACCGGCATCTGCTCCGCATCCAGACCGAAGGGCCGGATCACCAGTACGGGTCCGGCCGCGGCCGTCGGAGGCAGGATTTCCACCGGGGCGCCACCCGGAGGGGGGCCGGGCATTCCGGAGGACGGCAGCAGGTTCGACTGTGTCTGCACTGCCGCGACGTGATATGTCACACCGGGCAGAACAGGCAACGGCAGCCGGATCTCCGGATAGGGTTCCCCCTTGATGAAGCCGGCGAGTTCGGAGGGAATATCCTGGAGCACCACCACATCCTTCCATGTGCACGGCGTCTCTCCCGCCATCTTCCGCACGGCGAACAATCCGGTCTTCACCTCCAGCCCCAGTGCATTCGGCCCGGCCAGGGCAAGGCGAACCGAGGGTTTCTGGCCGGGATGGCCGAACCATACCGGGCCGCCGGGCACCCCGTCCCAGGCTGGAATCCCGTCGCCCACCGGTGGGGGCTGCACGGGGGGAGGTGGAGGCGGGCCGTTTTTCCCGGGCGCGAAAAGGGGATGCCCCTGAGAGGTGCGATACACCGTGATGAAATCCACGTACCACCCCTCGAATCCGTTGGCGTTTCCATCCACCGAGTCGAACGTCCATTGCACCTCCACGTCCTTCCCCTTCCAGGTGGACAGGTCCTCTTTGCGCTCGGTGAAGGCACTTACAATACCGGTATACTTCGCCAGCGTGGTCCACGTCGAGGTGCCCAGCTCCCGGATCTCCAGGATACACTGGTCCTTCGAGGCCACGTTCTCCGTCTGCAACCACTCGAAGTATCCGAGCCTCAGATCCAGGACGTCGGGCAGCCGGACGGGCGGTGACCGGAGCACGCCCTGCACCCGGCTTCCGGTCTGGAACGTGTACGCCGGGCTTCCCGTGTTGAATGTCCAGGCCTTCCTGTCCGGCGGCGGGCCGGCCTCGTGCTTGCGGCTGTTGGGGTTGAAGAACCGCTTCGTGTCCAGATGCCACAGGTTCGCAGCCCCGGGGGAGACCACCGTGAAGGGGTTTGGCTCCTCCCCGCCTTCCCACAGGTACGGAACGCCGAAGAGAATGTTGCGGGCGCCCCGTGTGGGATGGTTTGCGTGCTTTCCCGAGCCGGGCTCCCAGTCCTCACGGGTGTCGGTGTCGGTGAGGTCCATGTCGCGGCCGAGGCTCTGACCCGCTTCCGGCGCCGGTAGTGAACCACGGCTGTCCGTGAACTGGGTGCCCGCAGGCGGCGACCGGGTGGATCCTCCCCACCGGACAAAGTCGATTCCTCCCTGGTTCGAGGCGTTTTGCAGCGCAGCAAATCCGCCCCCCTTGATGGACCAGGGAAGGGTGCCCCCGAGGAAAACGAGGCCCGGCCCGTTCGTGCCGGTGCCCTCTCGCAGCTCGAGGTATTCATCCAGCTCCAGCACCCGTGCAGGAAGAACGAAGGTGCCTGTCGATCCGCCCTCTTTACCGAAAGCCAGGATACGGCCATCGAGGTCCACCGGGGTGTCCGTGGCAGCCACCTCCACGCCCAGGGGGGAATCCTGGTACACCTCGCTCAGCTTGAGAGCGGATGTCGGGCCGAGTGTCCAGTCCACACGGTTGTTGGGGTCACTCTCGAAGGTCTGTCCCTTGAAGACGCCGATGGCGTTCTCGAAGATCACCTTCCCGGAAGCGGTTGTGTACCGCACGTTGTTCGCCCCTGTACCGGGGTTCGTCCGGAAGTACACATTCCGCAATGTCCGGGTCTGGGTGAACGCGGCGAACCGGATGAAGGTGCCACCCGGGGCTCCGGAGTCGAAGATGCCGTTCCCGAGCAACGCATCGTTCTCGAACTGGCCGCCGGTGATCTGGATGCCGTAGGTGTCCAGGTCCTTGATCTCGAAATAGCGAAGCCCCAGTGTCCCCTGCACCTCGAAGGACCATCGGCCGGAGGATCGGATGGCGGCCACCACAGGATTCCGCCAGGAGTCGCCGTGGAGGCGGAAGGTGGCGCCGGCATTGACGCGGCAAATGGCTGACGCCCCGGGGGAAAGCTGGACACCGCCGGCCGTGGTAAGGGTGCCGCCGGAGATCCTGAACTCCTTGTCGAAGGCGACCGTTCCCGTGGACACGGTCTTGGTGCCGTCCGAGATCTCCAGGGTCTGGAACACGGCCTGAGGAGCGTCGAGGGCGCCCGACCCGGCGCCGTCCAGCATGACGGTTCCCCCGATGGGGGCAAATCCGGTTCCCGTGGCAGTGAAGTCCTTGCTGCACCGGAGTGTGCCTCCGGTGGACCGGCAGGAACCTGCCCACAGGACATCCCCTGTGACCCTGAGATCGCCGCCAGTGGAGATGTCAACACGACCGGTGCCCGTCACCTCGAGCCCGGTGCCGACGCGGGCTGTATCACCGACCGTGATGGGGCCGCTCGAAACCCTGAGCTTCGGCACCACAGTCAGGGCGCGCAGGGCGCCGGGGCCGTCCAGATCGATGAGCCCGGTACCTGTCAGGGTGCCCGCCACGTCCAGCCCTCCCCCGACATTGTGGTCAAAGGTACCCAGAGCCAGGCTTCCAGCCGCTGCAATGGTGAGCTTCTTCGTCACCGTGACTGCACTGGACAGGGTCTTCACCCCGCCGCTCACCGTCAGATCCGCCAGCTTGCTCCCGGAGCAAGATACCGTGGCCGCACCGCCGGCCAGGTCGATGGTGCCACCGGTGAGCGTGGCCGGCGAGTCCAGCGTCACATCCCCCTGCACGGTGAGCGTGCCTGTGGTCATTGCGAAGGTACCGGTGGAGGCCACCCGGAAGAAGCCGCCCAGATTGGCAACGGTGTTCACGGTCACCGGCCCGCCGGTCACGGTCACGTCCGGAGCCGAGGTGGTCACCCGGATGTCGCCCGGGCCGTCGAGGATGAGGCCGCCGGTTCCCGCCAGTGTGCCCTCCACGTCGAGACCGCGTGCAATGGTATGGGTGAAGGTGCCAAGGGCCAGGGTGGAACCGGCTTCCGTCTCCAGGCCGCCGTTCACGTCCAGCGCCCCGGTCGCGGTCTTGGTGCCGCCCGAGATGTGCAGGTCGTGGAATGAACCGCTGTTCGTGAACATGGCACTCCCCCCGTCCAGTTCCACCACACCGCCCGAGGGCTGGAAGGAGGCCCCCGAGGTCCAGGTGGAGGCTGCCTTGATCCTCCCGTTCACGGAGGAACAGGTGCCGTTCCAGGTGACAATGCCGTTCAGGTCGAAGATGCCGTTCGAATCCGTGCCGGCCGAGGCGGGAGATTCCACGGTAAAGGGTCCGTCCACTGTGAGGGTGCCGGTTGTGGCCCGCAGACTACCGCCCTTGACGTGAAGGCTCGAAGCAATCCTGGCAGCGGATGTCACTGTCACCGAACCCGCCGTCACCTCCATTTTCGCCACGGCATTGGGCGTCGCGGTGAAAACGCCCGTGCCATCCAGCTCGAACAATCCAGTGCCGGACAGGGTGCCATTCATCACCAGGCCGCCTGCCACCTTGTGGGTGAACGCACCGATGTTCACGGTGGCGCCGCTCCTCACGGTCATCTTGCCGTTGACATCCAGAGCGGCCTGCAGGGTCTTGGGTCCGAGAGGGATGAACTCCAGGTTGTGAAAAACGGATCCCGTTGCATTGATGGTGGACGCGCCGTTGGAAAACTGAACGGTTCCGCCGGCGGGTTTGAAGGCGGGTCCACTGGTCCAGTTGCCACGACACAGAATCGTGCCCGCAGGCATGGTGAAGGGACCGCTCAGGGTCGCCTGGCCGGAAATGTCCAGGAAACCGGGGGAGTTCACCTCCATGGTGGCGCCAGCCTGCTGCGTGAGGTTACCGAGGACACTCACGGTGGCCTGGTTGATGCGCGTGGTGCCGCCGATCAGGGTGAGATCCTGGGAAATGATGGCAACGGTGATGATCCGGGTGCCTCCGGTGACCTGAACCCTGGGCACGGCGGAGGCCCCGGTGCTGAAACTCCCGGTGCCGGTGAAGATGATCAACCCGGTGCCGGTGAGGCTGCCCGAGATGTCGCAGTTCTGGGAAATGGTCACGGAATAGGAGCCGATATTCATGGACGAGGAGGCGTTCACCGCCAGGTTGGTGACGGAGAGGGCGCTCTGGGGATACACCGTGCCGCCGGATACGGTCAGGCTGTGAAGCGAGGCGCCGTTCAGGAGCAGGGTCTTGGACCCTGCGCCGAAGAAGAGCACCGATCCGGTGCCCTTGTTCAGGGTTCCGGAGTTGTTGAAGTTTCCTGTGAGCTGCAGCGTGCCCGTGGTGAAGGTGAGGGTTCCGCTGTTGGAGAGGGCTCCGAACACGGAAAGCGTTCCGCCCGTGATGGAAAGTGCGGCGCCGCTCGAGATGGTGAGTGTCTTGCAGTATGCGCCGAAATACATCACCACGGGCTGGTTGCCGGGTCCGGAGGGAATGGTGGCGGCCGTACTGGTGGTGGGCACACCCGAGGACCAGTTGGATGCAGTGAACCAGTCTGTGCTGGTGGCGCCGGTCCAGGTGGTCTGTGCAGAAGCCCCGATCGAGACCATACTGATGAATGGGAGAATGATCAGGTAAAGCCGTGGATTCTTCATCATTTTGCAGTCCCTTATGCCGCAAATCCTGAATATCAGAACGGTGGAGTGACGTTCCTGCAGCGAACTCCCGACAGGGAGTCCCTGACAGAAAGCATGGTTGATCCCCTTGAACCTCTCCACTCAGGGTTCGCGCAAGAACAACTCCCGCATTTTCTGGAGAGATTTCAGTTCAGGTTCGTGCTTCGGAAATCCGCTTCGAATCAGAGACTCCAGTGGTTTTCCGAAACGCGGACCTGGGTAAAAGATCCCTGCTGATGCGGTAGGTATTCTTGCGCGAATCCTTACTATCCATGCAGGTTCAAAATTGAAACCAGAAGACCCCAGGATACTCTTTTTCAGGGCAAAATACAAGGTGGAAACCCACAAGACCGGGGATCGGGACTACTTTATAACTCCCTGCCTCGTCTCACTTTCGGCCAGTATCATCCAGGGCCTCTCAGGATCGGCCAGGGCCTCGATCTTCCAGGTGAATGGAAGGACTTCCCCGGGATCCCCGGGAGGCACGCCCTGAAGATCGAAGGCAAAATCAGTGCTATCCAGGTTGCCCGTGGCGTCCAGGGGTTTCAGGAGAGTTTGACCGGCTCGAATCGGGATTCCGTTGTTCAGTGCCCAGGCGTCGAACCGGGCCCGCCGCACCCCCAGGTTCTCGATCTCCAGCACCAGCCTGTAATACCTCACCCCATCCAGCGCCAGGAAGCTGAACCCGAGTCCGGGTCCGGTATGGTCGTGGTGGACCCCCTCCTCCGGGGAAAGCAAGGTCAAGCCGGGAAATCCCCTCTGCAACTTCAATGATCGGATCTCGACCTGGTCACATTCCGGGGGAAAGAGAAGCTCGAAGCTCTCGATCCGCCGCATTGCCCGGAACTGGCGACCCCTCCCCTCCCCGTACGTCTCGAGATGGAATCTGAGGGGGTAGATGCGGCGGCTGGGCGCCCCCTTTCCAACAGGGGTTCCGGCAGGTGCCGGGAACTCGAGGCGCTGCCCCTGCTCGTCACAACCCGAGACCCGGATGACGGGATTCAGGATTTCTCCGGCACACAGGCGAAGGTCCAGCACCAGACAGTCCAGGTCTCCGGGTCGAACATGACCCACCGGGGCCCGCACCAGGAATCCCTTGCCATTCTGGTTCCGTGTCACCAGGAGCACCTGGTTCTCCACCCGGCCCCTGGCCCCGACAACCTCGAGATGTCGAAGTGATTCCCCCTGCCACTGTGGCAGGGGGGCCGGAACCGGCCGGGTCACGGCTTCGACGCGCATTGATTTCTCGCACCACCTGAGAATGAGAGGCCGTTTGCGGTGCTCCGAGAGAAACCGGCCGAACTCGTCCGGAGTCGTCAAATTGAGACCCAGCACCGGGACCTGAACCGGGGACAGCGGCGGCTTGAGCAGAAACGACAGGCCGGTGCGCAAAGCATAGACGCCGGTCATTTCGAGCGGCGGATTTTCGATGAGCACGGGGGTGGACGGTTCCACGGTGTGGAACCACTCGAGCACCTGGGTCCTGATTGAATTCGTGGACCGGCCAGCCCTGTGGAACAGATCATTGTAGGTGACGGTGAGAAAAAAATAGACCACGGGAACGATGCAGCTGATGACGATCCTGAGGCGCACCCAGGAGCGATCCCCCCAGTGCTCGGCGCTGAAGAGCAACAGCGGCACTGCCATGGAAAAGGCGGCCACAGGCAGGTACGCCAGCCGCGCATTCAGATGGTCACGGGAAATGGGCAGCAGCAAAAGCAGGTACACCAGCGGCGCCAGGGTAACGGCCATCCAGAGACAGGAAAACAGGGCTGCCCGGGAGGGCCCGGCTTCACGCGTCACCCCCCGGATCACGGCCAGCAAGACCAGAGCCAGGTACCCGAGCAGGAGACAGGCCCATACGGCAGCACCCTCCCCCGGAGTCCACACGGTCTCTCGCAGCGGAAACAGCATCTGCTCCACCAGCGATACCCCCTTTCCCAGCCCCTCGGTCCACCGGCTGGAAAAATCAAAGGCCACTGGATTGCCGGCGGCATCGTATCTGCCGAGGAACTCCCCGAAACAGAGCTTTCTGAGGAGAAAATACACGCCCACCAGAGCTGCGGAGTACACATGGACGGAGAGGAGATTCCACCGCTTCGCATTTTCCCGCAGCTTTTTCAGCGGATGACACAGGCACACGTCATGGAGGACAAAATAGACCGGCAGGAAGATCACCACGTCCTTGGAGAGGAGGCCCATCCCCAGGGAGACCAGGATTCCGGCCAGAAAGAACCGCCGGTCCGTCTGCCGGTACCGGACAAGGCAGAGCATGGCCAGCAGGGTAAAAAAGCAGGAGGTCAGATCCACACGCCCCACGATCCATTGCACTGCCTCTGGATTCAGGGGATGGAGAGCGAACAGGATGCCACCCAGCAGGGCCGGAAAGAGATCCGGGCCGCGACCGAGGCGGCGGATCAAAAAAAAGACGAGGAGGGTGCACCAGACGTGGAAGGCCGTGTTGGAAAGATGGTACCCCACCGGATTGATGCCCCAGAAGAGCCAGTCCACCGACATGACCACAAAATCAAAAGGACGGTAGATCTGCCGGCCCACATACCCGGTGGTGGGAAAAAAGTGGTTTCCGAGCCGGGCCAGACTGAAGGAGCCGTCCTCGAGGAGAAAGCTTTCCAGCATCAGATCATCGGCGAGAAAGTATCCGTCCAGGAAAGCGACATACGGGGCCATGGCCAGAACAGGGAGGAAAAGGACAGCCGGCAGCAAACGTCGGGTGGATCCGCGCATTCAGGCAGTTGTATCCTTGCCAAAAGGGTTTCGGAATCGGGGTTGCAATGGATCTGTCGAGCAACGATATTACAACGCTCCTCTGTTCAAGGGCAAGGTCTTTCACTGCAATGGAGACCGGGAAAAGGACACCTCCCAGCAGCAAGCCATCCACCCTGGAGGAACCGTGTTTGCGCCTGTCTCATCCGGACACGGGTACCAGGACCGGTCATGGCAGGAGATCGGCTGCAGGAAAAAGGAAATCCGCCGGCCACGGATTCCTGTGATCCATTATATAATGGAATGGGAGGAAATCGGTTTGGTCATCGCAATTCTGTTCATGGTTCTGGTCGTCTTGTCCGGGGGAGCCGGATGCCAGGAGAAGGACGCCGAACAGGAACGGCTGAGGCTGGAGGCGCTTCTCTACAGGAACGCCTGGGATGAGGCCGCTGACCAGGCCGCCCTCCTGATCCGCAACCCGGCGTCCTCGGCCGCTCTCCGCCGGGTGGGAAGATATATCCTCTGCCTCCACCGCCATCATGGATTTCGCGTGAGCAGGGCCGGATTCCCCGCCAAGACCGAAGCGGCCTGCCAGGCAGTGCAGGCCTTCAGAGCATTTCTCGAGGGAGCCACGGCCGCGCCCATGGAAATCAAGGCGCGATTCTACCTGGCAACCCTCTTACAGGGCCGGGCCCGGTGGCGCATGGAGGTGAACGATGTGCTCTATGCCGTGGAGATCGACCAGGATCTGACCCGGTCTTCCTGCCACTTCCACGAGGTGGTCAATCTCATCACCGACGCCTCCCACGACACAGGGGAGATGCGCCAGCTCAAGCTCTGGGCCCGGCTTCGCTGCTACATCAACTTCTATCTGCACGCCAGGCTCTACTCCCCCGGTGACCCCCGCCGTGCCACGAATGTGAGCAATGCCTGGAAATACCTGAAGAAGATCGCCTGGGACCACGGCGGAACCGCGGCCGGCAATCTCGCCACCTTTTACTGGGGCCTCACACTGATTCTCTACGGCGCCAGCGGCCGGGCCGAGGAGGTCTTTCTCGACATCTGGAAAACCGTCCCCTGGAATGATCGGAATGCGCCGCTCCTCGAGGAGGTGCTCTGGACCCTCTGCCGCCTGGACATCGAACACGGGCGGCCGGCCAGTGTGGTCTCCCGCGTGGCCCTGCTGAAGAAAAGACTCCGTTCCTCCTCCTCCCGCATTCCGTCCCGGTTTGCTGTGCTGGCCATGGGAGAAGCCGTCCTCGCCAGGATGACCCTGGAGGGAGCCCGGGTTGCTGCAGACACCCTGGAGGCGGACGCAACCTGGCTGGACCGGATCGGGTGCCCCTCCGCCCGGATCCGGCTGCCGGCCTACGCAGTGAAGCTGGCCGAAGCGGCCCGGTCCGTGATAACGCCGGAATCCCACTCGAAGCTGATACTGCTCACGGCCAGAGGCCTCCTCGAGGCCGGCACCCCCCTCGAGACACTCACCTGGTGCGGACGGCTCACCCGGGATCACCGGCTCCCCTTCCCGGTCCGGCAGGAAGCCTGGCACATGGCCTCACGTGCCTGGGAGGCACGGAACTTTCTTCGCGAGGCCGTGCGCGCCCTGCAAAACGCCGGCACCACAGGGGGGGCGCAGCGCGAAGCGAAGAATCGTCTGGCCGGCATGTGGAAGAAGATCTGGGAGCGGTCGAGAAGTCCGGAGGACAGGGCCCGGTACCACAAAGCACGCCAGGCCGTTCCGCAGCCGGAAGGTCGGTTGGAATACGAAAACGGCATGCAGGCCTACCGGAGGGATGCATTCGAAGAGGCCCACGAATGGCTGACCAGAGTGGGCGAGAAATCCCGATATTATCCCCTGGCTCTGGCATTTCGTGGATACATTCAATACCTGCTCCTGGACCCGGACACCCCCGACAGATCCAGGCAGGAGGGCATCCTGACTCTCCTCGAAACCCTGAATCATCTGAACATCGGTTCCCCCAACTGGATGCCCGCCCAGTCGCTCCGGTATCTCACCCAGGCGCTGGTCAAGAAGAGGATGGGCGACCTCACCGGCGCCCTTGCTGACGTGCATCTCTTCGAGAACCGGTTCAAGGACCAGTCACCGCAGGTGGTGGCGGAGGCATTGAAGGTGCGCGTCTGCATCCACCTGGATCTGGACCAGGAGGAGCTGGCGGAGGTGGCCCTGAATGTCCTTCAGGGACTGTACCCGGAGCAACGAGCAGCCATGGAAGCGTGCCTGATCCTGGGTCGACACCTCAGGACCGCCAGGAGTGCCCTGGCCGATCCGGACGGGAATCAGCTTCCTCCCACCACCCGGCTTCGCCTGAAGAAGAGTGTCTCCCTCCGGCGCAAGTCGGCTCGTTCTCTGAAAAAAGATTTCCCGCCTCTGGACCGTTATATCCTCGCGGCCGACGAGATGACACTCGGGTGCTTCGACCAGGCACTCGCCCGGCTGAACACCCTGGTGCAGGAACGCCCTCCCCAGCTCAGCCGCCACCGCCACGGCCTGGAACTGCGGCGCATCAAGTGCCTCATGGAACTGGGACGACTGGAGCAGGCGGAGACAGCACTGGAGACGATGTTGCAGGAGAAGCCCAACCACCTGAAACCGCTGGTGCTTCATGCCGTGCTCCTCGGCGGCACTCTCATGCAGTGCAAGGAGGGTTTCCAGGATCGACCGTACCTCGACCGACGCGTCCAGGCCAAGGCGATCTGGGACCGGATCAAGGAGTACGGCCAGAAGCAGACGCCATATCCTGCCATCTGGTTCGAGGCCCAGTTGCACCTGGCACTCCTCAATTTCCGGGCCGGGAATCCTGATCTCGTGCGCAGAATCATCCAGTGGGTCCGGGTGTCGGGATACGAGGATCTCGGCGGTGAGGAGTTCGCGAAGAAGTTCAGGTGGCTCGAAGAACACACGGAAAAATAACGTGAGACGTATCCAGCCCAGGGCCCTGGATCTCCTCCTTTCCCTGCAGGATTCATGACCCGCCCGGTGCGGCCGGACCTGAACCGGCCCGGCGGCGTTGATGCGATTCCAGCCAGATCCACGGGCGGCCTTTCCACGGTGTTTCAGGAAGAAATCGGGGGAATGAACGCTTCCTGATGAAATCGTTTCCGGCAAACAGGGAAATCTCTTCGCAGCCACCGGCACATCCTGCCCCGAGGGGCCGGAAGAGGAAAGCGCCGAGTCCTTGCAGAATACGTTTCTCTTCAGGTGCCCGGGGGCACCTCCGATAGATACCCTCTGTGTGGAAACACTGAAAAACCTGGGAGACTATCATGAGCAACACAAGTGATTCCAAGCATCGGGCCGAGTCCAGGTGGACTCATGTGGCGTGGGCCATGGTCAGAATCTGGACCGGAATCTTCTTTCTGGCACTCGGGATGATTCAGCTCCCGGCCCAGCTGAACTCCTCGATCCTGGTCGGACTGACGCAGGAATCCGGACTGGCGGCCATCGCCCCGTTCCAGCAGCTGGAGCTGGGCGGTTTCATGCCCATCCTCCAGGTCATCATCGGGATGCTCCTGATCAT
>Ga0180434_10008082_pt1 | contig 11711 bp, 6 predicted proteins | sample SS_ome_7_FD_132453 | JGI IMG/M metagenome (GOLD analysis project Ga0180434, IMG submission 132453) | Hypersaline lake sediment archaeal communities from the Salton Sea, California, USA - SS_1_D_2 metaG | ecosystem: Environmental > Aquatic > Non-marine Saline and Alkaline > Hypersaline > Sediment... | reverse complement strand
GCCGCCATCAGGCCTAGCCCCACCAGCGAGAAGGTGGCGATCCCCAGCACCACGCACGCCCCCGGCAGGTTGGCCTGGCCCAGGTCAATGTGGAAGGTCAGCGCGCAGATGACCGTCAGCACCACCAGCCGCAGCCCCGCGTAGCACACCGCGAACGTGCTCATCCCCAGCAGGTAGGTGACGCGCGAGATGGGCGCCATGAAGGTGTACTCGATGGTCCCCTCCCATCGCTCCCACGAGATCACGTTGCTCGTTTCCCAGAACAACTCCGAGAGGTACCGCCACAGCAGCGACCCCGTGAGCAGATAGACCAGCACCTTGTCCACGGGGATGTCCTTGCCGCTCACCTGCTCCATGCCCACCGCCAGGAACCCGATCGAGAGCACGATGGCGCTCGAGTAGAGCAGCCACGTCGTCTCCCACGGCCAGTACCGCTTGATGAGGGCGAAACTCCGCCCGATGAACGCGTAGGCGGGCTGCGCCTTGATGTATGCCGACAACACGATGGATCGCATGGCTGCTTGCCTCGTCCTAGGATTCCGGGTCTTCCGCGTCCAGCGACTTGCCCGTCAGTTTCAGGAACACGTCCTCCAGGGTCGGCTCTGGGAGATCGTCGTCCCGCGCCCGCTCCTTCAGGTCGGCGGGAGCGCCCTCGGCGACGATCTTGCCCCCGGCCATGATGCCGACGCGGTGGCAGAGCCGGTCCGCCTCCTCCATGTCGTGCGTGGTGAAGACGACCGTCGCGTCGTGATCCGCGATGGCCGCGCGCACGAAGGTCTGCACGTCGCGCTTCGACTGCGGGTCCAGGCCCGTCGTCGGCTCGTCCAGCAGCAGCAGCACGGGCGACGTGAACAGCCCCCGCGCGATGGCGACCTTCTGCTGCTGGCCCCGCGACAGGTTCTCCATGGACTCGTGCGTCCGCGCCATGGGGAAGCCCAGCCGCTCCAGGATCTCCTCCGCCCGGCCGCCCGCCTCCCGCGGGTCCATCCCGTAGAGCCGCGCCGCGTAGCGCAGGTTCTCGGCCGCCGACAACTTCTTGAAGAAGGACGCCTCCACCGAGACGCGGTTCACCAGCCGGCGGACCCGCCCCGCCTCCCGGACCACGTCCCACCCGAAGACGCTCACGGCGCCCCGGTCGGGGAGCAGCAGCGTCGAGGCGATCCGCACCAGCGTGGACTTCCCGCAGCCGTTCGGCCCCAGCAGCCCGTAGATCTCCCCCCGCCTCACCTCCACGGTGACGGACGATACCGCGGCCAGGGTTTTGCCGGGCTTCCCTTCCGCGTCGCTCTCCCGGCGGGTTCGCTTCCGCCTGAAGAACTTGCTCACATCTCGAACACTCAACGGCGCTGCGTCGTGCATGGCACGGTCCTCCGGATACGCGCATCCTCAACGAAAAAAACCGCCGGCCTGGAAAGGCCCGCGGCTCGTTGCGAGAGAGCACGCCTACCGGACTTGAGAAAAAGCCGCGGGCCTTGGAGGCGCCCGCGGCTTCTCACCGATTGCCGCTGATTCTCGTCAGACCATGCCTTCGAGAGCGCGCGCGCACCCCGCTATGACGGTCGAGCAATCTCGTGCTCGATCCCTGGATGGCGTCTGCGCATTGTGCTCTCGCCTCGTTCCTCGTGTGTCATCCCGATGGATGCCCGCGGATTCTAACCGAAAACCGCCCCGTCGTCAAGTCCTCAACCGCGCCGGGATCGCCGCCGCGCGATGCGGCCGACCCCCGGCGCCAGGGCCGAGACGGCCAGGCAGACCAGCACCCCGACCGGAACGGCCCACGCCAGCCCGGCCTGCGCCAACGCCTTGCCCGCGCGCCCGGGCGCGCGGGCCGAGGCGTCGTCGCCCACCAGCGCGCGCAGTTCCGTGTCGCTCAGTTCCGTCTTGCCCTCGGGGCCGACCACGACGGTCTGACCGTTGAGCACGAACTTCACCTCTTCGCCCACCGCCAGGTAGCGGCGCGCGCTGGGGCTGGCATGGGCCAGTTGGAAGTACGCGCGGCTGTAGTTCTGAATCGCCACCACGGGCAGTTCGGGCTTCACCTCCTGGTCCACCCACACCCGCCCGGTCTGCACGAAGGCGCGGCGGCCCACGTTCTGCACCCCGTGCACCACCTGCACCTCGCCGCTCCGGTCAATGTACCCCGAGTTGAGCGACCCCGCGATCTCGCCCTTGGCGCCGTACTGCTCGTATCCGCCCCCCTTGCCGGCCGCCGCCTGGGGCGCCGCCGACGTCCTGAGCCGGCTGGTGTTCTGAGCCTGCCCCATGGCCCACGTGCCGACCTGGTCTCCGCGGGCCGTCTCCATCTCCCGCATCACCCGCGTCGCCACTTCGGCGTGGGGCAGATCGGGTTCCGTCACCAGGAAGGCCGTGAACTCGGTCATGATCCCGAATTCCTTGCTCAGCCTGATGATCTCGTCCACCAGTTCCTGCTTCTGGCCGTGCAGCCGCACCTCGTCCAGCAGGTAGCCGATCTTCCGGCTCGCCCAGACCACCGGGATGAACTCGTGCTCCTCGTCGCGGCCGGCCAGCGCGCCCCGCAGCGTGAAGGTGCGGGTGCGGTCGCCCGCCTTGCCCCGCAGCGTGATGGTCACCGGCCCGGGCTCGCGGTAGGTGCCCACGACCACCAACTGCGATCCCCCGAAGAGGTCCGGGTACGCCTCCTTCGGGAACATCTCGCTCACCTTGGGGCCGTCCACCTCGATCTCCACGTCGGTGAGCACCGGCGCCGACACCTTCCCGTAGAACGACGACACCTTGACCTCGATGTCCTCCTGCGGGCGCACGTACTCCGAGACCCCCGCGTTCTGCGCGGCCAGGCGGTCCAGGAAGTGCGTGTTGACGTCATAGCCCACCCCGAAGACGAAGAGCCGCGCCCGGCCTTCGTTGGTCTGCTTGGCGTGGCGCAGGATGGTCTCGACGTTCGTCTCGCCCACGGTGGGCAGGCCGTCGGTCAGGAAGATGATGTACCTGGGCCGCTCGGCCTTCTGCAGCAGGCCGAGGCCCGCCTGCAGCGCGTCGTCAATGTTCGTGCCGCCGCGGGCCTGGAACCCGTCCACGAAGCCGAGGGCCTTCTTCACGTTGCCGGCGCTCGCGGGCATCGGCTCGTCGGCCAGCGACTCCGGACTCTCGTTGAACGCGATCACGTCGAACCGGTCGCGCCGGTCGAGCGTGTTGAGGCAGTACCGCAGCGCCGCCTTCGCCTGCTCGATCTTCTCGCCGCTCATGCTGCCCGTGCGGTCCAGCACGAACACCACGTCCTTGGCGATCACGTCCTCTTCCTCGGGCGCCTTGGGCGACGCCAGCAGCATCCAGTACCCCTCCCGCCCCCGCTCCCGGTAACTCAGCAGCGTCAGCCCCACATCCTTCGGCGACAGCGCGTAGTAGAGGATGAAGTCCGTGGCCGGCTTGACCCCCGACGTCTCGAAGGTGACCGTCGCCCGCGTGTCGTCCTGCCGCTTGATGGACACCTCGTGCGTGGGCGAGTAGATGCTCTTGATCGGCACCTTCGACTCGATGCGGACGCTGATCGTCACATCCTTCAGCGGCTCCGCGCTGAACCGCTCCATGCTCAGCGGATAGACGTACTTCACCACCCCGCCGTCCATCTTCAGCAGTTCCGAGTACTCCACCTGGAACCGCTTCTCGCCCTTGGCGGGCACGGGGTAGACCCGCGCGCGGATGGTGTTGCGGCCCACGTATTCGAGCAGCCCGGGGTCGCGCTTCTTGCGCACGATCTCCTCGTACACCTTGACGGCCTGATCCTTGTCGAGCAGTTCCCCGGTGCGCGGCTTGCCGTTCTCGTACATCACGAACTTCGAGATCTGGGCCCCTTCGGGCAGGGGGAACAGGTAGGTCCCCTCCAAGTCGCGGCCCGAGTGGTTGACGAAGGCCTGATCCACCTCGGTGCGGCAGGCCTGGTCCTTGATCTCGACGTTGACCCGGTGGTAGGTCACGCTGAAGGGCTGCTTCTCCACCACGGGCGTGGGGAACACCATCCCGTCGGCCAGCGCGGCCTGGCCCAGGAGGGCGATCAGACAGAGGGATACCGGTATTGCACGGTGCATGGCGCATCCTCCCCCGCATAGAGTGGGTTCCTCTAGTAAACGACGCAGCCGCCCCAAAAGTTCCTCGCAGCGGGGCCTTTTTCGGGCCCCGGTACGACGGTCAAGGGCCGATGCCGCCGCCCCTGGACGGGGTCTGGGCCGGCCCGCGCGGGGTCCGCCCTCACTGCAAGTTGGCGCTGGCCGCTGCACGCTCCGAGATAGGGTTTGAACCTTCACCCACAGATGGAACCATCTTAATGGCCCCGTAGTCTAACGCGTCAAGGAACTCGAGCCGCCGCCAAGCATCCGTGGCACAGGGAGGGGCGCGTCATGAGCATGCGACAGGTGATTCCGCGAGCCGTGCCGGCGCTGCTGGGACTCATCGGCCTGGGCGCGTTGGCCTTGTTGCTTCCTGCCCGAGCCGAGCCCGCAGAGCAGCCTGCGGCCCCCGCGCAGGTCGAGCGATATGCCGGGCCCTTTCCGGGCAGGTGGGTCGAGCGGATCTTCGACAAGCAGGTCGCGCAGCGGATGCGCGAAACGCGCTTTCCCCGCGCCGAGGCGCTCGACCCGGGCGATCTCGAGTTGTCCGTGACGCTGTGGCCGGGTCCGGAGATCGTCGCGGGCGAACCGCTCCTCGCCCGCCTCGCCATAGCCAATCCAAGCAATCAGGCCATCCGTCTGCCGTTCATCGGCAGCGTGGGCGAAGCCATCCATTTCGCGATCATCAATGCCGACGGCCAGGCCGTGGGGCGGGCCTATCAGCCTCCGCCGACGCGCGGCGATGGAAGCGTCGAGGTGTTCCCGGCAGAGACCACAAAGACCTACGAAACCGTGGTCAGTCACTGGTACGACTTCGCAGAGCCGGGTCGGTACGGAGTCGAGGCGAAACTGATCGTCGTGCGCGGGCTCAGCCGCGAGCGAGAACGCGTCGTCCTCTCGTCGCAGGCCATGGCCGTGACCGTCCGTCCGCGCGACGTGGCGTATCTCGAGGAACGCTGCGCGCAGTTGGCTCTCGGCCAACAGTCGCGGCTCTGGCCGCTGCCGCTCTCTGAGCCCGCGGCGAACGCCCCCTATCGCCCCAGCGCCGAGGCGTCCATGCGCGCCCTGCTGCACGTCACCGACGAAGCCGTCCTCCCCAACCTTTGGCTCTTGACGCAGCGCTTCGACGAGTACACGAAGCCAGTGACCGCCATTTCGTATGTGGACACCCCCAAGGCCGTGGCCGTGCTGCGACGGCTGGCCGCGCATGGGCCCCCAAAGTTGCAGCAGCAGGCCGAGATCGAACTCGAGCGCCTCGGCGTCGGGCCCGAGTCGCCCCCGCCCCCGTCACCTGCGCCGCCGGCCACGTCGACTGAGACGCTGGTGCAGGAATTGGCCAGGCGTCCCGGCCTGGCGCTGGTTGCTGAGCCCGAAGTCGCCCGTGCCGAGACCGCGGTCCACGGCGACCCTGCGGGGCCCATCGCGGACCTCGCCGCGGCCTTCGAGGCGGCCGGCTTCCGCGCCTACTTCAGCGTCGGCGCCCAGGCGCTCGTTCTCCTAAGTCCGCCCGCCGAAGTGCGCGACCCGCTCGCCGAACGCTTCGCGACCGCCAGCCGCCTGCTGGAGACGGTGACGCCTGAGCAACTGGCCCGCCGCGAGAAGGGGTACATCAGATCGCGCCACCTGACCGCCGAGCAGATCGAACTCCTCTACGAACTCCTGCACGCGAAGCCCGGAAGCGCGGCGCGAAAGCGCTCGCCGGTGAGCAAGCTGGCGCTGGGAATCTGGCGGATGAGCGGCGCCGACATCGTGCTGAGGGCCGGCGGCGAGTCGGTGGTCGCCTACGCGGGCCCTCGCCGCGCTCCGCTGCGCGAACTGACGCCCAATGCGCTGGATGCTTCGGCCTTGTGGTGGCACTGGCCCTATTGCCTGTCCCCGTTCCGGTCAGAGCCGCAGGTCTCGGTAGGGCCGGTCGCGGCCTCGCTGCGTGAGGTGCTGGCGCTGCTGCCGGCGGACCCGCTGCCCCAGGACTTGGGCGCCGGGGCGGACAAGGTGCTGCTGGTTTCCGCGCGTGAGGCGCCGCGGCGCCACCTGATGTGGGCGCTGGAGATCGCCACGGGGCTGCCCGCCATTGCCCCGCGCGACGCTGCGTCGAAGTGGGCGTTCGCCGCCGATCGCTACCCCGGCAGGGCCGACCGCACCGACTCGCTGCTGCGCCTGCCCGCCCTGGGCTTCCGTTCGCCCGACCAGACGCCGGCGGGCGCCAGCCTCCTGGCCGGGTCCGCCGCGGAGTCTGGCGGCTCCGGGGCGCCGGCGTGGAAGGCTGATGACCTTCCCCCCGCCGTCCGTCGGCTCGTGCTGCAGTGGCTGCCGACGCCGCGATTCCTGAGTCTGCCGGCCGAAACCGACTACGAGGCCCTGGCGGCGCAGGGGGACATCGTAGTGCTGTGGCCGCGCGGCATCCACATGGAAGCCTCCGTGCTGGAGGCGGACGGGTCGGGCGGGGGGTACGACTTCAACCTGCCGGCGTTCTAGGGCTCACTCCGACAGCAGCCGCGCGGCCTCCTTGAGCCGCTCGCGGACGGGCAGGCCGTAGGGGCACTTCTCCTCGCACTTGCCGCAGTCCACGCACTCGTCGGCCGAGCGCCCCAGCCGCTGGAACCGCTCCTTGGCCAGGGCGTGCAGGGCGTGCAACTTGTAGTACCGCTCCAGCGTGAAGATCTCCGAGAGCGGCATCTCCACCGAGCACACCGCATCGCAGTAGCCGCAGTTGTGGCAGAACCGCTCGCCCAGCACCGCCAGACGCTCGCGGATCCGGTCCGCCTCGGAGGCGCTCACCGGCTCGACGGCATCTCCCGCCGCGACCGCCGCGTTCTCGTCCACCTCGCGCGTCGAGTCCATCCCCGGGATGGCCACCGACACCGCCGGCTGCGACAGCACGAAGCGCAGCGCGTGGCCGGCCGTGAGCAGGTCCTGCCCCTCCAGGTGCTGCTGCACCTCCGGCGACGTCGCCAGCGCCCCGCCCGCGATCGGCTTCATGCAGATCACGCCGATCCCGTGCTCCGCGCAGTACGGGAACAGCCGCTCGGCCGCCTCGGGCTTGGCCACGTTGTAGGGCACCTGGATCGTCTCGAACTCCCCCGTCCCCAGCGCCTTGATCGCAATCTCCGGGTCGTGCGAGGTCACGCCGATGTGGCGGATCTTGCCCTCCTCAACCGCCTTCCGCAGCCTGGCCACCGCGCCCTGCGGCCCGAAGGCCAACTCGAACCCCTTGTCAATGAAGTGGATCTGATAGAGGTCTATCGCCTCCACCTCCAGGGCCGCCAGGCTCTCGTCTATCTCGCGCGAGAAGCGGTCGAGGTCCCCACCCTTCCAGTCAATGTAGGTCTTGGTGGCGATGTATGGCCGCGGCGAGCGCCCCTTGATAGCCAGGCCGATGCGCCGCTCGCTCTGGCCGTAGGAGCGCGCCGTGTCAATGAAGTTGATCCCCTGGTCCAGGGCATACCTGATGATCCGAACCGCCTCCTCCTCCGAGACCTCGCCCACCGGGCTTCCGCCCATGATGGGAATCCCGCCGAATCCCACGGCGGAGACCTTCAGCCCCGTGCGGCCCAATGTGCGAAACTGCATGCGGTGTCTCCTTGCGGCCGGAATGGCCCGATGTGTCGTTCAGCAGAGGGCAGTCCCTGCGGGCCCGCGCATCGCCTCACCCCACGCCCGCCATGCCCTCCCACTCGCCGGCCGGCGAGAGCCGCGCGCCCTCGAAGCCGATGACGGAGGCCATCCCCAGGTTCGCGGGAGCCACGTCGAGCAGGTGGCCGCGGCCGCGCAACTCCTCAAGCACCCCTCCGGCCAGGCCCGCCTCTACGGAGATCCGGCCCGGCGTGAGCGCGCCCTGCCCGAACGAACCCACCAGGTGATGGGTCGCCACCCGCGGCACGTCAACCGCCTGCTGCGGCGTCATGCCGAACTCCACGAGCGCCAGCAGGATGTTCAGCGTGGTCTGATCCTGCAGGTCGCCGCCCGCCACCGAGATGGCGGCCACGGGCGCGCCCTCGCGCAGCACCAGCGTCGGCGTGAGCGTGATGCGCGGGCGCTTGCCGGGCGCGATGGCGTTGGGATGGCCCGCCCAGATGTTGAAACTCTGCAGCCGCGTGCCCAACCAGATGCCGGTCGGCCCGGGCTCCATCGCCAGGCCCCATCCGCTGGGCGTGGCGACGTAGGTGTTGCCCGCCTCGTCGGCGGCGATGCAGGTCGTCGTGTCGCGCGGCTTCGGGTTGGGATTCGGCGCGTGGCCGCCGCTCGGCGGCGCCACATCCTGCGGCAACCCGGGGCGCTGCTCCAGGGAGGCGCGCCTCGGGTCCATGAGCCGCGCCCTGCCCGCGTTGTACTCGTCGGACAGCAGCCGCGCAAGAGGCACTTCGACGAAGTCGGGATCCCCATAGTACGCGTCGCGGTCGGCGAAGGCCAACTTCATCGCCTCCACCAGCAGGTGGAGGTAGTCCGCGCCGTTGTGCTCCAGCGCCGAGAGATCGCGCCGCTCCAGCAGGGCGAGCGTCTGCAGCAGGGCCGGCCCCTGGCTCCACGCGCCGCACTTGTAGACATCGCAGCCGCGGCAGCGCCGGTGCACCGGCTCCTCCACGCGCGCCCGGTATGCCGCCAGGTCGCCCGCCTCCAGCAGGCCGCCGTTCTCGGCGCACCACCGCGCCAACTCAGCGCCCACCGGCCCGCCGTAGAACGCCTCGCGCACCCCCGCCAGGCCGCTCGCGCGTTCCGCCTCGATGAGCCGCCTCAGCGTGGCGGCCAGGCGGTGCTTCCAGTCCTCGGGCGATTCGTCCAGGTAATCCAGCGTCGGACCGACGCAGCGCTCGAAGGTCCGGGTGCCCCATCGTTCGAGCACCAGCAGGCAGGCGTCCAGTTGGCCCGGGACGGCCGCGGCGGGCAGCGCGTTGGCGGGGATGCCGCCCCAGCGCACGAAGTGCTCCAGCGTCGCGCGTCGGGGCGCGGGGCCCTGGCCGCAGACGACGAGCGGCTCCTCACGCCCCGCGGGCCGCACCAGGATCGGCACCTCCCCCCCGAAGCAGAACCCCGAGTCGTCCAGCACCGACAGCAGGAGCGTGCCCACGACCCCCGCGTCGAAGGCGTTGCCGCCCTCGGCCATCATCTGCAGGGCGGCCGTGGTGGAGCGCGCCGACCCCGAGGAGACGGCGCGCGCGCCGGAGAGGTGTTCCTGGGTCATGCCGGTCTGAGGTGCGCCTCGCCCCAGGGACTTGCACGCGCGGGCCCTCGCTTCCTGCCGGGCAGGCAAGGGCATCGGCACAAGCCCGGCGAACCGATGGCCGTTCGCGCAATCTCCACCGAGGGAGCAGGCCATGTCGCTGAGAGTCGGGTTCGCCGAGGTTGACATCACGCCGCCGATCGGCACCCACAAGATCGGCTGGAAGAAACTGATCGTCTCGGACAGCGTGCTCGACCCGCTCTGGGCGCGCGCGGCCGTGATCGAGTGCGTCGGCGAGCGCATCGCCTTCGTGCAACTCGACACCCTCAGCATCCGCTGGACCCAGGTCGCCGACATCCGCGGCCGCATCGCCCGCGAGCACGGCTTCCCCGGCGAGCACGTCATGATCGCCGCGACCCACAACCACGCCGGGCCCGCGGTCGCCGGCACCGGCGACGTCCCGCGCGACGACGCCTACATCGAGACCCTCGTCGCGAAGGTCGTGTCCGTCTTCGGCGAGGCGCTGGCCGCCGCGCGGGAGGCCGAAATCGGCTTCGGCAGCGGCGCCGAGTTCGACGTCGCGTTCAACCGCCGCGTCATCATGCGCGACGGCACGGTGCGCACCCACGGCAACTTCGACGACCCCAACGCGCTCTGCATGGAGGGGCCCATGGACCCCGAGATGGCCGTCATGGCCGCCCGCGCCCCCGGCGGCGACCTGCTCGGGTGTGTCGTGAACTTCGCCTGCCACCCCGCGCACCACGGCGGCGAGGAGACGCTCTCCGCCGGCTATCCCGGCGTGCTGGCGCGCGAGATGGCCTCCCGCGGCTGCCCCTGCACCGTCTTCCTCGACGGCGCCTCGGGCAACATCGCCGCCAGCGATCCCTGCCACGGCGGAGCCCGCAAGTCGAAGGAGGAGGTGGGGCTGGCCCTGGCCGACGACGCCAGCACGGTGCTCGAAGCGATGGAGTTCAGGCCGCAGGTCGCGCTGCGCCGCCGCTCGCGGACGATCCAGCTGCCCTTCCGCGACATCACTCCGGAGGAACTCGAAGGGACTGTCCGCGGCGCCCAGCGCTTCATTGACTCGGCCATCTACGACCGCGAGATGCCGCGCCTCGTGGAGCGCATCCGCCGCCTCGGCGCCCAGCCCGCCGAGGTGCAGGTGCTCGGCCTCGACGAGTACGCCTACGCCGGCATCCCCGCCGAGTACTTCGTGCAGCACGGCCTGCGCATCAAGGAGCAGTCCCACCCCCGCCACGCCCTGGTCGTCGGCCAGGCCAACGGCATGGTCGGCTACGTCCCCCACAAGGAGGCGTTCCTGCGCGGCGGCTACGAAACCACCCTCTGCAACAGCAGCCGCCTGGCCCCCGAGGCCGGCGACCTGCTCGCGGACTGCGCCATCGAGTTGATCCGCGCCGACTGAGCCCCGAGCCGTCACTCGACGGCGGTGTTGCTCAACTCGATGTCGTCCAGGTAGAAGGCGGTCGCCTCGGCCGCCACGCTCGCGAAGCCCAGCCACGTCAGGTCCTTCCACTCGGGGCTCCCGCTGCTCAGTCCCTCGAACGCCTGGGGCTTGCGGCCGGGCAGCGTGACGACCAGGTCCCACGCGCCCGTGGACTCGGCGCCCAGCCCGGCCCTGATCTCGAACTCCACCCACTCGCCCGCCGGCAGCGCCAGCAACTCGCGCCCGCCTGCGTACAGCGCCCCGTCCTGCACGCGGATCGCGGGGCCCGCGCGATACGGCCGCGCATCGTCGCGCCACTCGTGCCACACCCGCGCCCCCGGCGCCAGGCGCATCTTGAAGCCCAGCCGCGTCACCCCCTCGCGGTGCGCCGGCGCGTAGTGGAAGTGCGGGTTGTACTCGTGCTCCAGGCCGGGCGCGTCCACGATCTTCAGGCTCTGCCTGCCGCCTGCCGCGGCCTCGCCGGTCACCTCGATGGCGTCGCCCTTGTTCTCCACGTGGGTGACGGCGTAGTCGGGCTGCGCGCCGGGGGGATGGAGTTCGAAGTCCTCCCGCAGCGTCAGCGGGTACCGCGGCGGCGGCTCCGGGGCGAACACGACGGCCGGGAACTCGTCGGCCGCGGCCAGCGCCACCCAGGCCGGATCGCCGTACACCCCGGCGGCGCCGAAATCGAAGGGCTTGAAGCCGGTCTGCAGCGCCGGCGAATCCGGCCGCAGCCGGAAGTCCAGCCCCTCCGCGTCCACGAACCCGGGGTCGGCGACCACGCTCCCCGCATCCTTCCCCGACGCCTGCCACTCCTGCAGGCTCATCCCCTCGAAGGTGACGGGCTCCCCCGAGGCCTCGAAGTACACGTTGCCCTCCAGCCGCACGTTCTCGTCCTTCCACGAGCCGGCGAGCAGCGGGCCGCCCCTCCAGTACACGATGTTGTTCACGAAACTGAACGACAGGTGCGGCTCGACGCGCGACCGCTGCATCTGCCCCTCCATGCTGAAGGCGAAGATGTTGTTGC
>Ga0180434_10008080_pt1 | contig 11713 bp, 11 predicted proteins | sample SS_ome_7_FD_132453 | JGI IMG/M metagenome (GOLD analysis project Ga0180434, IMG submission 132453) | Hypersaline lake sediment archaeal communities from the Salton Sea, California, USA - SS_1_D_2 metaG | ecosystem: Environmental > Aquatic > Non-marine Saline and Alkaline > Hypersaline >... | reverse complement strand
GCCAAGCTGGTCTCACTCGGCCTGGTAACCGAGGGCTGACCCCTTCGAGCCGCCGGCGAGGGGCCGCCAAGGTCCCGTAGCGTTGGCCGAGGGCGGGGTAATTTGGTCAGCTCAGCCGAGTGGGATCACCTCAACCTCGCTGCCGCTCTCCAACTGGCCACAGCCAGCCGGCAAGAGCATCAGCCCGTTGGCACGGGATAGGCCAAGCAGATCGGCCGAGCCGCCCCATGGCAGCGGAGCGGCTGTTGGTGCCTGATCACTGCCAGCAATCGTGCAGGGGTGATAGACAGGCCGGTCGGGATTCCCCTTCGCCGCAGCTGTCAATGCGGCCGTCAGCCTCGCCCGGTACCAGCAATCGCAGGGCAACCCCGCTGCAATCGCCAGTGCCGGCCGCACAAACAGTTCGAAGCAGACCAGCGTGCTGACCGGATTGCCCGGCAGCCCAAACACAAGGGTCGGAGCGGCCTGCTCTCGCCGCAACACCCCAAACCAGACCGGCTTGCCCGGCTTCAGCCGGACTTTGTGGAAGACCTGTTCAACACCCGCCGCAGCAAGCGTGCCGGGGACCAGGTCGTAGTCACCCGTTGAGACCCCGCCGGAGAGCAGCAGGACGTCAGCAGCCAGTCCCTGGGCAATTGCTGCCCGCAGTTGTTCCGGCTTGTCACCGGCTATCCCCAGCGGAATCGGCTCGGCGGCTGCCGCGGCAACCGCCGCCGCCAGCATTGGCCCGTTGGAATTGCGGATCTGGCCATGGGTTGGAACCGCCGCGGCCGGCACCAGCTCACTTCCCGTCGCGATAATCGCCGCCCGCGGCGGAGCCACCAGTTGAACATGGCTTGCCCCGGCCTCGGCACACAGGCCGACCTGCGCCGGACCCAGCCGACTACCACTGGCCAGCACGATTTCACCGGCCCGAAAGCTGACACCCTGGCGGCCGATATGCTGACCGGAGCGAAACCGGGGTTCGCAGAGCCGCACTCGGCCACCTGCATTAGCCCTGGCAGTGCCATCAACGGCCCGCTCGATCGGCACCACCGCATCAGCCCCGGCGGGCACCGGGGCCCCGGTCATGATTCGGGCACAACTGCCCGGCCGTACCACCAGGCTGGCTGCGTCACCGGCAGCCAGATCGGCCACCACCTCGAGCTCGATAATCTCGGTGGTGGTTCCGGTGGCAGGAAAGTCGGCGGCACAGACGGCGAAGCCGTCCATCATCGCCTTATCCCAGGGCGGGGAATCGGTGTCCGCCGTCACGTCGGCGGTGAGCAGGCCGCCACTGGCCATTTCCAGCCGCACCCGCCGCGGGGGCAGCGGCACCGCAGTCTGCTCGATCAGCCGTACCGCCTCGGCTACATCGATCATGCTGTCACCACCCCGCCGGGAAGTCCGAGGAAGGCCCGCAACAGGTCATAGCCGGTGGGCGTGAGAAAACTTTCTGGATGGAACTGCACGCCGTAAATCGGCAAGCCGCGGTGGCGGATCGCCATGATTTCACGGCTGCCGTCGGGGGCCGCCGCCCAGGCGTCGACCTCGAACTCACGGGGCAGCGTCGGTGGGTCGATCACCAGGCTGTGATACCGGGTTGCCTCCAGCGGTGAGGCCAGCCCGGCGAACAGACCGGCCCCCGTATGCTCGATCTGATCGACCTTGCCGTGCATCAGTTGGCGAGCCCGGACAATCCGACCGCCAAAGACCTGGCCGATCGCTTGGTGTCCCAGACAGACGCCAAGGATCGGCATCCGGCCGGCGAAGCGACGGACTACGTCGCAGGAAATCCCTGCCTCATCGGGCGTGCAGGGCCCCGGTGAGATCACCAGCTGACTCGGCTGCTTCGCGGCGATCTCATCACCCGTGATCTGGTCATTGCGATAGACCTCCACCGGGAGATCCGGGGCGACCTCGCCCAGCCGCTGGACGAGGTTCCAGGTGAACGAATCGTAGTTGTCGATCAGCAGGAGCATGGGCCGATCCTATTCCAGCAGCGTCACGGGATGGCCCTCGCGATCGACCAGCGGCATCACCTGCGGCTTGTAAATCGTGGTGTAGGCCGCAGCCTGGCGGTGGGCGTCGAGGGCCTCCTGCGTTGCCCAGTGCTCGACGAGGGTAAAGCGGCGAAGATCGGCCTGCGAGTGGTAGACATCAAACCGTTCGCAGCCGGGTTCCTGCCGGCTCTTGTGCATCGCTTCGGTGAGCAGTTGTCGAACCTTCAGCACGTCAGCCTCGGCCTTGACGGTCAGGAGAATGTTCATGTGGATCATGATGCCGTTCCTTTCCTGGTTTACTGTACCAGCAGTGGCCGCTGGGGTTGGGCGTCGCCCTGCCGCCGGGCCAGCAGCCGCAGATAGGGGGGCAGGAAGCGGGCCCGATGACCGTAGCTGCCAGGGCTGGCAGCATTGTCGGCCTCGGCCGGCTCCCAACAGTCTTCAATGGCGAAGCCCGCCGTACAGATGCCCCCGAGCAGTTCACTGAGCGAATGGACAAATTCAGCGGTCCCAGCCTCCCGCAGCCGCGACGGGCCAACCGGTGGCAGTGGCTTGCGACGCGTCTCCGCAGGCGGCTGGGCATGCAGCAACTCGTAGCGGCCCACCCCGTTTGGCTCGAGCGACGCTTGGAGGCTGGCCGGCGACTTGTGCTGGCTGATATAGCGTCCGCCCGGCTTGGTGACCCGGGCCACCTCGGTGAAGAGCCGCTTGAGTCGGGGCAGATAACAGCTGCTGACCGGCTGGATCACCAGGTCGTAGCGGCCGTCGGAAAGCGTGTTGAGATTGTCCATCGATGTCTGCACCAGCTCGAGGTCGATCCGCCGTTCGTGGGACACGCGGCGGTCGAGCTCGAGCATCGCCGCTGAAAGATCGACCACTGTCACCCGGGCCCCGGCCGCGGCATAAAGAGGGCCGTGCTTGCCGCCGCCGGCTGCCAGACAGAGCACTTCCAGCCCCCGCAGGCTCTCCGGCAGCCAGCACCGACCGGGCGGGCCGGCCGTCCCCAGCCAAGCCCGCGGATCGGCGAAGGCGGCATCAACCGCCGGTCGGGCCAGCGGCTGGCCCGCCACCGCCAGCCGGTCCCAGGCCGCGGCGTTTCGGTGCAGGATCAGCCCGTCATCACCATCGGAAACAAATGCTGCCATACCCGGCAGGTTACTCAGTTGCCTGCTGCTGCAGGAGCCCCAGCCGGTGCATCGCCTCCAACGGCGGGCCGGGCCGCCACTTTTCCCGCCGGGCGTCATAGACCGCCGGGACCAGCGTCGGCCGGCCGGTGTCAGGATGCTCCAGGCGTTCGCCGGCCAGTGGCAGTTCAAAAACGTCACCGCTTTCTTGGCAGACATAATGAATCACCGGAATGTCCTCTGCGGCAACGGCCGGTGGACGGGGCGGAAACACCAAGGGGGCGATCAGCCAGGCCGTGAGGCAGAGACCGGTAATCCCGGTCCAGAGTCGGGGATCTTTCATGGGCGGGCTCCTCAAGGTGTGGGCGGGCTATTCGAGGTCGTACAGAGCATTCGCGGCGTTGCTGTCCGTGGGATCACCGGCGCAGACAATGCCGATCCGATGGAATTGCTCTTGAGTTGCCTGAGCAGCCGAACTCCACGGCCCTTTGCGGTACCGCCAGGGGGAGGCCTCAACATGCCCGTCGACAAAAACCACATTGGCAACGTCACCCGCGTGGCGGAAGTGAACCGATGGGTCAGCACCACCGGGCAGGAGCAACCCACCGAGGTTTTCCCGAAGCGGAAGGTTCGGCTGGGCAAAATCTACAATCGCGCTCTCGGCAAACGCGATGGTCCGCTTCGTCTCCTTCACCTTGCCGATGCTGTGCTGCAGGTTCCGCTCCTTCAGCACAACACTCGGCCAGCTCGACCAATCCCAGACCGTCCCCGGACCGAGCGTCGCGTTGTAGTCGAAACCGGTGGTCATGCTGCCGTAGCGGAGTGTCTCGACAGCGTCCGGGCCAAAGTTGGGGCACTGGTAGGCCTGGAGGTTGCCCTCCATGAAGGGCGACAGGGTGCCGGCCGGAAAATCGAGCCGATCGGCAAGTTCCGGCTCATTTTCATCAACCTCCGCAAACCAGTACCGGCTCTTGCCCGCGTAGGGATTGTTGGAAGGATTGGCCAGCGTGTCGGCGATGCGGGCCTCGTCATCCACCTTGAGCGGTGGCAGCCGGTTGTTGTTCGCACTGGCATAGGTGTGCATAGCCAGCCCCAACTGCCGCAGGTTGCTGGAACAGGTGGTCCGGCGGGCCGACTCGCGGGCCGACTGAGCCGCCGGCAGTAGCAGACCGACCAGCACGCCGATGATCGCAATCACCACGAGCAGTTCAATCAGCGAAAAACCACCACGGGCAGCGACCAGCACACGCCGTGCAGACCGCCCGTCGCAGACGGGGGACAGGAAATTCTTCAACGTCTTCATGACAGACTCCGTCCGGTCGCACCGTGAGTCCCTGCCACCATGGAGGCAGTTCGCGCAGACCGGTCTCGACTTCCAAACACCGGCTCGCACATACAAGCCGTGCCCGTGAAGCCGCCCTCGCAGCCACACGCGCGCCATAGAACGCAGGCAGGTCTTCTGACTCCCAGGCCTATCCAGCCGACGCCTTCTCACGTACGGGCCGAAACCGGTTCGCAATGGCAGTAAATGTCGGCTGGAACGATCAAACCGCGTTCAGCGGTCTGATCACCTGGACACAGCGGCGGGGCCGTCCCGGAATTGCACCGGAGTTCCCTGTTCGCCCGAGGCATCAGCAGATCCAACGGGCCGCCTGACGTTCGGGAGCGGAGTTTACGGCCGCAGGTCAGCCTGTCAACGCGGCGGGCAGCTGTCCCCGGAACGCCGGTAGCCATCAGCCCCCCGACCGCTACAGCCCGCAGGGTTCACGTAGCCGACGGACCCGCTGACAAAGTTTGCCGGTCATGCCGCTTCCAGCGTCAAACTTTACGGCCTGTGAGGGCGGCGACCGCACGACCGGTGCCACGGCCTTGACCATCACTCTCAGCCTGACCGGAACACCTAAGTCATTGGCAGAAAAAAACTTAGAGCCGATTCAAGCCCTTTTCCCTCGTCCGCCGATAGCCCCTGTGTCCCCCGGGGCATCACTGTGCCCGTCGGGCAACCAAGGGGGCGGCAGCAACCTGAGTTCATCGAGTCACGGATTGGCTCGACAGGCCTGTCGCAGAAAAGAGTTCGTGGATCACACCCTCGGGGTGACAAAGACCGCGCGGTCGGGATCGATCATCCTCGCGTGATCCACAAGCAAAGGAGATGTGGCTCGATGAAGCGAATGATGTTTCTCGGTGCACTGATTTTCAGTGCCACCATGTGTAGCCAGTCCTACGGTTTCGAGCTTCTGGATAGAATGCTCGGCCATGGCTGCTGCCAATCTTGTTGTGATGCATGTGAGCCGGCTTGCGGATGTGAGCCGGCTTGCGGATGTGAGCCAGCTTGCGGTTGTGAGCCGGCTTGCGGTTGTGAGTCAGCTGCCGGCTGCGACAATGGCTGCTGCGATGCGGGGTGCACCTCGTGCTGTGGTCGGAAGTGTAAGTCGCGTGATCTGTTCGGCGGCCTGAAGGGGCTGTTCGAGCGGTGCAAGCGGCGTCACCATGGTTGCTGCGACAGTGGCTGCTGCGAACCAGCTTGCGGTTGTGAGCCGGCCTGCGGTTGTGAGCCAGCTTGCGGTTGCGAGCCAGCTTGCGGTTGTGAGCCAGCTTGCGGTTGTGAGCCAGCTTGCGGTTGTGAGCCAGCTTGCGGTTGTGAGCCGGCCTGCGGTTGCGAGCCTGCTTCTGGCTGCGACGCTGGTTGCACCTCGTGCTGCAGCAAGCGCTGCTGCAAGACGCCGCTGCGGGATCTGCTTCGCGACCTCCATGAGGCCAAGAAGCGTTGCTGCTGCTGGCTGAAGAGTCGGCACAATCGTGGCTGCTGCGATAGCTGCTGCGAGCCGGCCTGTGGTTGCGAGCCGGCCTGTGGTTGCGAGCCCGCCTGTGGTTGCGAGCCGGCCTGCGGTTGCGAGCCCGCTTGCGGTTGTGAGCCGGCCTGTGGGATTCAGGCGATGCCTGTCGCCCCGACTCCGGACGCTTCCGCCTCGGCCCCCAAGGCCAGCAAGGTGATCGCGGTCAGCCGGACCGTCATCACCAAGTAGTGTAAACGTTCGGTCGAACGGAAAACCGTTGCCCGACTTCGGCCAGTGAGCTCCGCCCGGGGAAACCCGGGCGGAGTTTTTTCTGCTTTCGCGCGGAGCGAGCCATCCTGGCCTCGCTCCGCTTACGCGTTGCTCCGAGCCAAAGACTCGTCGCAACGTTTTGCCGGCATCCGGCCGGCGAGGCCTGTTTCGCGCGGAGCGAGCCATCCTGGCCTCGCTCGACCGAGGCGTTGATGCCGGATAGTAATCACTCAGCACCGCCGGGCCGAAGCCGGCCGAGATCCGTCGGTCCAGTGTGCTGACCGGCGGCCAACTCCTGCGACTTCTTGCCCAGCCGTGCGGCCTCGGCCAAAAACTGCCGCATGGTTTCAGCCGCGGTGCGATAGTCGGCCAGCAGCGGGTCGACCAGTTTGGCTTCAGGCAGGCGGTCAAGCAGCAACTTCAGGTCGCGGTCGAGCCCAGCCCGAAGAAAGCGGAAGACGAGCCACCGCAGCACAAATCCCCAGATCACCAACCAGAGAATCGCTTCCTGAAGAAACCCGCCGCCATCCGCCGGCCGCCCCTGCCAGAGCCGGCCGCCGAAAAAGGAGAGGCCGGCCCGTGCAAGGATCGCCACCAAAAAACCGCTGAACAAAAGCTCGAACGCCGCCCGGAAGACAGGTCGGTCAAGCTGCTGCCGCCGCTGCGCGACAATCTGATCCATACCAGCGGCCAGCCACCGACTCGCCCGATTGACCAGTTCGTCCGCGCCGTCCACCAGAACCGGCGGCACGGTGCGCAGCGGACCGATTAACGGCGGGCCTGCTCCGGCCTGCTCCGCCAAGCCCGAAAGGACACTCAGCGACTGCTCGATTTCACCGCCAGTCAGTCCCAGCTCGGCAAGCCCCTGTTCGCTCCCACCGCCGGCCGGAGCCCCTCCAGGCAATGCCCCGGCAAGCAGCCTGCCGACCAGCCCAGGTCGGCCACGCATGGTTCCCCAGAGACCGCGGAGAGCGGATGCCGTCGACAAAAACAGGGGGAACAGCCCACCCTGCCAGCGGGCCACCACCTCGTCGTCAATGAGCCGCTGCCAGGCATGGCGGCCCTGCCGCAGTTCGCGAGCAATGCCGGAGGCCAGCAGGGTTTCCAGCCGGGTCCGCTCGGCGTCGAGCCCCGCGGCCAGCCGTCCGACGGCCGAATGGGCAGTTTCCAGCCGGGTGGCCGACCGCTCTAGAAACCAGAGCAGCAGATCGAATGCCCCGGTCCGACGAACCCGCCGCGCGGCCCGTCCGACCAGTTCGCTGTCGATGGCCGCGGTTAGTTCAAGAAATGCCGGGGCATGCGGCTCTCCCACCATCGCCCGACCGGCCGCCTCGGCAGCGTCCAGCCGGAATATCCGCGGCACCTCGAATCCCTGCGTCTGCAGCTCCCGTCGCCAGTCATCCCTGATGTCCGGATCACGGGAAGCATGCGTTTGGACGAACAGCAGCGGCCGTCCCGGAGCAAAGGCGGCCAGTTCCTGTGCGATCAGCCAGGATCGGTACTTCTGCGCGGTGCTCACCACGAGTAGGACGTCACATTGCGGCAGCACCAGCTCGAGTTGATCGCGGTTGCGATTGGCAGCGGCGGCTGACTGCCGACCGACAGGCTGACTTGAGCCCGCCAAGGGCTGGGTATCGGGGTCCGGGCAGTCGATCAACACGATGCCACGAACGGCTGGTGCATCCGACCGCACCAGCCGACCACCGAACCGCTCGAGGGACAGCCACTCAATGTCGACCCCACTGCCCGCAACGACCACCGGCTGGCGGGTGGTGGGCCGGGCCAGATCGCCCGCCTCGGTGACCTCCCTGCCTGCCAACGCATTGACGAGGGTGCTCTTTCCGACACCGGTGCCTCCGACAACCCCGACCACAAGAACCCGGGAAAGCTCCTGCCGCATGCCTTCAAGCCGGACGGCGATATCCCGCCATTCATTGGCGATCGCCTGCGCCGGCAGCCAACCCGCAGCCGAGCTCGACCAGCGGTCGGTGGCCGAGACGAGGGCGTCAAACCGAGTAAACTCGTCCGGACCGGTGGGCGGCTGCCCGGGGGGGTCGGTGGCTTGCCTCATCACGGCACCTCTTCATCGGGCATTCGCGGTGGCCCTGCTCGACCAACCACGATGGCAGCGATGCCGCCACCAGAATCAGCTGCCGGCGATCCGCCCCTGGAGAGGTCACTGGTCAGCTGGCCGCGACACCGACTGAGTAACTGCCGAAGCTCTGCCAGCTCCGGCCGGGCTCCGGCCGCAGCCCGGCGTTCAACCTCATCAAGACCCTCACCCAGCACTACCAGCTGCAGGGTCTCGGCCAGAATCCGTCCCCGCTCTACCGCCCAGCCAGCAAACAGCCGGTCGAGCAGCGGCTTGATTCCGGCAACCGTCGCACCAATCGCTCCTTCACCCGCCAGACTCGCAGCCGTTCCGACCACCACGTCGCCAACATGGTGCACCAACGTCGAAAGGCCACCAGCCGTGGCCGCCGCTGCCGGAACCACCGCCGCCCCAGCCGACCAGAGGGCCACCGTGACCGCCGGCCGCACCGCCGCTCCGACATTCAGTCCCGTGAGAATCCAGCGGACGGTATCGGGGTGGCTGTCGGCGAACCGGTCGAGCTCAGCGCGGACCTGCTGCCGGTAGTCCTCCGACATCAGGGGCAGCTCCCGCTGCCGGCGTTCAAGATCGGCAAACCAGGCCGCCCGCGCGCCGCTGCGAACCCTGGGTCCAAACAGCCGGTCGACCTCGCGATTGATCCGGCAACAGGCATCGAGCCGTTCGATGAACGTCCCCAACGCCCGCTTGAGTGCATCCCGTTCGCTGGCGGCAAAGTCCTCCCGCTGTCGGGCCGGTGTGGGCACAAGTCCGACCCTGCCGGCCGCCCAGCGAACGCCGCGGCCCAAGGTGGCGTAAGCCCGGCTGACCGTCAGGTCGAAGCCGGAACGCCGCGGCTTGAGCCAGGCCCAGATCTCGTCCCACACCAGGTCCGCCGGCGGCTGGGGCAATTGAATCTCAACGTGGACCTCAGTGGTCAGCAGCCGCTGGGCCTCCTGCCAGTTCCGGCCGGCCGCCTCGACCGCCGTCAGCCAGGCCGGCAGACCTGCCCCCTCATCCAGAACCGTCGCGACAGCCCCCCGCAGGGCCCGCAGCTTCAACTCGTCGGTCTCGGCGGCGGCCAGCGCCGCAACCGGATCTGCCGCCCCGCCGATAGTCGCCGACTCCTGCAGGCCATGAAACTCAATCCGGCCGGCAGCGGCAGCGGCAGCGTCATAAGGCACCGCAAAGATTGCCTCGGCGACAGCCCCCGTCTCCTGCTCGAAGGTTCTCACCCAGCCGGGAATCAAGCCGCGTTGCCGTGGCCAGTCAACCATGTTGACCACCACCAGCAGCGGCTTGCCGGAGGCAGCAGCAGCCCGGAAAAAATCCCGCACCACGGCGTCGTTGTATTTCTGTTCGGTGAGCACCGCCACGATCACGTCGCTGGTATCGCGAATCAGCTCAGCCCGACTCACGTTCTCCCGAAGCGTCCCATCGATGTCGGGAGTGTCGAGCAGAATGATCTGCCTGCGGGTTGTTTCGCCGTTCCGACGCTCCCGCCAGACAAGCAGGTTTCGCGGATCGTCCGCCAGCGGGTCATCTTCCGTCCTCCAGGGGACCGGCACGAACCCAGGGAAGAACGCCGCCAGATCGATCCGTCCAGCCAGCCCCGCCGGCAGGCAGGCAACCGGGTGGCGGGTGCGGGCGGCTTCGGGAATCGACCGGCTCAGTTCAGCCCCCGCCAGCGTGTTGGTCAGCAGACTCTTCCCGGTATTCGTCCCGCCGCAGATCGCCACAACCAGCAGCGGCTCGACCTCGAGTTGCGGCAGCAGCTTCGTAAACAGGGCCGCCCACCAGGCGGTGCCATTTGCTGGCTCGACGCCAAGGGATTCCGCGAATGGCTGCAACCGCCGCACCAGCCGGCCGCAGGGCACCAACTCCTCGGCCCAGCCTGCAAGGCGGGACGGTGGTGGCGATTCTGCGTCAGCTGGCATGGTCATTGGTGGGGTGGAACCGGGGACCGATGAGGATCCTCTCGATTGTCATCTGCCCCTGCCAGCCCTACAATGGCAGGCGTTGGATGATCCTCGCAGGCAGCCGAAATACCCCAAATCGCTGCCCGGCCCTCATGCGGTTTTTGCCCGCCTCATTTTCCATGCTTGAACGTCGTCCCCTGTTCCCCGGTGTGATTGAAATGAATCACCAGGCGGGCTGGCGGATCGGCTGCAGCATCTATCTGGTCCACGATGAGAACGAATGGGTGCTGGTGGACATCGGTTATGAGGACAACGTCGAAGAGATCATCGAACTGATTCGGCAGATCGATTTTCCGCTTTCGCAATGCTGCGGACTAATCGCGACCCATGCCGACGTCGATCACATCCAGGGGCTCTCCAAGGCGAAAGGCATTCTCAAGGCACCGGTACTTGCCCACCCGAAGGCAGTCGATTCACTCGAACAGGGTGACCGCATCAAGACGTTTGCCGAAATCGCCGCCCAGAATGTGCATCTCGACATGCCCCAGGTCAAAGTTGATCGGGCGATCGTCGACGGCGACATGCTCAAGGTCGGCAGCAGGCACCTGGAGGTCTGGCACACCCCGGGCCATACCGACAGCCAACTGGCCTTCCGGTTCAACAACCTGCTGCTCTCCGGTGACAACATCTACCGGGACGGGTCGGTGGGGGCAATCGACGCCCACCATGGTAGTGATATTCCGGCCTTCATCGCCTCGCTCAAACGAATTGCCGCCAGTGACGTGGAGTGGCTGTTACCCAGCCACGGTCCGGTCTTTCGTAAAGATGACCGCCTGCTGGCCCAGACCATTGAACGGCTGGAGGGATATCTGACCCTCGCCGACTTCGGCACCTGCGCTTCCCATTGGCCGCTGATGGACGAGTGGGACCGGGAGCTCGCCGAAGGACGGCTGCCGGCCGGCCGGCCCCAGCCTGCGTCGCCGTAGCGATGAGGCTTCCGGTTTTTCCGTGAAGATCGGTCCTGCTGGTTGCCGATAGTTTTCCTGATGCCCGGGAAAAACCGGATTGGGGTTTTTCTGGGCCGACACAGGGGGACATTCGATGAAACGGCATTTCCTTGCCACGGTGGCATTGACGACTGCCAGCGCGGTTCTGTTCGTCGCTGAAGTTCAGGCTCAGTCACCAATGGCGGGCCAGCAGGCCTACGGTCACCAGTGGGCTCACTCCTATAACAGCCACGACTGGAATCGGCTCTACCACTACCCGTATGTCTGGTACCCGCAGAACTACTATGCGGACGGCTATATGAAAAGCGCGAACGATCTTTACCATCGGTATCCGCAGGAGATGCGGGTGCCGGTCTACAACCGGTCGTGGCAGAACTACTATCCGAAATCGCGTCGGTACCATCAGGGCCACCACTTCAATTTGGATGTTTTTTAGCTTTACGGAAAGCTCGGGCCTCCTGCCCGACTTTCCTTGGGCGGAATGATGAAAAGCCAAGGTTTTCATCCTTCCGCTGGTGCTTCTTGGCGACATCCTGTCGCCGGGG
>Ga0180434_10008075_pt1 | contig 11720 bp, 8 predicted proteins | sample SS_ome_7_FD_132453 | JGI IMG/M metagenome (GOLD analysis project Ga0180434, IMG submission 132453) | Hypersaline lake sediment archaeal communities from the Salton Sea, California, USA - SS_1_D_2 metaG | ecosystem: Environmental > Aquatic > Non-marine Saline and Alkaline > Hypersaline > Sediment... | reverse complement strand
GGATGATCGTACCCCTGAGCGAGGATCTCGATCGGATTTCCCAGGAACTGTTCCAGTTGCGAACCAACGGCGGCGAGGAGTACTGCGGCCGGGTGATCGCCGAAGCCGTGAAGCACCTGCGCTGGTCGGAAACCGTCGCCGATTACCGGGTGATCTTCATCGCCGGCAATGAACCCTTCTCCCAGGGCGACCTGGACTATACCGGCGCCTGCAGGGCGGCCGTCTCCCGGGGAATCGTCGTGAACACCATTTTCTGCGGCGATCACCGGGAGGGGATCCGCTCCCTGTGGAAGGACGGGGCGGACCGGGCCGAGGGCAGTTACATGAGCATCGATCATACCCGCAAAATCGTCCATGTCCCGGCGCCGCAGGACGCGGAAATCGTGAGACTGGGCCGGGCGTTGAACGAGACCTACGTGGCGTACGGCAGCGACGGGGCGCGGAAAAAGGAACGGCAGGCACTGCAGGACAAAAATGCTTCCGGTCTGAGCCGTGAGGTTCTGGTCGAGAGATCGGTGGCCAAGGCGTCCCCCCAATACGCCAACAGCGGTTGGGACCTGATTGACGCCATCACCTCGGGTCGTGTGGCGGTCGGCGACCTCGAGGAGGAGGATCTGCCCGCAGAGATGCGGGGCATGTCGCCGGAGGAACGATCGGCGATGATCGACAAATTAAAGAAACAGCGGGTCGCGCTGCAAGAGAGAATCGCGGCGTTGAACCGGGAACGGACACGATTCCTGGCTGAAAAACGCAGGCAGATGACGGTGGAAACCAGCTTGGACGAGGCCATGGTTCAGACGGTGCGTCGTCAGGCGGCACGGAAGAAGTACACCTTCGAATGAGGCGAAGGAGACACCCATGACCAAGAAAATCCTCTGGATGGCATGGTTCGTTGTGTGTCTGGGGCTTCTGACCGGGACGCTCCGGGCCGACGGTCTGATCGTCGTGCCCCGTCCGGGGTCTCCCTTTCCTCTGGAAGTGGTGTTCCATCGGGTGTCGGTAGCGATCGAGGAACGGGTGGCAACCACCGAAATCGATCAGGTGTTTGCCAATCCCGGGTTGAACAGGCTGGAGGGTGTCTATCTTTTTCCCGTTCCCAGCGGGGCCGTGATCGAGGTCTTCAGCATGTGGGTCGAGGGGAGGGAGGTGAAAGCGGAGCTCCTGGAGGCGGGCAGGGCCCGGCGGATTTACGAGGATATCGTCCGGCGTCTCAGGGATCCGGCACTGCTCGAATACACCGGAAACGGTGTGTTGAGGGCACGGATATTTCCCATCGAGCCCCGTTCCCGCAAACGGGTCCGTATCCGTTACCGGGAGTTGATCTCCGAGGAGGATGGATGGGCCGAGTATCTCTACCCGTTGAACACCGAGAAGTTCTCGGCGGCGCCGCTGGAGGAGGTGAGCGTTCGGGTGGATATTCGAACACGGAAGAGAGTGAAGCATGTCCACTGTCCCAGCCACAAGACCGAGATCGACCGGATGAGCCCCCATCACGTCCGGGTCGTCTACGAGGCGAAAGATGTCCGACCGAACCGGGATTTCAGGCTGTTTTTCGCGACCCGGGAGGGGCCGATCGGATTCTCGCTCCAGACGGTGCACCCGGGTGCCGGCGAAGGTTACTTCTGTCTCAATCTCAAGCCGGATGTCACCCGCGGTGCTCACGATGTCATCCAGAAGGACATCGTCTTTGTTCTCGACAGCTCGGGAAGCATGGCCGGCGACAAGTTGGATCAGGTCAAACGCGCCCTTCTCTTCTGCGTGGAGAACCTGAACGCCGGCGACCGTTTCGAGGTGATTCGGTTCTCGACGGAGGTCGAATCGCTTTTCGCAGGTCTCCTGCGGAACAGCGAAGCGAACCGCCGCCGGGCGCGCCGTTTCATCGACGGTCTTCAGGCCGTCGGGGGCACGAATATCTCCGAGGCGTTGGACCTGGCGCTGGGATTGAGGCAGAAGAATTCCGGGCCGTTCATGGTGATCTTCCTGACCGACGGCAAACCCACCATCGGTGAAACCGACGAGGAAGTACTCATCCGGAACCTCGCCGATCGAAACCGGGCGGGCACCCGGATCTTCACCTTCGGTATCGGCAACGACATCAACACGCATCTCCTGGACAGGATCACGCGGATCACCCGGGGGACGAGCACCTATATCACGCCCTCTGAGGATATCGAGGTGAAGGTTTCGCGGTTTTACGACAAGGTGAAATCGCCGGTTTTGACCGATCTGAAACTCAGTGTGAGCGGGACGGTTCGCCTGGCCAAATGCCACCCCCATCCACTCCCGGACCTCTTTTCAGGATCATCGCTCTCGCTGTTCGGGCGTTATCGCGGGAGTGGACGGGTCACGGTCACGCTGGAAGGCAGTCAGGGTGGGGTGCGGCGCGTATTCCGCTTTCCCCGGGCATACTTCAATCCGCCCGGAAATCCCGCGGCGCGGAGCTACGATTTCATCCCGGCGCTGTGGGCTGCACGCCGTGTGGGATACCTGCTGGACTTGATCCGGTTGCAGGGTCGTGTTCCTGAAATCGAAGCGGAGATCGTCGCACTGTCCCGGCGCTACGGCATTCTCACCCCCTACACCAGTTACCTGATCGTGGAGGATGAGAGAAACCGTTCACGGCGTCACGGGTTGTCCGATCGAGACCAGATACTGGCGCCCCTGGCCCGGACCGATCCCGATTTTCTCTCGGAGAGCCGGCGGGGGTACGACCAGCTGGGGGAAAAAACGGGCTCGGCCAGCGTTCGCGCCAGCAGGGTGTCTCGGGAATTGGAGGCAGCCTCTCACATAGGCGAGACGCTGGGGGAATCGTCGCCACTGTCCTACCGTGACAGGACGGGGGAGATCCACGATATCTCCGGCCGCGTGGTTTTCGTGAAGGGACGGGCGTTTTACCATACCGGTATTCGATGGATCGACGGGTTGATCCCGTCGCACCCGGGACTGTCGGTTCGAAGCATCCGATTCGCCGGGACAGAGTACTTCCGTTGGTTGGCCGACAATCCCGCGGCCGCCCCCCTGCTCGCCCTGGGCAGAAACCTGCGGTTCGTGTGGCATGACCGGGTCATCGAAGTATACGAATAGGTCGTTTCCGGCTCTCTGGCGGGCAAATGGCGGATAGACTTGACATATGAGTGGTTTTGGGTTATGTAATACGCTGGAGTGCACGATGAGGGAATACAAAGGTGAATTGATATCCAAGGGGTTTAAGTACGCCCTGCTGGTGTCCCGGTTCAACCATTTCATCACCGAGAGGCTTCTCGACGGTGCCGTCGACGCCCTGACCCGCTGCGGTGTCAAGGATACCGAGATGGATGTCTTCTGGGTGCCCGGTGCGTTCGAGATCCCGCTGGTGATCAAGCGGATCGCGGCCAAGAACAACTACGATGCCATCATCTGCCTGGGCAGCGTGATTCGAGGAGAAACCCCCCATTTCGATTACATCGCCACCGAGGTGACCAAGGGCATCGCCCACCTGAACCTGGAGTACGCCATCCCCATCACCTACGGCATCATCACCGCGGACAACACCGATCAGGCCATCGAACGCGCCGGCAACAAGATGGGGAACAAGGGATTCGTGGCCGCACAGTCGGCCATCGAGCTGCTCAACCTCTTCAATCATGCCAAAATTTAATGTTCCGCGTAAAGTACAGTCGAGAGATCGTTCTCAAACTGCTCTATCAGATTGATGTTCTGGGCCTCGACGTCGCAAAGGTCGACACCTTTCTTGCGGAAAACGGCAACTTCCACCGGAGTCTGAGTGAGCCGGAGAGGGACTTCATCGTCCGGGTGGTCGGGCTGGTGTTGCAGGAGAAGACGGATATCGACACCCTGATCGTGAAAAACCTGATCGGTTGGTCCCTGAAGCGGTTGACTCCGGTGGATCGAAATCTCATACGCATGGGAATCGCCGAATCCCGCCTGTCCCCTGAAAAGGCCATCATCATCGACGATGTCATTCGCATCGCCAAGAAGTACAGCGGCGAGGATTCCTATCGCATCATCAACGCCATCCTGGACAAGGTCATTCCATGAGCGTATGGCTTCTGGTTTTCCTCCTCTTCTCCCCGATACGCCAGGTGGATAGCATACGACTTCACTTCTCTCCGCCCCCCAGCCAGGTGCTTACGGATTATGAGACCCACAACTACAAGCAGACGGTCATCCACGAGGGAGGCGAGGTTTACTCGGAAATCCGCAGCCTCAACTTCCTGGAAATCAATCTCAACTTCAGAATCTTCCGGGATACGGACTACCTGAGGCGCCAGCATCCGCTGGTGCGCCGGCTGATCGACCAGTATCCGGTTGAGACCATCAACCTGCGCGAATTCCTGCAGCATACCGCCCGGTTCCTCGAGGAGGAGATACGCTACGTCGACGGGGATTACCCGCAGGATGCGGCCGCCGTGTTGTTCGCGAAAAAGGCCAACTGCATCGGATACTCCAACCTGCTCAGCGTTCTGTTGCACGCGGTGGGAGTCGAGAACAAGCTCGTTAAGGGGTTCTATCTGAGGCGCGTCGGGTTCCGGCAATGGATTCCCGTACCGCATCGCTGGGTGGAGATTCGCCTGGCCAACGGCCGTCGCTATTTTTACGATCCCCAGTACCATACCTTCTCTTCTCAGTACGTCGTGGTCAGAGACGACACCGATTTCACCAAGGTGAAGAAATTCAAGGTGTCGCTGATCAAACAATCCAGAGAGATGGTGAACCAGTGAGGTGAGGATGGAGGAACAGTTCGAGATCCGCCTGCAGAAGCTTCAGAAGTTGAGGGACATGGGCATCGAGGCCTACCCCTACCGTTTTGAAAAGACGCATTCGTTCACCGAGGTGAAGGCGACGTTCGAGGAAATGAACGGGGATGCGCTGGCCGGTGAGGAACGCGTGCTGAAGCTGGCCGGCCGCATCGTCGCCATCCGCAAGATGGGAAAGAGTTCCTTCCTCCATCTCTTCGACGGTGAGGAGAAGCTGCAGATCTACGTCCGACGGGACGTGTTGAGCGAACGCGATTACGAGGTGTTCCTGCTCCTCGACATCGGTGATCACATCGGGGTGGAGGGGACGATTTTCCGCACCCGCAGCGGGGAGTTGACGCTCCTGGTCAAGCGGCTGACCTTCCTGGCCAAATCCTTCCATCCCCTGCCGGAGAAGTGGCACGGCCTCCAGGACAAGGAACTGCGTTTCCGCCAGAGGTATCTCGATCTCATCGTCAACGAGACCAGTCGCCGGACCTTCAAGCTGCGGTCGCGGATGATGCAGGCGATTCGCCTGTTCTTCTACGACCGGGGATACACCGAGGTGGAAACCCCCATGATGCATCCCATCCCGGGTGGCGCCTCGGCCCGTCCCTTCGTGACCCATCACAACGCCCTGGACATCAAGCTTTACCTGCGAATCGCCCCGGAGCTTTACTTGAAGCGGCTGCTGGTGGGCGGCATGGAGAAGGTGTTCGAGATCAACCGCAATTTCCGCAACGAGGGGATATCGTTGATGCACAACCCCGAATTCACGATGCTCGAGTTTTACGAGCTCTACCGGGATTACACCCATTGCGTCTCGCTCACCGAAGAATTGATCGAAGTCCTGAACGGGCTTTTCTGCAAGGACCGGGTCATCGAATGGAACGGGAACGCGATCGACATGTCACCCCCCTTCGAGAGGCGCTCCTTCATGGACCTGCTGGCGGAAAAAACGGGTCTAGCGGTGGAGAGGCTGTGGGACGGGTCGACACTCTCCGGCTTCATCAAGGAGAATCTGCCGGGGGAGGAGCTGCCGCCCACGTTCGGGAAAATGCTGGATCTGCTGTTCGATCGACTGGTGGAAGGTTCGCTCCAGAATCCCACCTTTGTGACCGACTATCCCAAGGCCATCTCCCCCCTGTCCAAGGTGTCCCGCAGGGACGACCGCGAGACGGAGCGATTCGAGCTCTACATCGCTGGGATGGAGATCGCCAACGGGTTTTCCGAGTTGAACGATCCCCTGGATCAGCGGCGGCGTTTCGAAGCGCAGCTCCAGGACCGTGAGCGTGGAGACGACGAGGCCCAGTGGCTCGATGCTGATTTTCTCCGCGCGTTGGAGCAGGGCATGCCGCCCGCGGCCGGAGAGGGCGTGGGCATCGACCGCCTGGTGATGCTCTATGCCGGGGCCCCCTCCATCAAAGAGGTGATCCTCTTTCCCCTGCTGCGTCCGAAGGAATGAGATTCGAGCTTTTCATCGCCAAACGCTACCTGCTCAAGGGCCGGAAAAACTCCTTCATTTCGATCATTTCACTGGTCTCCATTCTGGGTATCGCCATCGGCGTGGCGGCTCTGATCATCGCCCTGGCACTGATCAACGGCTTCCAGGGTGATATTCGCAACAAGATTTTGAGTTCCACCGCCCATATCATGGTCAACAACATCGTTGGCGAGGGTCTCGAAGGATACGAGCCGCTCATCGAAGAGATCAAGAGGAAAATCCCGGAGGTTCAAACCGCCGGCCCGGTGGTTTTCGGTACGGTCCTGGTCAAGGGGAGCGGTCGGCGGGCGTCCGGCGCCGTGCTCAGGGGCGTGGATCTGGGTCTCATCCGCAACGAAGGCTGGAGTGAGAAGCTCGAATCCGGCGATCTGCCCCTTCGGCGCCGCGAGATCCTGCTCGGCCTGGATCTGGCCGCCAAACTCGATCTGGCCGCCGGGGATTCCTGTCTGCTGATATCACCGCAACCCGTTCTCTCGCCCGGGGGGATCATGCCCAAGGTGCGCAAATTCCTCGTGTCGGGGGTTTTCGAGACCGGACTGTATGAAGTGGACAACAACACCATCATCACCAACCTGGAAACAACCCAGCGGCTCTTCGGCCTCGAAAACAAGATCAGTTATATACAGATATATCTTTTCGACATCTTCGCCGCCGAAACGGTGGCCCGCACCCTGCGCGACATGCTCCCCGCGCACCTTTCTGTCATCACCTGGAAGGAGCTGAACGCCTCGCTGTACTCGGCCCTCGAACTGGAAAAGACCGTCCTCTTCTTCACCCTGGCTCTGATCATCGTGGTGGCGGCCCTCAATATCGTCGCCGGTTTGATTCTGCTGGTCATTCAAAAGATCAAGGATATCGGTATATTGCTCTCCTCCGGGGCCACGCCGAAGGTGATTCGGCGGATCTTTTTCCTTCAGGGCGGGGTGATCGGAATTGTGGGAACCACCGTCGGGACGGCCATCGGGCTTCTGTTCTGCGCACTGGCGAACCGTCTCGAGTTGATCAAGGTGCCTGCGGAAATCTATCATATGAGCTATGTACCGTTCAACACCGCGCCCACGGATGTGGCGGCCGTCGTCATCGTCGCCCTTTTCATCAGCCTCACCGCCACCTTCATCCCCTCCAAAAAAGCCGCGGCGGTGAACGTGGTCGAGGCGGTCAAGAGTGAGTAGGCGGGCGATGGCGACGCGCGGGGTGGCATGCGGCGTCGACCGCCTGCACGGGGAGTGGGCCGCGGTGATTAAAAAAAGACGGTTCGCTCTGGTGACGGGCAGCGCCGGGGTGGATTCCTCGGGCACACCCGTTCACGCGCTGTTAAGCCGCCTGGGCGGGGGACTCATGCGTGCCATCTGGGCGTTGCAACACGGCTTTTTCGTCGACCAGCAGGACAACATGCGCTACTCGGAATCCTTCCACTGGTCCGATGGGAAGATGATGGTCAGAGGACTCTACCGGGAAAACCCGTTGCCCGAGGAGGAGTGGCTGGAAGGGATCGATGCCCTGGTGGTGGATGTTTTCGATGTGGGAACCCGGGTGTATACCTTTTTAAACCACCTGATTCTGATCATGCGGCACCTGTCCGGCAGGGGGATCGACATCGTTGTTCTGGATCGTCCCAATCCGTTGGGCGGCAGACTGGAGGGCAATGTCTGCCGGGAGGATCACTTCAGCATCGTCGGTGCACTGCCGGTCCCGATGAGACACGGGTTGACGGCCGGGGAGTATCTCGGCTATGCCCTGGCTTTTCACGGCATCGATCTCAATCTGGAGATCGTGAAGGTCCGGGGTTGGCGTCGTCGCCACGGTTTTTCTGGAATCTGGACCTATCCGTCGCCCAACATGCCGGGCCTGCGGCCGGCTGCCCTATACCCGGGTGCGGTGCTCCTGGAGGGGACGAACCTGTCCGAGGGCCGGGGAACCACCCGGCCATTCGAATTTTTCGGCAGCCCCGGGCTCGATCACACCGGGTTGGCCGCGGTTCTCGCCGGCCAGCGGTGCTGGAACGCCGACTTCGTGCCCCTGTTTTTCAAGCCTGAGTTTTCCAAGCACGGGGGCAGGGTTTGCCAGGGCCTGCTCGTCCATGCACACGACCCGCTGGCCTGCGGGTCCTTCGCCCTGTTCTACGAGATCATTCGCCAGGTCAGGCATCGATTCGATCCGCAATTTTGCTGGCAATCCCCTCCTTATGAGTTCGAATGGAACCGCCTGCCCATCGACATGATCTGCGGTGGAGATCTGATACGCAGTGCCATCGAGGCCGACCGACCGTTCCCGGATATCGAGAAGGCCATTCTCGGCGAAATCGACGGGTTTCGAGAAAAGGTCTCCCCTTTTCTGCTTTATCCTTGACCTGTGTCATCGCTTTGCGTCGCCTAGAGGGTGTGACCCGGGATTTGGCATTGAAAAAGCCGGCATGATTGATTACAATGGACCTTTGCCTGTTTCGGGGAAATTCGTGCTGTCGGGAGTGAATTGTGAAGCGTGCTGATGCCGACCGTGTGATCCAGGCCTGCCGGACTCTCAGTGAAAAATTTTCCGCTCTGAACCTGTACCGCCCCTTGCACCGCCGGCGTCATGAAGAGGGTGCGGTACTCGAATACGAGGTGAACGCCGTGGATACCGGCAGCAAGGCCCGAATCCGCGTGAACATCGAAGCGTTCGTTGGCGGAGGATTCGCGGGGCAGGTCTACCGGGTTAAAGTCCTGGACATCGAGAACGCGACCGGACCCATCGGTTCCCTGAGTGTCGGGGGGACATACGCCCTGAAAATCATGGTCCCACCGGGCGGCTTCTCCCGGTTTTTCCGAAACCTGCTGTTCCGCATCGGATTCCAGGGCCCGTTTCAACTGCAGGTCAATCCCGTTGCGGTCCGGGCGGGAGCGCTGTGGCAGAAATTCTTCCGACGCGGCGCCCTCATCCGTTTCGGTCAACCGGGGTGGGTGAATGACATCCACGCCACCCTCATCGATCACCGTCTGGGCAGCTGTGGGGAGATTTCCGATTGGGTCGATGGCAGGACCTGGCGCCTCGAGGTGGATGACCATCTGGACTATCTGAAGCGGTATCTGAGGAAAAGGCCGGTGGATACGCGTCGCCTGGGTTCGCCTGAGTATCGGAGCAAGCGTCGCTTCATGAACGATTTCGTGCGCCTCCTCCACGACATGGGGGGGCGGGAATTCGCCCGGCAGTACGAATGGTGGACGGCCAAGAGTCAGCCCAATTGCCTGAAGCGTCGAGAGAGCGATCCGGATCCCGAGAAGGGTCTGGTGGCGGTGGATTTTCGCTCCGGGCTGGTGCTTCTTCCCTTTCTGCCGATGAGTCCCGCAGATTTTCGCTTGATCCTGTCCGGGCTGGTGCGGGGGCGGCTGGTTCAGTTCGATCGGGGGGACGTCGGGATTCTGCGGCGGTTCGTGGCCGAGCATTCAGAGGAATTTGCCGACATGAAGGACATGCTCGAGGATCTTGAGGCCTGCGAAAAGGACTACCGGCGGTCGCTACCCGATCTGACCCATCACCATGTCCGCCTGCTGTGGAGCCGAAAGATCTGGCGCACCGTTCTCGATAGCGCGCGGCGCGGGTGGTGGGTCACCGGTACGATCGACGAGAGCGGACTGGAACGGCTCAAACGTTCGACAGCGAAAACCCTTCTGTTCTATCTTCTGTCCGGGCTGCCTTTCGTCGGTTGGCGCTGGCGTCGACTCTGGGGTCACCGAAACCACCGTCGTCACCTTCTGGGGCTTCACCGATGGTCCTATCTGAAGAAGGCGGTCCTCGGGAGACGCCTGGAGACACTGATGGCTTGGGTCCGCCGACGCCGCGTCACCCCTGCCAGGGCGGAAACCCTGTCTTCGTCACCCGGCCGTTTCCTGGCCCATATGCCCCTATCCCTTCTGCCGGCCGGATTGCACCGCTTTTTCAGCGATCGAACCTACGCCGCGGAACGTCTGTCGATGCTGTTTGTACGTCCCTTCCGACTCTATTTCAACGCGCAGCTGCGCGAGGAATGGCTGCGGGAGATGCTGGTGGTGGGGCAGAAGAAACAGATGCTCAGCGGCGAAGACGCCCGCATCATCGAAAGCCAGCTTCCGGAACCTTTCATCCAAAAATACCTGAAGAGCCTGGCCGTTCATCTGCTGACACTGCCTGTGACCCAGATCGTTTCCGTCCTCGTGAGCTGGATATACGTGCGTTTGAATCCCCATCTTTCCACGGCCGAGGCCATGGCCGCCGTGGCTGCGATTCTGGTTCTCTTCCAAATCACGCCGATATCTCCTGGATCCCTGGTGCGTGGATTCTACGTTCTGTTCCTGGTGATCCGGGAGCGAAATTTCCGGGATTACAACATCGCGGTATTTCTGGGTTTTTTCAAGTATATCGGCTACCTGGCCTTCCCGATACAGATGGCGTACCGCTACCCGGCCCTGGCCCGGTTCATGGCAGGTCACTGGGCCACGGAGGCGGTTCATGTGGTGCCTGTGTTCGGTGAACAGGGCGCCCTTCTGGAGCACTGGGTGTTCAATCTGTTCTACAATTGGCCGCTCACCGTTCGCCGCCGAATGCGTACCCGGATGGATGCTCGAGCCGCCCGTCAGGGCCGAATATGGCATATCTGGCTGGTCATCGTCGCGGCCGTCGGGATCGGCGCCATGACCGAGGTTCTGCTCGCCAACCTGACCGGGATCCGCCCGCGCCTGACCGATACCTGGTGGCTTTGGCTGGGGCTGTCGGTGGTTGCCGGGGCCGTTCATACCCGTCTGGCGGGAGGCATGGGCATGGTGGGCAGGGTCGTCAACTCGAGTATCTGCGGCGTGTTGATCGGCCTGGCCGGAACGGCGGCCTGGGCCTGGTTTGTGAACGGCGTGCCGGTCCCTATCGGGGATGTCCTGACCGAAGGCATGTGGCGGGTGTTCCTCTGTGTCGTTTTCTCCACGGCGGGTACACTGCTCTGGGAACTCAGGTGGCCCGATCCGGAACTGAAGGCGGGGCCGTGAAGGAGATCCGGCGCGTCGACCCGGAGGGACCGGCGCTCAACCGGACGTTCTCTCCACCTCATCCTTGATGTGCTGCAGCACGGGTTCCACGATGGCGCGGATGGCTGTGAGGTGACCGTCGTTATCGGCCTCGAAACGGAGCACCAGAGAGGGTTGGGTGTTGGAGGCCCGCACCAGTGCCCAGCCGTGATCGAACTGAATGCGGGCGCCGTCGATGTCGATCACCTTTCTGTCTCTCTTGAAATGTTCGGTGATGCGCTGGACGATGCGGAATTTGGCTTCCTCCGTGGTCTCCACTCGGATCTCGGGTGTGTTGACGGCCTGAGGCAGTCCACGGATCATGTCTGTGAGGGAGTCGTCGCTGCGGGAGAGGATCTCCAGGAGCCTGGCGCCGGTGTAGACCGCGTCGTCAAATCCGAACCAACGGTCGTTGAAGAAGATGTGACCGCTCATTTCACCGGCGAAGATGGCGTTTTCCTCGACGATTTT
>Ga0180434_10008074_pt1 | contig 11723 bp, 7 predicted proteins | sample SS_ome_7_FD_132453 | JGI IMG/M metagenome (GOLD analysis project Ga0180434, IMG submission 132453) | Hypersaline lake sediment archaeal communities from the Salton Sea, California, USA - SS_1_D_2 metaG | ecosystem: Environmental > Aquatic > Non-marine Saline and Alkaline > Hypersaline > Sediment... | reverse complement strand
TGCACCGAACACCTCCGGTTCGGTGCGGAATACGCGGTGGCGAAGGTGGACGAACAGACCGATTTCTCGGACTTCAATGGCTTCCACCGGGCCGTGGAGATGTGCAACGGTGCCGGTGCCTGCCGGAAGACCGGCAGCGGTACCATGTGTCCGAGCTTCATGGCCACCCGGGAGGAGATGCACAGCACCCGGGGCCGGGCCAACGCTCTGCGTGCCGCCCTCGCCGGCATCCTGCCTCCAGGCGAACTCGTGAGCCGTACGATGTTCGAGGTGATGGACCTCTGCATCGAATGCAAGGCGTGCAAGAGTGAATGCCCCTCGTCCGTGGACATGACCCGCATCAAGCTGGAGTTCCTGGCCCAGTATTACCGGAAACATGCCGTGCCCCTTCGCTCGAGGCTGTTTGCCGGGATTGCCCGGCTGAACCGGCTCGCCAGCGGGTGGCCTGCGCCTCTCATGAACGCACTCCTCGGTTGCTCCTGGGTGCGGTGGGGCCTGGAGAAGACCCTCGGCATCAGCAGAAAACGCCCCTTTCCCCGCCTCGCCAGGAAGCCCTTCACGCACTGGTTCCGGAAAAGACGGCAGATCCCCGACACGCATGGGCCCGTGGTCGTGCTGTTTCACGACACCTTCACGACGCACAACGAACCCGAGGTGGCACGGGACAGCGTGGAGATCCTCGAAGCCGCGGGATTCCGCGTGGAGCTTTCCAACCACGGGTGCTGCGGCCGGCCCATGATCTCCAGGGGGCTCCTGGGGCCGGCGCGGCGCGCTGCCCGGGACACCGTGGAGAGGCTCTTCCCCTTTGCAGAAAGGGGCGTCCCCATCGTGGGGCTGGAGCCGAGCAGCCTGCTGACCCTGCGCGACGAGTACCGCCACTTCTTTCCCGGGGATGGCCGCGTCGAGGCCGTAGCCGGCAGTGCTTTCCTCTTCGAGGAGTTTCTCCTGAACCTGGCGGAGGAGGACCGCCTTCCCCTCACCTTCACCGGGAGAAAGCAGAAGATCCTGCTCCACGGCCACTGCCACCAGAAGGCCATCGTGGGCACCGACCTCCTGAACCGCATGCTGAGTCTGCCCGCCGGATACGACGTGACCGAGGTGGACGCAGGGTGTTGCGGCCTGGCCGGCGCCTTCGGGTACGAAGCCGAACATTACGACATCTCCCTGCAGATGGGGGAACAGCGGCTGTTTCCCGCCGTGCGCGCCCAGGATGAGGACACGCTCATTGCAGCGCCGGGCTTCAGCTGCCGCCAGCAGATCCTTCACGGCACGGGCAGGAAGGCCTTTCACCCCGTCCAGATCCTGCGGGCGGCCCTGGACCTTTCCTCCTGAGGGTTCGCCCAATGATCACTTCCCATTGTCTGGAGAGTTTTCTGTTCAGGGTCGTGATCCGGAAATCCGCCGCGAATCAGAGATTTCAGTGGTTTCCAGGGGGCGTCACCTGTACCCACGCCAGCGTCGGATCGTCCCGGCTTTCCAGAAGCAGCGGGAGAATCCGACCCGGGCGCTTCGGGCCCGGGGACGGGATCCTGCCGCGACCCAGCCGGAACCGGAGAGCCCCCACCGGCTCACCCGCTGCCTCGAGGCGCGCGGCCAGGACGTGAAGGGCCAGCCCGAAGGTACAACGGGCGTTGATCTCGCCCAGGGGGTGAAAGCGTACGGTGCTCTGTCGATCCCGGAACCACCATCCGTCCAGGCCGAATGGTCCGACATACCCCGCCCCTCGGAGCCGTATTCCCACCGCCTGCACCACCTCGATCAGCTCATTCCTCTCCACCGGCGTGACTGGGCCTGGCCGTTCCGTGCTGATCGGCTCCACGATCAATCCACGAAAACGGCCGTACCCATCCACCGCCTGGCGATGAATTCCCAGCAACCGAACGCCGGCCGGGGTGACCCGGGCCGTGCAGCCGAAATCTCCGATACGCTCCATCCAGGGCTCGAAGAGAAGCGCTTCGTGGTGCTGGAAGAGACGGGCTGCCCGTTGCCGTGACGGGCCGGCCGGCAAGTGGTTTCCCTTGCCCAGGAGGCGGTCCCGGCCCGCTGCCGAACAGGACGCCTTCAGCACCCACCTGTCCTCCACGGCTGCACCCGCACCGCCCCGTGCAAGGTGGTGATCCAGCTCCGCCAGGGAGTGCACCATCCTGGTACCGGGCAGCACGCGACCGAGGCCTTCCACAGTATCCAGAAAGAAACTGCGGTGGTTGACCCGGGCCGCGGCCTGCGCCGTGGGAAACGGGCCCTGCCAGATTTCCTTCTGGAGCGGGGTGCTGGTCCGGGCAGGGGAGGAGATCGTACGGGGGCAGGGCGAACAGTATCGCTCCACCTCCGGGGCCATTCCCCAGGCAAGAACAGCCTCGGCCGGAGGCAGCTGATGAAGAGGACCGGACTCCAGGTGCACCTTTGCCACACCGGGCACGGACGGCACCCTGTCTGCCTCCACCCGCAGGGGTGTCCAGAGGCGATCTCCCTCGCGGGCGAACACCCTGAGAAGGGTCGCCAGCGCGGAAAGACCCAGGCGCACCGTGCGGGGAAGTGCCGGTTGCGGGCGACGAGCACGCGCCAGAGAGGTCTCGAAGTCGAGGTTGCCGAGGATGCGCCGGAAGGGGGGCGAGGCGTCGGTCATGGCCGGTCCGGGGTCCTTCCGGGAAGAGGCCTGGCCGTATCGCCCCGGGCGGTCATGGCAATCCGCTGGATGAAATCGGCATCCAGCCTCGCAGTCCTCGGGCCCAGGACATCGAAATTCTTGTTGCGGGCCAGCGCAGGATGCAGAGGCCACGGCAGGTGCGCGGTGTACTCCTCAGGTACTCCGGCCACCCTTTTCTCGTGGGAAGGCACGATCCTCAGAAACGCCGGGCGCCCGGGTGTCAGGTAGGGAACCACCGGCCCGGGCGAGTCACCCGCCAGCTTCCCGGGGGAAGGCATGCGCTTGCCTTCGAGGGTGTCCGTCGACATGACAGCATGGGCGCAGTCGCGAATTTTCATTTACACCACTATACTCACTGGAGTCCCGTCACTCACTGCACCAGGGTACCGGCGTCGATATCCCCATGATCCTTCGTTTTCGGGAGTGAAGTCCACTCTACCAGCTCGTGATTCCAGATCACGGACATTTCTGGTGAAATCTGTCCTGATTCGCCGCACCGTACCGGTGGGGCTGCATTCCTGTGGAGGAGGTCGCGATGAAGCACCTGCCCCTGGATCACCTGGAAAGAGGTGGAAAGAAATCAGGGCAGCGGGTTTCAAGGAGGCCGGGAGGGCGTTTGGCTGTCGTCATTCCCGAGGTTGATTTTGGCCACGGTAGAAAAACGTCTGTGCACAGTCTCGGACCCTGATGGACGGCCCATTGCACTCTCAGAATGGCCCCTCCCGCAGCGAGGATCGATTCACCGGGCAAGCAAGATCTGGACCTGACCGAGCAGGCGGGGAAGATCGTTCCGGATGATGCCCCACACGATACGGTGATCCACGGCATCGTATGCATGGGCGAGAATATTCCGGAATGATATGATCCGGCGAAAATCGCCTACTTCTGCAGCCGTCTTCGGGTCGAGCTTCACCAGCCGCGACAAGGCCTCGCCGATGATCTCGAACTGACGTTCTACAGCCGAGCGGATGAGCGAGCTGGCCGCGTACGCCTCGAACGCGGCGTCCCCGACAAAGCGCTGGATCTCGCAGACCGCGTGCCGGATATCCTCCAGGAGTTTCCTGCTCTCAAGCCGCATACACGATCTCCCGCTCCTGGTCGATCTTCTGGCGGAAGTACGGATTGCGGATCGCCTCCGGCATCACCAGATCCACGGGCCGGCCCAGAGTCACTTGCAGGCCATCCAGCAAGCCGAAGTAGGCATCGGCGTACTGCTCCAAGGGCATTTGCTGGAAAACCACGAGGAAATCTAGGTCGCTGCTCTTGGCGTCGAAGCGCTTCGACTCCGAGCCGGAGCCAAAAATCTCCAGCGTCCGCACGCCGAAATGGGCACACAAACGCTGAATCTCGGCCTGATGCTCATGCAACAGACGGATCATACCATGTCTCACCTGGCTGTTTGTTCATGGGGGAAGTGCAGAAACACATTCACATTTTCAAGAGAGATCGTTGTTCAGGTTCGTGTTCCGAGAACCCGGTTCGAATCAGCGATTCCTCGGGTTTTCCGAAACGCGCACCCTTGCATGATACACGCCGAGACAGGATCAGGCCAGAACCACAGGGAAAACTCCCGGATGTGCACGTGTATGCCGCTTCGGTGGAGAGGCCGGGAGGGCGTTTGGCAGGGGGGAGTGGGTGTCGGGGGAGACTATTCCTGTTCCCCTTGCCCTGGTTTCTCGTGGAGGGCCCAGTTCAGCTCTGCAATGTGAATATCCCGCCCTTCCACAGCACGGCACCGCAGCAATCTCTCCGGGGTCACTGCCGGGGCCTTCACGCCCGCAGGCACTCCCGCTGCAACCGCCTCCTGGTACACCTCCAGAATCTTCGCTGCGTGCGACGCCATGGTGGGAAGCGTCCGGGGGATTGCAGCTTCCAGGGTATTCAGCTGCCCGGGGGTATCGAGTACTGCGTGAATCTTTCCAGCCAGATCAGCCGCATCCCCGGGCTGAAACGAGAGTGCAGCGCCGCCTGCCCGCTCCACCAGGGCTCCGCGGTTCGACACCAGCATGGGGAGGCGGAGCTTGAACGCCTCGTCCAGAACGAACGAGTGGGATTCGTGGCAGAGCGTGGGGAAAATGGCAAGATCGTATCGGGATCCGTCCAGATCCTCGGGCTTGAATGGCCCTGCAAAGGTGACCGGAAGTCCTGCAGCCTTTTCTTCCAGCAGTTTTTCGTACTCCTTGAACACGTGTTCCCCGTGCAGCGTGAGGTGCACGCGTTCCTGGTCCGCGGGTGCCAGCAGGGCCAGGGCATCCAGCACCACATGGATACCCTTGTCATGGCGGAAGTGTCCCCAGTGTACCAGCTGCAGCCGTCCGGAACCGGGCCTTTTCTCGGGCCGGGGCCGGGTCATGGCCGTCACCGAGGTGAGGTCCCCGAGCGGCACGACCGTGAACCGGTCGGTGTCGAGGCCGAGAAGGCGGGCAACCAGGTCGCGGTGGGCCCGGGAGGGGACCAGGAGACGTGTGGCCGCACGCACCTCCTCACGCATGTGAGCCCGGAACCGCATGAGTTCAAGCTTCACCTCCACCGGATCCTGGCAGGGGACCACGGGTGCACAGCCGAGACAGAGGCCCGGGCTCATGGGGGTGTCGCAGAAGTGCCCCCGGGTATGGATGCGGAATCCGCGCGGACAGGTGGAGGCAAGGTCATGCAGGGTCAGCACCACGGGAACGCCCTCGGCCGCTGCAAGCCGCACCAGACTCCGGCTGAATCTCAACCAGTGGTGGACGTGCAACACGTCAGGCCTCACCCGACCGAGCAGGGCCGCGAGGGGAGGTTCGGCGTGAGGAGCGTCCGACTTCGTCCAGGAATCGATGTCAATCCCGATGCGGTGCAGCCGGTACATCGGAATGCCCTTGTGGCGCACCAGATCGATCCAGGGGGCCTCCCCGGCCGTTCCCGATCCCGTCAGCAGCCGGACCGGGTGACCGGCTGCGTTCTGAGCCAGGGCCAGCCCTTCCACATACCGCTCGGTACCCCCGAAGAACTCGGGAAAGAATCCGTGCACTGCATGGAGGATACGCATGGGTTATTCAGGTCCACCAGGTCCAGGCATTCAACGCGACAGGCTGTACGCAACCACTGGAATCGCCTGGAAACTCGCCAGCATAGTTTAGTTCTCGTTGCAGAAAGAACCGCCACACAATTCTCTGCACCTGCAGGATCACGACTGCGGAAGCGGATCGATTCTCCTGCACAGGCCGTCATGATGCGGCCTGACAGGTCGTTACATTAGATATATGAACGGGTTACAATGTATCCCTTGGCTGTGATCCTTCCTGTGTCACATCTGACATGAGGAAGACATCGGAAGAGGATGGGCATCATTTCTCCTCGATCATGGTGAGAATATTCAATAATTCATGTTGGCAAAACCCTATTTTCTGGTTTGATCTCAAGCAAGAATCTGATTCTTTCGGCCGAGTGAACGCAATGATCAACCAGCAGATGGTTTGCTGGTGAGAATAGTGTCCTGGCGCATAGGCGGTATCTGGGAGGATGCAAAATGACACGCATCTCGTATTTTATGGCCTTGATCTCACTCCTGGTCCTGATGGGCAATGCCCAGGCACAGGATCGTTACTCCAAGCTCATCGAGTTCTTGAAGGGCAAGGGCATCATCTCCGAGGAGGAACTCGCCCAGTTCGAGCAGGAAACAGCCACTCCCCCTGCAGGTGGTATTTCCGAGCGGCAGCTCGAGAAAGCCATTGACGATGCTCTGGACGCAAGAAAGGACACCGGTTCCAAGCTCCATCTGCCGGTAATCCAGGGGCTGAAGATCTCCTTTCAGAATCGGATCCGGGGAGAACTCCACCACAACCACTACATGCTGCTGGATCCCATGGGTACCGAGCGCTATGACCTGATTCGCATGCGCAACCGGCTCCGGTTCGACTTTGATGTGAACGAATATCTCGAGGCCGTGATGGAGTTTCAGGATGTTCGTATTTTCGGTGAAGGAGGCTCCACCGTGACCTACAACACCGGGGTCACCGGATTTGATCTGAAGCGAGGAAAAGTGAAGTTCAAGAACCTGGGCGATGTCCCCCTCAGCTTCGAGGCCGGTCGATTCGTCTTGTCGTACGGCGATCAACGGTTGATCGGGGACCTGGAGTGGTTGGACCAGGGCCGCAGTTATGACGGTGCGCGGCTGTCGTACTGCTCGGATGAGTTCTTCGTGGACCTGTTCGGCGTTCGTGTCAGGGACGAGCTGTTCTTCAAGACTGCGCCCGGGCCCATCAACGACGACCAGGAACTCGTCGGTCTGTACGGCGGGACCCGGATGAAGGACTCTGCTGCGAACTTCGAGGGATATGCGCTTCTGCTCCGTGACCAGAGCGATCGCATTGGTGAGTCCGGCAATCCCGGCCACACCCTGTTCACCACCGTGGGCGGCCGGGTCCACGGCGAGGCGAACCTCTTCGACTACGCCCTGGAAGGTGCGATCCAGTTTGGCGAGGTGGCTGACGATGACCTCTTCGCCTATGCATTCTCGGGCCGGGCCGGTTTCACCCTGGAAGACGTGGAAATGAAGCCGCGGCTGGGCGTTGAAGTCAACTACGCATCCGGAAATGACGACTTTGGTGACAAAGACACCGAGACCTTCCAGACCCTGTTCCCCGACAACCATACGCATTACGGGTACGCGGACCTGGCCGCCTGGAGCAACACGTTCAACGTGAAAGCAGGCGTCAGCCTCTGGCCCTGCGAACAGGTAAAGATGTCCGCGGACTTCATCCACCTGCGGCTGGCGGATCCCAAGGGGGGCTGGATCAATGCGGGTGGAGGCACCATCCGTACCGGAGTCGCAGGGGACAGCCGTCATCTGGGTGACGAGCTGGATTTCACCTTCAAGTGGTGGATGCCGTACAAACCGGTGTCCTTCCTCCTCGGATGGTCCCACTTCTTTGACGGCGCGTTCGTACGGAACACGGGCGGCGGTGGCGACGCTGATTTCTTCTACCTTCATTCCTTCGTGAATTTTTGACCACGAACGCGATCCAGGGGGGCGGGGTGACGCCCGTCCCCTTTTCTTGCGCTCTTTCCGCCCACCGAACATGTTCCTAACTTTTCTCCTTCCCTTTTCCTGTCACCGGGGGTAAAAAGGTTCTGGAAGGAGCATTTTCCATGGCCGATCGAACCGTGTGCGGCCCCCTTTGCCTGCGCAGCCGCCACACCTTGCTCTCGGGAACAGCAGCCATCGAGACCCTGCTGGACCGGGCCGCCCGGGTGGGATACACGGCCGTAGCGCTCACCGACGAGAACAATCTGTACGGCGTGGTGCCGTTCGTGCAGGAAGCGAAGAAGCGGGGACTCAAGCCCGTTCCGGGCGCACAGCTCGTGCACGGCCCGGACCGGTTGGGGTTGCTGGTGCAAAACCGGCGGGGATATACCGGGCTCTGCCGCATCCTCTCCGCCCGCCACCTGGAGGAGGACTTCGACCTGGTGGAGACGGTCGCCGGAAACGCCGAGGGTCTCTTCCTGGTCGTGCCGGAGGCGGACCTGCTCGCGCGACTTGCCGCGGCCCTCGAGGATCGAACCCCGCTCCTTGCCGCCCTGTGCAGGCCCACCCGATCCCAGACAGCAGAGAACGCCCTGCTTGCCGCGGCCGCACGCCACGGCATCCCGGTGGTGGCCGCAGACGACGTGTATCTGCTCGAGGACGAAGATCGCCCGCTCGCCCGCCTCCTCGCCGCCATCCGGACCCACACTGTCGTGGAACGTATCGAAGAGGGGGTTGTACCGCCGCATTGCACCCTGCCCACGCCGACCGAGACCGAACACGCGTATCGCGATATTCCCGACGCCCTCACGGCACGCAACACCCTGGCCGAGGCGTGCACCTTCACCCTTGATCTCGGCCGGCCCATCTTTCCACACTGTCCGCTGCCCGAGGGCGAGACCCCTCTCAGCCACCTGTACAAGATCTGCCACAATGGCCTCCAGAAACGGTATCGGCCCATCACCACCGCGGCCCTGGAAAGGCTGGCGCGGGAACTGCGCGTCATTGACGACCTCGGCTTTCCCGAGTACTTCGTCATCGTGGGAGACATCGTACGCTTTGCGTGCTCCAGCGGCATCCCGGTGGTGGGGCGGGGATCAGGCGCCGGCTCGCTGGTGGCGTATGTCCTCGGCATCACCAGCGTGGATCCGCTCCACCATCGCCTTGCCTTCGAGCGGTTTCTCCACCGCAGGCGACGCGACCTGCCCGACCTTGACGTGGATCTGTGCTGGCGCGGCCGGGACGAGGTGATCGACCACGTGTACCGCACGTACGGCCGTGACCACGTGGCCATGATCTCCACCCACAACACCTTCGGCCCGAGAAGCGCTTTTCGCGAGGCGGCCCGGGCGTATGGCGTGCCGCCGCCCCTGGTGGACCGGGTGAGTCGCCGCATTCCTCATGCCGGCGATGTACTGCTGCGGGACATCCTGCGACCTCACCTGCCGGTGAACGAGGACCCCTTCCGTATTCTGTTGCCGCTCGCGCAGCGCCTGGTGGGTGCACCCCACCACCTCGGTATCCATCCGGGCGGCATCGTCATCGGAAGGAAGCCGCTCGACCACCACGTGCCCCTGGAACGCGCCACCAAGGGCATCGTGGTCACCCAGTTCGAGATGCACGCTGCGGAGGCCGTGGGGCTGGTGAAGATCGACCTGCTGGGCAACCGCGCGCTCACCGAGGTGCGGGAGGCGGGAGAATGGGTACGGGAGGCGGGCGGAAGGATCGATATCGACTCCATCCCGGCCAATGACGGGAAGACGGGCGATCTCCTCGAGACCGGACGAACACTGGGCTGTTTTCAGCTGGAATCGCCCGGTATGCGAAACCTCTTGAAGCAACTCCGGACCCGCACCATGGACGACTGCATCGCCGCGCTGGCGCTGATTCGACCGGGGCCGGCCGGGGCCGGCATGAAGGAGGCTTTCATCCGGCGGAATCGCGGCCTGGACCCCTCCGACTTTCACCACCCGGCCCTGGAGCGGGTGCTGGCAAAGACGCACGGCATCATGCTCTTCGAGGAGGACGTGCTGTATGTTGCCGAGGCCGTGGCCGGCATGACCCTCGAGGAGGGCGACCTGCTGAGACGCGCTCTCAAGGACGCCGGCAAGGATGCCGAGAAGATGCGGCACCTCGGCAACCGGTTCATGCGACGTGCAATCATGAACGACGTCGAGCCCGACCAGGCCACTCGTGTCTGGGAGGCGCTCCGGCAGTTCGGGGGGTATGCCTTCAACAAGGCCCATGCAGCAGGATATGGGGTGCTGGCGTACCAGACCGCGTATCTGAAGGCGCACCACCCGGCTGCGTTCATGGCATCGGTCTTCAACAACCATGCAGGCATGTACGGCCGGAATGTCCATCTGGAGGAAGCCAAGCGTCTCGGCGTCAAGGTGCTGCCACCCTGCGTCAACCAATCGAGGGAAGGGTTCACGGTGGAAGAGAATGCCGTACGCGTGGGGCTCGGTCAGATCCGGCTGCTGAGCGCACGAAGGCGCGCCGCCCTTCTCGACGCGAGAGAAAAACGGCCTTTTTCAGGCATCGGCGATCTTCTCGGCCGGGTGCCCATGGCCCGCCGGGAAGCCGAGTCCCTCATTCTCGCCGGTGCCCTCGACTTCACGGAGGTGCCCCGGTCACGCCTCATGTGGCGACTGGCCGCAGCGGTTGGCCCGATGCGGAAGAACAAGAACCGGGGCAGGGGCGCCGACCTCTTCGCTGGAGAGTTCTCGACCCTGCCCGCCCCTGACATTCCCGAGTATGACGACCAAACCCGCATGGAGCACGAGATGCGAAGCCTGGAGCTGACGGTCGGGCCGCACCCCATGACCCTGGTTCGACCCGACCTCGGTCGGTACCGGCACCTCACGGACAGCCGTGCCTTCGAGACGCTTCGAACCGGAACGCGCACAACCGTGGCCGGCCTTCGCATTGCACAGCGCCGAACCCCGACCCGCAACGGAGACGTCATGGCTTTCCTGACGCTGGAGGACGAATGGGGGGTCATGGAGGTGACCCTGTTTCCGGACGTGTTTCGCCGTGAGCGCCACAAGCTTCACGGTGCAGGCCCCTTCCTGGTCATCGGCACCCTCGAGGAACAATATGGCGCCCGTACCCTGAATGGCCGCACGGTTGAAGTGGTGAAGCAGTGACAGGTACCGGAGAAGAGAAAAGACTCCTGACACAATACCCTGCTGTGGAAACCCCTCCCGTCATTCACTATGATTTCCGGATTGACGTCCTGGACGATTGTCCCGGATCCTGCAGCCTCTCTGTCGGTGATGGCAATAGTTCGAAAAGGTGGCCGGCCCCTTGAGTCACACGTTGGTCTTCTACAGGTCCGATGCCAGCACGGACCCCACCCCGGACAAGATCCTGGCACTGCTGGATTCCCTGCCTCATACCCACCGGACAGGCGACCAGGGTGACTACCATTTCTATTACGAGAACAAGGCCACGGGCGTGGATTTCTCACTCGAGTACAGAGATCCGAAACTGACAAGGGAGGGGGGAGAGGAGGCCCGGGATTTTCACGGCCTCGCCCCCGCCGGATTGACGGCACAGGTGGATTATCTCCGCCCCTCCTTCTTCGGACTGGAGTCCATGCCATGGCTCGACCACATCCGGAAAGAGCTGAACCTGACGATCCTGGACCCACAGAGCGAGGGCGGAAGCGCCCAGGGCCCGACAGGCCACTCCATCGAGACGCTTTTCCGGAGCTGGGACAGAGGAAATACCCGGGCCACCTCCACGCTTTGCAGCCAGGAAGGCATCGAGATGGCCACCGCTTCCCGGCCGGTGCTCCAGTCATGGTGGCGATACATGATGGCACTGCCAGACCTCGAGGAGCACTACGGAGGGAATGTGGACGTTCCTGCCCCCGAACTGGTGCAAGATGAGACGGGGGAAGTGACCACACTTGTCGTGTGGCGGTTTCCTGACACCGTTGTCATTCCGGAGAATGTGGAGATCCTGTTCCTGGATCGAGACCGCCGCCGGTTCGGCCTTTACAATGTCCAGGAAAAGGGAACCGTCATGGCCGAGGATTTCCTTTCCGTGGTCCACTCGGGAATC
>Ga0180434_10008073_pt1 | contig 11724 bp, 9 predicted proteins | sample SS_ome_7_FD_132453 | JGI IMG/M metagenome (GOLD analysis project Ga0180434, IMG submission 132453) | Hypersaline lake sediment archaeal communities from the Salton Sea, California, USA - SS_1_D_2 metaG | ecosystem: Environmental > Aquatic > Non-marine Saline and Alkaline > Hypersaline > Sediment... | reverse complement strand
TCGGGCTCGGGCAAGTCGAGCCTGGCGTTCGACACCCTCTACGCCGAGGGGCAGATGCGGTACGTCGAGTCCCTGAGCACCTACTCGCGGCAGTTCCTGGAGCAGATGGAACGGCCGCCCGTCGACGCCATCACCGGCCTGCCGCCCGCCATCGCCCTGGAGCAGAAGAACACCGTCAAGAACGCGCGGTCCACCGTCGGCACCGCCACGGAACTGGCCGATTACCTGCGGCTGCTGTACGCCGCCGCCGGCGACACGCTCTGCCCCGAGTGCGGCGTGCGGGTCGAGAAGCACACCGTCGCCGGCGCGGTGGACCAGGTGCTCGGCCTGGGTCCGGGCGCGCGGCTGCTGGTGACGACCCCGGTCGCCCGTGAAGGACGGCCGTGGGAAAGCCTCGCGCGGGACCTGGAGCGCCGCGGCTACCGCCGCCTGTGGATGGGTGACCGCATGGTCGACGTGGCCGAGGCCGACGAGGCGTCCGTCCCCGAGACGTTCGAGGTGGTCATCGACCGGCTCGTTCTGGCCGACGACGTGTCCGACAGCCGCAGCCGGACCGCCGAGGCGCTGGAGGCGGCGTTCCGGCTGGCCCATGGACGGGCGGGCGTGGTGGTCATGGCAGGGGCGCGGCCCGCGGGGCACGCGGATGGGCCGTCTCCCGCTGCTTCCGCAGCGGGCTCGAACGGCGCCGCGCCAACCCAAGCAGGCACGGGCGCCGGCGCCGAGCGTGGCCGGCTGGCGTTCGACATCCGGTTCAACTGTCCATCCTGCGGCCGTGAGTTCCCAGAACCCGACCCGCAACTCTTCTCGTTCAACAGCGCCGTGGGGGCCTGCCCGGAGTGCGAGGGGTTCGGGCGCGTCAGCGGCCTGGACCCGGACAAGATCATCCCGGACCCGCGCAAGAGCATCGACCAGGGCGCGATCACCTGCTGGCAGACGCCCGCGTACAAGCATCTGCACCGGGCGTGCCGGCGGGCCTGTCACGCCCGCGGCATCCGCACCGACGTGCCGTACATGGACCTCTCCGACGCCGCCCGCCGCTACATCTGGGACGGCGACGAGTACGACGAGGAGGACTGGCCGGGCGTCCGCGGCTTCTTCGCGTGGCTCGAGACGAAGCGGTACAAGGTCCACGTGCGGGTGATGATCGCCCGGTATCGCGGCTACTACACGTGCCCGGCGTGCCAGGGGCAGCGGCTCCGGCCCGAGGCGCTGAACGTGGTCGTGGGCGGCAAGAGCATGGCCGACCTGGCCCTGCTGCCGGTGGCGGACCTGCGGCGATGGTTCGACGACCTGCGTCTGCCGCCCGAGAAAGAGGAGAAGGTGGCGGTCGTGCTGCGCGAAATCCGCGCGCGGCTGGCGTACCTGGATGACGTGGGCCTCGATTACCTGACGCTGGACCGGCAGACGCGGACGCTCTCGGGCGGCGAGGCCCAGCGGATCAACCTGGCGGCCGCCCTGGGGTCCAGCCTCACGAACACGCTGTACGTGCTGGACGAGCCGACGGTGGGCCTGCATGCCCGCGACACGCACCGTCTCATCGGAATCCTTCGCAGCCTCATCGCCAAGGGCAACACGGTGGTCGTGGTGGAGCACGACCCGGAGGTGATCGAGGCGGCCGACCACCTGATCGACCTCGGCCCCGGAGCGGGCGAGACGGGCGGCGAGGTCATCTTCCAGGGTCCCGCGCCCGGCCTGGCCGACTGCGACGCCAGCCTGACGGCCCGGTGGATGACGATCCACGCCGACCGGGCCATCTCGCCGTACGCACGCCGGCCCAAGGGATGGCTGGAACTGAAGGGCGCCCGCGAGCACAACCTCCGCCGGCTCGATGTCCGCGTGCCGCTGGGCGTCCTCTGCTGCGTGACGGGCGTGTCGGGCTCGGGCAAGACCACGCTCGTGCACAGCACGCTGTACGGCCAGTTCAAGGCATACCGCGGCGAGGCCACCGACGACGTCGGCGCGTGCGACGCCGTCGACGGGTTCGACGCCATCGACGACATCGTCCTGGTGGACCAGTCGCCCATCGGCCAGAGCACGCGCTCCAACCCGGTGACGTACGTGAAGGCGTACGGCCCGATCCGGAACCTGCTGGCCGAGACGCCGCGGGCCTGCGTGGCGGGCATCACGCCGGCCGCCTTCTCGTTCAACGTGGCCGGCGGCCGGTGCGAGGAATGCAAGGGCGTCGGCACGGTCACCTACGACATGTACTTCATGGCCGACGTCACCGTAGTCTGCCAGGCGTGCGGCGGCAAGCGGTTCAAGAAGAAGGTGCTGGACGTGCGGTGGAACGGCAAGAACATCGACGACATCCTCGACATGACGGTGGACGAGGCAATGGCCCACTTCGCCGACCACGCCGCCATCACGCACCGCCTTCAGCCGCTCCTCGACGTGGGCCTGGGCTACATCCGCCTGGGCCAGAACACCGCCAGCCTGTCGGGCGGCGAGGCCCAGCGGCTCAAACTGGCCTCGTACCTGGCCGCCCCGAAGAAGGGCGAACAGTACCTCTTCATCTTCGACGAGCCCACCACGGGCCTGCACATGGCCGACGTCCAGGTGCTGCTGAAGACGTTCCACCGCCTGGTGCACGCGGGGCATTCGCTGCTGGTCGTGGAGCACAATCTGGACTTCATCAGCCAGGCCGACTGGATCATCGACCTGGGCCCCGAGGGCGGCGAAGGTGGCGGCGAGATTGTGGCCGGCGGACCTGTCGAACAGGTGGCCGCCTGCGGCCGCTCCTACACCGGCCGGTTCCTGGCCGAGCGCGTGGCGGCGGCGCAGGCATAGGCTCTTCTCGGAACCGCAAAGGGCGCGGCCGGATGCCTCACCGCCCGCGTTTCCACGGCAAAGGGTTGGGCTTGGGCGGCTCGGTGAGGATGATGCCCAGGTCTTTCATGTCGGGCGGCGGATGCGGCGCCTGGCCGGGTGCCAGCAGGATATCCGGGGCCCCGTAGTAGTCCTGATTCTTCCGGGGCGGCGCCAGGTTCACGCCGCCGGGCTTGTAGCCGGGCACGGACGCGTCCACCCGGATCTCCGCCGCGTGCCGGACCTCCGCGAAGCCGGACGCCAGTTCCGCCCGGTACCGGCCGTCGGCGTCGGCCACGGCATAGGAGGCCAGAACCTGCCTCCCGATGGCCCCCGGCATGACGGCCTGCAGGCGAATGCGGGCGCTCGCGAGGCCCTGTTTCGTCTCGACGTCGATCACCCGGCCGCGGACCTCGTACAGGTTGGGCTTGCGCGACGTCGGCGTGCCGCAGCCGACCACCGCTGCGGCCAGCAGGAGCGCCGCCCCGGCCCAGCGTGCGGCGTACCCCCGGCCGGACAAGCCGGCCGTGCCATACGCCTGTGGCAAGCGCTTCGATCGTCCCACATCACCGGTCATGATCCGTACAGCCACCCTTCGTCCAGCATGGCCAGGTAATTATCGAGCGGAATGTAGTTGGCCACCGAGTTGCCGGTGCCCAGGCAGTACCCGCCGCCGGGCTGGCAGACGTCGAGCGTTTCGCGGACGCGTCGCCGGATGGCCTCCTCGTCGCTCCGGCACAGGAAATCGACGTCGATGCCGCCCAGCAGCGCCACGCGCCGCCCATACGTGTGCTTGACCTCGCGGACGTCCTCGATGGTGTCCTCGAAACTGTGCTTGGCGTCGATCTGCACGTCGTCGATAAGGTCGTCGATGATGTCGGCCAGTTTACCGCACGAGTGCAGCAGGTACGGCCGGCCGGCCTCGTGGGCCATCTCGGCCAAGGCCTTGTGCCCCGGCAGAACGAACGCCCGCATGTCGGCCGGCGAGAAGAGCAGGCCCGTCTTGAACCCCATGTCGTCGCTCGCGAAGACCGCCTTGACACGGTCGAACTCGAGCACGCGGGCCAGGTTCACCCGGTCGAGTTCCAGCAGCCGGTCGGCGATGGCCTGCACAAGGTCCCGCGCGTCGTACAGCGCAAAGCACAGGTTCTCGTACCCCATAAGCCAGGCCAGGTACTCGGCGAAGTGGCCGATGCCGCGCGACACCACACACATGTCGTCGGGCAGATTCTGCTCGTACCAGAGGAATTCGCGGTCGGCCCCGGGGGCTGCGGGGTCGGGCCAGGGGTACCGCTCGAAGTCGTCCCAACTCATGACGGGGCCGCGGTGCTCGTCCTGGAACTCGCGGCCGCCGGAACGCGCCAGGGCGGCCGTATCGGCCACCGTCTGCCGCAGGACCGGCAACTCGATGCCCTCCAGGCGGGCGCAGACGTAGTCGAACCCGCAGAACCGCTGGACGGCCAGGTGCTTCTGCTGGGCGTAGAACGGGTCGCCCGGGTCGAGGTCGTCGACCAGGCCGTAGCGCGCGGCGGCGGCGTCGGCAATCTCCGCATCCTGAAACAGTTCCAGGTGATGGACGCGCTCGGGCGTTCCGCGGCGGAGGATGGTCGCGATCAGGCCCTCCCAGTCGGGCCGCGACGGCTGTTCGAGGCCTTCGTAGTGCTTCATGTCCTTGGTCCTCACCCGCGGTGGAACGGGCGGCGGCCGCGTCAGCCGGCCCGGGCGTTCCGGACCTCCTCACGGAAGCGGCGCGCCAGGTCCGTGATGGCGGCCCAGTCGCCCGCCGCGATCGCCTCCTTTTTCACCAGGGCCGACCCGACGCCCAGCGCCACCGCGCCCGCCCGGATAAACGGCCCCGCCGTGTCCAGGTCTACACCGCCCGTCGGCAGCAACTTGAGCAGCGGCATGGGCGCCAGCAAAGCCTTGAAGTACGCCGGTCCGCCCACGTCGGCCGGGAACACCTTAACGATGTCGGCTCCCAAGGCGTGGGCCCGGTACACCTCCGTGGCCGTGAACGCCCCCGGCACGACCACCGTCTCGCGTGCCGCGGCCGTCTCGATGACCTCCGGCACCAGGACCGGCCCGACGACGAAGCGGGCGCCGGCGTCGATGGCGTCCTCGGCCTGGGTCGGTTCGGTCACGCTGCCGACGCCGACGAGCAGGCCCGGCCCGGCTTCGCCCGCGAGGCGGCGGATGCCGTCGATCGCCCCCGGCACGGTCATCGTGATCTCGACGATCGGCACGCCGCCGGCCTCCAGGGCGCGGGCGATGTCGAGGAGCACGTCGGACGACTTCGCGCGGACCACCGGCACCACGCCGACGTCGCACAGCGTCTGGAGGACCTCGTCGCGGGTCATCGGCAGAGGCTCCTTCGTCGGGCAGTCCGGCCCGCCTCCCCTCGGCAGGAACCGCACGGGCCCAGGCTCGCGCAGACCGACAGCATCCCGATGGACTACGGGCACTCTACCGAAGGCGGGCGGGAACGCAACTACTTTGTCTTCGGCGTCGTCTTGGCCATGCCGTCGAGCATGCCCCGGGCCTCTCTGGCCTGAGGCGTGTCGGGGCACTCGGCGATGATCTTCTCGAAATACGACCGGGCGGTGTCGAGCCGGCCGGCACGCATGTAGTTGACCGCCAGGCTCAGCCAGCCCTGGGCCTGGTCCTCGGCCTGGGCCTTTCGGATGCGGGCCATGACGGCGGCGTCCTGCTCGAGGCGGGCTTGGGCGGCCCCGGCCTTCTTGCCGGTGTCGGTCCCCTTGCCCGACCTGGCGACGAAGGCGTAGATGTCGTACGCCTGGGCCAGACGGTCGATCCGGCGCTCGCGGCGCTCGGCCTCGGAAAGGGGGCGTTCGATCATCCCGGCCGACGCAACGCCGTCGGGCAGCGCCGGGGCGCCGGGAAGGTCAAATCCCAGGTCCGCCGTACCGGGGACCGCCGGGGACGTGCCGGGCGACGCACCGGCCGGTGCGGGCGGATCGGCCGGCGGGTCGGCATCTCCGGCGGCAGGCTCGGGCGGAAGGGCCGGCTCGGCGCCGGTCGCCGGCGGCGTGTCGGCCCCGGGGGGCGCGGCCAAGGCGGCGGCCCGGGCCTCCAGGGCCTCGGCCTTGGCCAGTTGCTCGGACAGGCGTTCCTCGATCAGGCGGGCCCGGAACCGCGGGTCCTGTTCCAACTGGCGGAGTTGGGCCCCCGCCTGGATGGCGGGCGGCAGACCCAGGTACGTCCGCGTGATGCGCTTCAGTTCCAGCAGGCCGGCCTCGGGCTCGTCGCCGGCGAGAAACTCGCGTGCAACGGCCAGTTCGCGCAAGCCCTCCTTCGTGATGACGACGAGTTCGTCGGCGGCCTTCTGGGGGTACGGCGAGTCGATGCGGAGCCGCCGGCCGATCTCGTACGCCCGCCGGAGGTACTTGACGGCCTCGGCCTGGTTGCCGGCCGCCCGGGCTTCCATGCCCTTCTTATAATCCTCCTCGGCCAGTCGTTTCCACTTCTCGTGGGTGACAGCAGGGTCTTCCTCGATGGTCCCGATGCTGACGCCCGGCCGCACGCCGTTCGGGACGACCACGCGCCCGCCGATGCCCGGCAGGCGAACGCCCGTCCCGCCGGCGCCCATCGCCACCACCGGTCCGACCAGCACGAGCACCGCCAGGATTGCAGGCAGTCGCATGGCTAGGTCCGTTCTATCAGCGTCTGGGTTCGAAGGATCGTGCACTCGGCCGGAAAGCCGTGCCAGGTGTGAAGCAGCAGGCCCCGTCCTTTCGGCTCGGCCACGGCGTAGGAGAAGGCGCGGGCGGCGTCGGCGGCGGTCCCCTCGTTGTACAGATGGCCGCGGCGGGCGGAAGCCAGCAGTTCCTCCGCCTGGCGAACGTACGTCTCGGCCGAGCACGCCTCCACCTGGTAGACCATCCGGTAGACGAGGGCGCCGCGGGCATCGATGCGGTGCTCCCGGCCGGCCGACAGGTCCTCGGCCCGTGCGAGGCCGCGCTTCGGCAGTTCCAGTTCCTTCGGGCCGATGACCTCGGTGACCGCGTCGGACCCGTCGATGAACGTGACCACGTGGCCGCCGTCGATGAGCCACAACTGCCCGTCGAACGCCACCTGCTCGAACGGCCTGGCGGCCCGGATGTCGAAAAACTCCGGGTGCAGCGCCCGCAGGTAGACGCTCAGGCGCAGGTCGGAGACGGCGGCTTGAGGGTCCGGACCCGGCATCGGTTCACCGTTCATTACGTGTCCGTTCCATTATACCCTGTGTCGATGCCCCTGCAAACTACGGTATCGGCAGGGCGGGGCCACACGGACCTCGAAAATGCGCCGCCAAGCCCCCCTGCCCGGCCCCGTTTCCGGCGACAGCCCGGAAACTTGCTAAAGCCCCGGCCGGTTCCGACGATAAGAGAGTAGACCCTTTGTCTATTCACTGGGGGAACCATGACATCCACATCCACCGTGGCGTCGGTCCGGGAAAGCGACCTCAGTACCCATCGGCTGGACCCGATCCTGACGATCGAGCAGCACGAGACCGTGGCGGCGGCCGCCCGCTGCATGGCCGACGCCGACATCGGCTGTCTGGTCGTGCTCGGCAACGATCGGCAGGTGGTCGGCATCGTGACCGAGCGCGACATCGTGACGAAGGTGGTGGCCCGGCGCGACGAGGCCCACGAACGGACGGTCGGGCGGATCATGACCCGCAACGTCGTCTCGTGCCAGATGCACACCCGCCTCGACCAGGTCCGCCGGATGATGACCGCCCACAACGTCCGGCACATGCCGGTCATCGAAGACGGGGCGCCGCTGGGCATGATCTCGGTCCGCGACCTGCTGGCGTTCGAACTCCAGAAGTGGCAGGCCGTGGCCGAGCAGCAGTCCAAGATTCTCGACCAGATCGAGCGACAGCATCCCGAGATGGTCCACTGGCGGCACGACAGCAGCGGCCGCGTCGTCATCGAGTAGACCACCGCCCGCCCGGCGCACGCGGCATAGCAGGAGGTCCCGGCAGTCTCCTGTGGGGACGGCTGCCGGGACCGTCTTACGCGCTTATGCGCACGCCCTACCGCTTCGGCCGGCGCTCGCGGACGGGGTACGCGTCCGACTCGGTCCGGGCCGTCCGGAAGAGGTCCTTCGCCTTCGCGACCAGGTCCGGGTGCCCGGCCGAGACGTCGTGCTCCTCGCCGAGGTCGGCCGACAGGTCGTACAGTTCGACGGGCGCCTCGCGGTAGCCGTTGCGGACGGCCTTCCACATGCCGAAACGGACCGCCTGCGAGAAGCCCCGCTCGTGGAATTCCCAGTAGAGGTACGCGTGCGGCTTCTGCGCCTCGGGCCGGCCCGTGAGCGTGGGGACGAGCGAGACACCGTCGGTCGCGGGCGCCTCGGCGCCGGCCAGGTCGGCGAACGTGGCGAAGTAGTCCACGAAGCCGCTCACGCAGCCGGTGGTGCGACCGGCGGGAACCGTGCCGGGCCAGTACGCGATGGTCGGCACGCGGATGCCACCCTCGTACAGGTCGCGCTTCTTGCCGCGGAGCGGACCGCCCGAGTCGAAGAAGTCGGCGCTGTGACCGCCTTCCTGGTGCGGCCCGTTGTCGCTGGTGAACAGGACGAGCGTGCGGTCGGCCAGGCCGAGGGCGTCGAGTTTGTCGACCAGCCGGCCCACGTCGCGGTCCATCCGCAGGACGACCGCGGCGAAGTTCTTCTCCTGTTCGGGCCAATCCTTGCCGGCGAAAGGACCCTGGTCGGGCACCTCGATGCCCTGCTTGCCGGCCTCGTTGTTGGCGTGCGGGACGTTCAGGGCCCAGTAGAGGAAGAACGGCCGGTCCCTGTTCCGCTCGACGAAGGCGAGGGCCTCGTCGGCGACGAGGTCGGGTACGTAATCGACCTTCTTCGTGGCCACGCCCCGGCCGTCGGCCTCTTTCCACTGGTCGGGGACCTCGTTCCGGAGGGGCACCTTCTGCCCGTTGCGGAGGATGAACTCCGGGTAAAAGTTGTGGGCGTGATACATGCTGATGTAGCCATAGAAGTGGTCGAAGCCGCACCGGGCCGGGTCGTCGAGCGGCGGCGGGCTGCCGACGCCCCACTTGCCCACACACCCGGTGGCGTAGCCGGCCCGCTTCAGCACCTCGGCGACCGTCAGGTCGGCCTCCGTCATGACGCCCGGCGAGTTGCCGCGGATGCGGGCGTGGCCCGTGTCGAGGCCCGTCAGCAGGACGCACCGCGACGGGGCGCACACCGTCGAGCCCGCGTAGTGGTCGGTGAACCGCAGGCCGCGCGAGGCCAGGCGGTCGAGCACCGGCGTCTTCAGCCGCTGCTGACCGTAGCAGCCGAGGTCTCCGTAGCCGAGGTCGTCGGCCAGAATGAGGACGATGTTGGGCTTGCGCGCGTCGCGGCCCTGCCCCGACCCGGCTTCCTGCCCGGCCTGCGCGTGCGAGCGCACCCCGACACTCAGAGCGAAACCGAAAGCAGCCCCCGCGGCACCGGCCCCGGCAGCAAGGAACCGGCGGCGGGTCAGGCGAGCATGGGTGGAGTTCGCAGACATGGCGGCCCTCCTCTTCGCGGCGCGACCCATGCGGGCCACGCGCGACATCGTTGGAGCGCGGCGGGCGCGGAGACCCACCGCGCTGCCAGGCGAACGGAGAACGCTCTAGCGCCGACGCGGCTCAGCACGGGCGATGGCCTCGCGGGCGGCCTGGCGCTGGCGAAGCCGGCTGAAGAGGTTCCCGAACGAGAAGTTCCGGCCGGGGCACCGCGTGTCGTCCACGTCGCCGTGGCCAATGATGCACCGGTCGGGAATCGTGTACTTGACGCGAAGGTAATCGACCAGCCGGGCCAAGGCGCCCATCTGGGCCTCGGTGGGCCGGTCGCGCTCGAAGTTGCCGACCAGGCAGATACCGATGCCCCAATCGTTGTACGTTTCGTCGTCGCCGACCTTGCAGTGGGCCCCGTGTTTCTGCTTGGGCCACCGGCTGCCGACCTCGATGCAGCCGTCGGGCGTCAGCGTCCCGTTGCCGATGACGAAGTGGTACCCCAGTTCATCCCACCCGTTGTGGTTGCGGTGCCAGCGGTCGAACGAGGCGGCCGACCCGCGCGGGGTGGCGCTGTGATGGACGACGATGTACCGCCAGGGACGCTCGGCCTTCTGGACCAGCCACGCGGTGTCGTGATCGGGCAGCACCGGCAGGGGCGCCGGCCGCACCGTCGGCCGCTGGACCGGAACCTCCTTCGCCGGCCGGCACGGCATCGGCTCGTATGTGAAGGCGGGCTCCGCCCGCGAGCGGGGCGCCGTCAGCAGTTGCTGCGGCTTGGTGCACCCGCCCGCGATCAGCATTGCCACGAAAACACCGGTCAACAGCAGCGCGGCTCGTCCAGACACGTTACCTCCCCTCAGCCAAACCCAACGTTGGTGGAGTCGCGAAACGTTCGAGGGCGCCCTGCCAGGCCCGGCGCAAGGCGTCGGCGTCACCGGCCTCGGACGCCGGGGGCACCCGGACGACCGCAAAGCCCAGCCGCTCGATCGCACCGGCGGCCTCGGCCGAAGCCACGACCGCGCCGCGGACCGACGGCCAGACCGCCCTGAGGCCGGCGAACCGGCTCGACGGACGTTCCGGAATCACCCAGAAGGCGGGACCCGCCGGCACGCCCCACCGTCGCAGCCGACGGCGCGCCGCGGCATACGCCCTCGCGTCGCTCGACACAAGGTACACAGGCCGGGCCGTCGCCGCAAGGGTCTTCAGCGCGGCCGCCACGTCGGCCAGCCACGCGGGCGGCGGATCGTCGGTGTCGCCCGACACCGGCGCCGGCGGCACGACGGCCTCGGCGTCTACCCAGAGAACCGGCGTCGGCTTCGGCCAGATCCAGACCGTGCCGGCGCCGATCACGTCGAGGCGGCGCGACAGTTCGTGCGTGCCCACGCGGTACCGATGCGGGCCGGGGGGCAGGTCGGCCGGTCCGTTCTGGCCGGCCAGGCCGCCTCGGCCGATCCACATCCACCCGGTCCAGCCGTCGTCGAAGCGAATGGTCAGGCGGGACACGCCGAGCGGCCGGTCGCCGCCGGGACCCTCGATATGCGCCCGGATATGCGGCCGGTGGCCGCCCACAGCCCCGACGCCGTCGAACACCGTCAGATGGACGTCCGACCGTTTCGTGACGCCTTCCGCCAGACCGGCGACGAGCATGCCCGCAATCGTCACCGTCAGCGCCACCGCCACGACCACGATCAGGACGTACCCCAGGTAGCGGAACACGGGGACCTCCGGCGCAACCTCGCTCTCATGTATGGGTGTCGGCAGGACGGGGGCCGGCTCTTCGGACTTTCTTCGGCACGGGCCGCCGCAGCCGGTCACACGCGAATGAACCCGGCGGGCGGCCTCAGGCGTCGATGTTTCCGATGGCCCGGAGCCGCTCGATGCGCTCCTCGATCGGCGGATGGCTCGACCAGACGCTGCCGTTGCCCTTGCGTCGGCCCCGGGCCATGCGCGGCTCGTGGATGAAAAGGTGGGCGTTGGCGCCGTTGGCCTGGGGCAGTTCGTGGGTGTCGGCCGCCAAGGCCTCCAGGGCCGAGGCCAACCCCTCCGGGTAGCGCGTCATGTGGGCGGCGGAGGCGTCGGCCAGAAACTCCCGCTGCCGCGATACGGCCAACTGGATCAGCCGGGCCAGGATGGGCGCGACGATCGCCAGCACCAGGGCGACGACCAGGACGACAATCATGACGGCCCCGCCGCCGCCGCTGCTCCGCGACCGCCTCCGGCCCCCGCCGAACCACATGGCCCGCGTGCCGATGTGGGCCAGCATCACCACCGTCCCCACGAGCACCGCCATGAGCGTCATGAAGCGGATGTCGAAGTTCTTGACGTGCGAGAGTTCGTGGGCCAGCACGCCCTGCAACTGGTCGCGGCTGAGGCGCTGGCGCAGGCCGCTCGTGACGGCAATGTGGGCGTGCTC
>Ga0180434_10008069_pt1 | contig 11726 bp, 19 predicted proteins | sample SS_ome_7_FD_132453 | JGI IMG/M metagenome (GOLD analysis project Ga0180434, IMG submission 132453) | Hypersaline lake sediment archaeal communities from the Salton Sea, California, USA - SS_1_D_2 metaG | ecosystem: Environmental > Aquatic > Non-marine Saline and Alkaline > Hypersaline >... | reverse complement strand
TTTTGTTTCTTTAGTATTAAGTATTAAATTAAAGTATTTATTTTCATACTCAAAACAATTAGTACTATTTTTAGTGTTATTTTCATGGTTATTGTAATTTGGAATTAGCTTACCATTGTTTTCAGTTGTGTATGTGGTATGCCATATAATTCCCATTTTTGAATGCTCTATTTGTTTTCCTATTTTTGAGTCGACGGGTATACCATATATTATAGTATTAGCTTGAAAGATATGATGCATTATATTTTTAATAGGTTCAATTGATCGATCATTGGTATATAGAAGGTCTCCATGTTTAATTCCGTAATATATAGATGCATCTATATATCTAAATGCATCTAATAGTTTTGATTTTAATCCATATGATAAGTTTTTATCTGATTCTATAGAATTAATGGAGAAATACTTTTTTCGATTAGAATTTAATATTGATTTAGTGCCAATAAAAAATTGATTATTAATTGGGTCTAGACCGGCAATTATTGCCGGTGCACCGTCCCATTTGATCGATATTTTATTTTTATCAATATTTTCGAGAATATTGATAATTTCTTTAATTCCTTGATATCCATTGTGTATTACATTGTCTTCTATATGTGTTATTGTGCTAGCCATATACTACCTTTTCTCTATTTAAATTTACTCTTTTTCATGCTTAATTATAATTGTTCGTATTTCTTCTTCTTTTCTCATAAATAGTACTCGAAACAGTATTGTTAAGAATAATGCGGCGTCTCCTGGAACTTTTAGTGCTCCCAAGCTTAAAAATATAATTAATAATATTGTATAGCTAAGTTTCATGATCGTTATTCCTCCTTATGGTATTTTTCTTTTTAATATTCTATGTTTAATTCACTGAGAATATCTTTTCCATCATATTTTCTATCGCATAAATCTTGAAGTACGTATTCATAATCTCTTTCACAAAACTCGCAACTTATTGTTAATAATTCTTTAATGATATTACGCATTATATCGTTTTCTTTTTTTAGATTAATATTTGTTTTTTGTTTTTTCATTTTCATAGTTTTCCTTATAGTTTTGTAATTATTTCAGGTCGTGACATTTTGTCACGGATTGAAGTGTCGACATTTTGGAGACAGTTGGACCCGTGTGTAACGTCACGGGCCCAATGAGCTAAGAAGTCATTGTAGTAAAAAAGGAGTAGTAATAAGAATTTTTTTCACGGTATTCCTTATTTAAGTGGAGCGATTATATGGTTAAAGTCTCTCCATGGGATTTCATCAAGTGCTCCGTATGTTTCAATGATCTCTCTGTATTTTTCTTTATGGTTTCCTTCTTTGAGTAATTTTTTTAGTAGGTTTATTTGGTTTTCGTTTATTTTTCCTGGTTTAGTAATTCGTGTTGTTTCTTTTTTATTGTTTTCTTCTTCTTCTTCAACGATGCCAAGTATGGTTGCGGTTAGTTTTCGTCTTTTATAGCTTACACCTCCATTGAATGCTTGATTTATATCATCGTTTTTAGTTGGAACTACAACAGCTGAGCAAGTTCTGAACTGTCCTGTTGGAGTATGGGTTAAAGTAACAGTGCATATTTCTAATATTTGTGGTATTCCTTCGGCAGATTCAAAGACATGGGTTTCTATACCATCAGTGAGTGATAATTTGTACGTATCAAGAGCTTCTTTGGTTGAGTCGACCATTTGCTCTACTGAAACATATTTGTTTCTGTGTGACGATTTATCTTTATATACAGGTTTATAATTGTTTTTAGCTTGGCTTAAAGCTAGATCGAGTTCGTTTGTCTCATCTGATTTTGGTTTTATTAATAACATGACTGTCTTAACTTTCTTTTATTTATTTATAATCTACTGTCACAATGTGTGCACATTGTATCTTGCATGTGTTCTACTTCATCTTCAAGCTCTTGTATTATTTTGTTGTAGATATTTGATATGCTTGGGTCTATATTTTCGCTCCATTTTATGTAACATTTACTTGAGCAGAAGATTTGTCCTTCATTTATCTTGTTGTCACAGCTTTTACAGATATGGCATTCTTCTACTTCTTGTTGTTCTTTTTTAAGTTCTTGTAGTTTTTCTTGAAGAGGTATCATGATTGGATGTTGAGGAGCCATTTCTTGTGTTGTTTCTATTAATTTCTTGTGTATTGCTATTGAGATCTGTACGTATTCTTTATGTTCTTCGTCTTCTGTTGTTTCTTCAACTGGTTCAACTATAGTTTCTTGTTTTTTTAATCTTTTGACTAGTTTTTGTCTTCTGATTTCTACTTTACCTATCACTTTATCTGAAGAACCTAGTTCTACTAACTCTTCTATGATTGTGTTTAGTTCTTTGATTTGTTCTCTTAACATTTCCATCGTTATCCTTTCAATTTTGTTTCCCGATCATTTCTATACATATGTTAACATACATTAACAATCTTGTCAAGTAAAAGTTTAAAGTTTTTGTAAATTTATTTCAAAGAAGTTTGATAAGGGGCTGTGGGTGCCCCTTATCGGTTTTAGATTTTATTCACCTTTGTTGAGGATCCATAAGATTCTGGAGCATGAAGCGAGGATGTTGTTACTGTTGTTGTGTTTCATATCAGCGAGGTGTTTGTCTAGGCCTGCGAGTACATTCATGATAGGGTATAGTTCTTTACCTGCTATAGCATTCATGGCTTCTAGGTTCTTTTTAGGGTCTTCTTTGTGTAGTTTGTCTATGGATTCTTCTACTTTTTTCCACTCTGCGTATATCTCGTTGATTCCATCTCTAAGAGAGTTAAGGTTGTTGTTTAATTTATCTACGAGTGGTTCAAGTGTTTTGATGATGTCTTTCTTTTCTTCTTTAGCCATGTTGGCTCCTTTAAAGTAAAGTGTTATAAACTGTTATCAACTAATCTTAACATTTCTCTTGACAATGTCAAGTCTTTTGTGTTAATATATGTATAAGAGAATCTTAAGAACTTTGAAATTTTCAAGGAATACGTATGGAATATAAGTATGAGCAGTTGCATAAAGAGTTATTAGAAAGAATGGAAAGGTATTTAGAAAGTTATCCATGTTCTAATATTGCTTTAGCTAAAATGATAGGTGTATCGAGACAGACGTTTGGGAATTATCTTAGAGGCAAGAATGTAAAGCTTTTGACTTTAAGGGTAATAAAGAAATTTCTCATAGACCAAGGATTTTGATATACTGTAGCATGTAAAATATGTCGCATGAAAAAAGGCCCCAGAATGTAAGCTGGAGCCAATTTATTTTTTCTGCACTAACCTTCGAAAGGATATTAATGCAAATTGAACCCCGAACTATCACACAACTAACAAATCGGAGAATTCGTTATGAATAGTAACAAGTATGGAGAATTGAGTCAAGAAATATTTTCAAAAAAAATAAATAATGTAGTAAGTGCTCTTGGAGAGAGAGTTTTAGAAAACAGTAATACTGTACAGGATGGCAATATACTGGATTTGGTTCCTGAGGTAGTTAATAGAAGAACAAGAAGAGCATATACATTTAAGGTTCATAAGGCTAAGTATAGTAAGATAGACTTGCCTATACCTGCTGATTTTATACGAAATCCTAAGTCTCGTATAAGTAAATGGAGAAAGAGTATCATTGATACATTTAATGCATTGTTATCGTTAGATGTCTATTTTAATGGCAATGTATATATTTCTCAAGGTAAGTTAGCTCATATGATTGGTAAGAGAGATAGGGATACTGCAGGGGATGCGTGTAGGTTCTTAGCAAGTATCGGGTTTATATCAATGCTCAATAGAGGTAAGACGAGTTGTAGATATAAGATCTCTTCCTTTTTTAGATCTAAGATTATTAAGAGTATGTTATGTGTTTTCTTTCCAGCATTAACACTATTATCACCAACTATGGATTATAGCTCCTATGGCTTCTCAACAGAAAAAACCCGCACTATAAAGAAAGAGGATATTATTATTAAGAAACTTGGTAATAGAAAACAGTATAAGGAGAGAGATTTAGATAGTTACAAGTATTTCACTGATGATGAAAGACGTGTAAAAGAGAAGCAACAGTTATTTCAAGAGAGACTCAATAGAATTGCAGGTCAAAAAAAAGAAAAACAGCTCACACTTGAAGAGAAAATAAAAAGAAATAAACAAATGGCTATAGACTTGCTAGTACAAGAGGGAGTAAAAGAACACAAATTGCTTCCATTTTACAGAGTACCGAAAGAAATCATCAATAACATTAGGTCTCGTATTGGAAGTGAAGAAACATCCGTGAGCGACCAAATTTGTACTGTTAAAGATTCGCAAGATATTCTTAAAAAGGATAAAGGTAAGTTGGTTCAATCTGATGCGACTTTAAGTACATGCGTAACAAGACCTGCAGGTCTAAGACCTACGATTAAAGATATACCACAAGAGAAAATGAAACAGATTGAGAAGTTACCAGAGAATATGCAGCAGAAGGTGATACAAAATGTTTTAAGAGGATTAATCCTTAAGTGGGAGAACCAAAATGGTTAAAGTATTGAAGAAGTATGGCTATAACAATATGAATTCTAAGCAAGAAAAAGCTTCGTGGGACGACGATGAACGGTTTGAATTAGATAACAATGAAGAACTTAAAAAAGCTTTCGTACAGATGAATGATGAACAGCTTAAGTTTCATCTATTAGTAGGTGGCCTGAACAAGAAATATGCTGAGACTGTTATCAACTTTAGGGCCAGAAAAAATATTTAAAGGAAATTTTATGAATGATTTTGAAATAATTGATCGCTGTATTAAAACTTTAGAGGTTACACAGCAAGATTATACTGATCGTCCGAACTACGTAGGTCGTGCAGATAGAGATGCCATAGCATATTACTTATTGGAAATTATGAAAAAATTAATTGAATCGATTGTTCTAGAAATTAGATCTAAAAGTGATAAAAATGACGAATAAAAACATTTGATCAGTATGCAAAAAAATGTTAGAAGTAAATTATAAGTTTGAAAATTTTTGTTAAGGCTTCATTACTACACTCGGGGTTATACCCGATACTCCGGAGCCCAGTATCTCGCAACCTTCTGGGCTCCTTCTTAAAAAGAGAGAAAAATATGAAAGATAATGAAACTTTTATACTACATATTGATGGAGAACCAGTCAGTATGTATCGACATGAGACCAAGAAAACGAAAACAGTATGGTCAGACTATACACACAACAAATGTAAATATAATATACAACTTGAAAATCAATACGAACACGATCTTATAGAACAACCAATCGACATGATCCTAAAATTCTTCGTTACTAGGAAAATTCGAAACCAAACAAAACCATCAAATGTAATGGATATGTTCAGATTCATTAACAGCATTTTAAAGCAAAGAGTTTATAAAGAAGATACACTATTAAATAATGTTATATTAGAACGTATATATGATAAAGATCCACACACAGAAATAATTATAACGTTATGCAAGGAAAAAAATGGCAAAAAAGATTAAGCCTAGCAGGGAAAATATAGAGAAACCAAAAAAGAAGAGACTCCAGGATCTATTAGAGGAAGAGACAGGGCTTTATTTTTATAACAGAGGTAAATTGCCAGAGGTGCTCGTGGATTATTTAGGTGCTACCATTGTTGAGTATTCAAAGAAGCCAACTAGTTATACACTCAGTACCTTTTTACAGAGTAAGAATATATTAGATTCATCTTTACGTACTTTAAGAGGGAAATACCCTAAGCTTGATTATGCTTATAGATTAGCTATGCAGAACATTGCTAATAACCGTGAGATGGATTCTATTATAAAGAGAAAAGAAGAAGACAGAGTATTAGATGGGAATATAGTCTGGAAGAAACAGTATTTCTACGACGAACAATACAGAAAACAATATCAAGAGATGAAGAAAGTAGCTGAAGAAGCAACACAGATGCAACCAACTAAGGTTGTTGTTAACTTTCCTGACTTTAAGAAATCGGATGGGACACCGCCGAATAAGGAATGAAGTGAATATATTTGTGAGAGTATTAATAGCATTAGGTTTATTTTTTACAATGTTTTTCCTTCCTTATGATATTCTACACGATCAAATTTTCTTCCTAGCTTTTATAATATTTGGAATTCCCATAATATTTCTTGCTACTACTTTTTGGCTAAATGTATTCGAAGAGTGCTATAAATGTATACGTAATAAAGATAATTATTTTTAACCCATGGGTATTCTACTACCCTTTTTAAGGAGAAGATATGATGGTATCTACTTTTTTGTTGTGTGCTGTGATAGGAACTGGTTTATTATACATTGTACTAAGAAAAACAACTAACATACTCGCAAAGATATATGATAATTCTGAAGATATAAGAGCAAATCAAGCACGTATAACAAATATGCAAACAAAAGTTGCGCGTATAAAAGAACAAATTGCTCTGAAAGAAACTAAACCAAGACGCATACGCAGGTTAAAGCCTAAGAAGGAAGAGAAGTGATAGCTATATTAATAGGCTTTCTTTTTGTGCTTTTATTCTTTCTATTCTATTACGCGTATACGCAATTTAATGAGCAGATGGACTATATATTTAGTAATGAGGATAAGATCTTAGCTTTAAACGATACTCTGAAGGAGTTTAAGAGAATCGATATCGATAGAATGAAAGCACAGATCTGTAAATTAGAAATGCATTATAAATTCTTAAAGCAACAATGCGATAAGGAGAATGATGAGAAAGAAAACAAGTGATCATTGGGATGAGCAACTTGGCCTTAATAAATTTATAGATACCAGTAAGATCGATGATGTAATCTACTGGTATGATAATCCTAGCTTAAAGATGTATGGTAATACTCTTTATATATCTCTTTTAAACGATGAGCATAAAAGAACTGGTGCTGTATATCTTAAGCTAGCTGAAAAGTCTAAAGAGAAAACAAATTTAAATGATCTAGATGAGGATGAGTTTCAGCTATTTCTCTTTTTAAGTAATAAGGATACGAATAATTTTATTGATACTGTCTTCTCAACAGAGTACTCAAAGAATGTAGCTTTAAAGGTAAAAGAATTAAATGAAGAGTATTGGTGTAAGTATCATAAGGCTTCTCTAGATCGATCTGTGCATACTTTTAAGGAAAAGGTAAAGCGTTTACGAGATGATAGACCTAAGAAGCTTCCACGATTATCTCAACGTGGTTTTGATGCGGTGTGTAGTGAGTATAACGGAATTAAATTAACGGAAAAACAATGAGTAACATGCAATTGTTAGTGTCTCTATTGACCATTTTAGGGATGAATTTATTTTTATATTCATTATTATTGTATTACTGTAGTAAGCAAATTGATCATAAAATGAAAGAAGTACAAAGAAGCTTTATAGAATATAAGAACCTTCTAAAAGAAAGTATACGTGAAAAGGTTTTGAAAGAATGAGTGAGGAAGTAAAAGTAGTAACAGTCGATACGTTTAAACCGCGTTGGTACCAAATCCCCGTAATTAATGCCATTGAAAAAGATGGTTTTAGGCGTCTCCTCGTGGTCTTTGCCCGTAGAGCTGGTAAAGATGTGATGGCTATAAATATCCTCTTACGCCAAGCTTTTAAGCGTGTGGGCTGTTACTACTATTTATTTCCAAAAGTCTGTCAGGGGCGTAAAGCGATATGGGATTCGATACTTATTGATGGACGTAAGTTCTTGGACTTTATTCCTAAGGAACTCATAGCGAATGAGAATTCTGTTGAGATGAAGATAACGTTAATAAATGGGAGTATTATTCAGTTTCAGGGAACTGATAAGATAGAAAATTTGCTTTCGACAAATCCTATGGGTGTTGTATATAGTGAGTTTGCGTATACCAATAATCCTCTTGCTTGGGTCAAGCTTTCTCCAGTGTTAGCGGGCAATAAAGGATGGGCTCTCTTTATATCAACACCCAATGGCCATAATATGTTCTATGATCTTTATATTAATGGAAAGACTAACCCTAAGTGGTTTGTAACGAAACTATCTGTTAATGATACCAAGCATGTTGAACCAGATGAACTTGAAGAAGAAAAGAAAAACATGTCCGAAGATATGTATCTTCAAGAATACGAATGTAGCTTCGATGCCGGCATACAGGGTGCATATTACGCTAAATACTATACAAGAGCCTTAACTTCTGGTAGAGTTGGCGTTGTTCCTCATGATCCTTCGAACATGGTACACACAGCATGGGATATTGGAGTAGCTGACTCAACAGCTATAGTTTTCTTTCAGGTTTATGAGAATAAAGTAAACATAATTGATTACTATGAGAATTCTAATATAGGTTTAGAAGATTATGTGAGTGTGCTACGCTCAAAAAATTATATATATGGCACTCATATTGCTCCTCATGATATTAAGGTTAGAGAATGGGGTAATGCAGCAACTAGTCGACTTAACAGTGCTGCTAGTTTAGGGATACATTTTGATATCGCTCCTAAGTCTAGTTTAATGGCTGGGATTGAGAAAGTTCGATTAACGTTTAATAAATTATGGATCGATCAAGAAAAGTGCATTGATCTTATAAAATGTATAGAGAATTATCGTAAAGAGTGGGATTCGAAGAATAAGCGTTATCATGATCATCCTAAGAGAAACTTTGCTACTCATGGTGCTTCTGCATTAATGTATATGTGTTTATCCTTAGATCTGATCTCTTCTGGGCGTACAACAGCTGAAGAATTACAAGATATATATGCAAAAGAGATGTACGGAACTCAAGATGAATTCCACCCAGCTTTCAGAGATTAATATTAATCTTAATCTTTTTTTATTATTCTTTTTATACTTAAGCTATATATAGATTTAAAAATTAGGAGAAGTTTATGTCATTATTTCCTAAGCTTAGTCCGATGATTGAGAATGACGAGGATAGAAGTGTCAAACGGCTAGTTGAAGATTTTTATGTTAATGCAATGATGCAGAATCAAGAATACTTAGATGAGGCATCGGTAGATACTCGCTTTGAAGCGGGAGATCAGTCTGTTTATAATGAACTTTATGCTTTACCAAGAAACAATAGAAAGATGTTTACCTTTAATCGTATTAAGAGAATTAAGAATACGGTCTGTGGTATACAACGAAGAGATAAGAAGTCTATTATTGCTACTGGTAGGGGAAATGAGGATTCAGAGGTAGCAGATCAATTTACTAAAATATTTTTATGGTTAGATAAAACCGCAGATGTATCAGAGTCAGTAGCTCAAGCATTTGAAGGTGCGTTTATAACTGGTTTAAATTTTGTTCAGGTATCACTTGATTATAGAAATGATCCTATATCAGGTGATATCGTTTTAGATGTCTGCCCGTATAATAGCTTTGTCATAGATCCATTTTTTAGAAAACGTGATCTGTCTGACTGTAATGCTATATGGAAACGGACGTTCTTAACTAAAGATGAATGTGCTTCGTTATTGCCTGATAAAGAAGATATTATAATGAAGCTTTCAGCTCCTTACGTTGATGATAAGTTTCAGTATATGCCAGAGAATTCTCTACTAAATAAACATCTCTTGGCCTATGATGAGTTCTATTACAGGGATTACCGAGAAAAAATTATAATAGTTGATAATAATCTCGGTGAAACAATGGAGTGGCCCGGTGATCCGGAGGATGTAAAAGATTTTGTTGAACAATATCCTCAACTTACGTACGTAAAAACAAAAGTACCTACAGTAAAACTAGCAATATTAGTTAACGGTAAAGTCATGTATAATGGTTGCAATCCGTTAGGGATAGATGAGTATCCCTTTGTTGGAGTCTTTGGATACTTTACTCCTTCAGCGCGTGATCTAGCGTTAAAAATACAAGGTGTAGTTCGAGGCCTAAGAGACGCGCAGTTTATATATAACAGACAAAAAGTTGCGCAGTTCCAGTTAATGGAAAATAAACCACGTCCAAGATTTATATATAAACCTGATTCTCTTATCGATAAAACTGCTGTCTTTAAGCTTGAGAGTGGTTACTCTATTGGTATCAAAAGTTCAGCTTCCATGGAAGATATTCGTGAGGTTGCAACACAAGATGAGGTGTCCCAAGCTAATATTCAGTTAACGCAGATGATGGCAACTGAGATGGAGCAAGAGGCCTCACTTAATGAAGAATTACTTGGAAGCGCAACCGACGATAAGGCTGCGCTCTTAGCGGCGAGAAGATCTCAGGCAAGTCTAACTTCGTTGCAGACGCTTTTCTCTCAGCTCGATACATCTTTAGGCCTTTTAGGTACTCTTTTAATGAAAGTTGTACAAAAGAACTTTGCTCCAGGTAAAGTAAAACAGATTATCGATAAAGATCCAGCTCCTGCTTTTTATAATAAAGCATTCGGTAGATACGATATTGTTATTGAGCAAGGCTTTGATACAGCGACTCAAAGACAGATGCAATTGGCAGAGCTCTTACATTTACGTGAGATTGGTGTGAAAATACCAGATAGAGCATTAATTAATGCAGCAGTTATACAGAATAAGAAAGAACTTCTAGAGATGATGGAACAAGAGGCTCAAGCTGCGCAAGAGATGGAGCAAATGCAAGCTGAAAGTAATATGAGAGAGCAAGAAGCAACTACTAATATGATCAATGCTAAAGCGCAATCAGATCTAAGCTTAGCTAAGAAACATGAAGCTTCTATAACAAAAGGTCTCTTCGATATACTCAATCAAGCTGGTGAGGCTTCTAGAGATGAGCAAAAACTAGATCTAGATACTTTAGAGACTCTTAATGATATAAATGAATTTGACGTTGAGAAAGTTGAAGCATTATCAGTCTTGTCAAATTTGCTTAAAGAGCAAAGAGAAAAAGAAGCAGAAAAATTAATATTAGATCAGCAAGAACAACAGATGCCGGCTCAACAAGAAATTCCTATGGAACAGCAATTGCCAGATCAACAATTTTTAGATTCGCAAGAACTGCAACAACCTGTTTCTATGAACGAAGAAGAAACAAGTATGTTTTAATTCTCCTTTTTGATTAGAGTAGTATGTTATATGCTGCTCTAATTTTTTTATTTGTGATATATTTTTTCTGATGTAAACGTTTAACTCTTATAGGAGATTCTTATGAAAAAAAAGATATATAACACAACAAAAGAAAGCTACCATGTACCTTTCAGCCAAGCTTCACGTGACTATGATCTTGCTGGTTATAGCAACATGATGAAAGCAGGAAGAAATGAAGTTCCTCAAAGCTACATGGACAGCAAAATTCCTATGGCTAATGAAACAGGGCAAATGGACTATAAGTCAATGCAAAAAGACTATAAGTAATGCCAGCTTCAATTAGACCTAAAGGTAAGATAACTAATATAGCGGATGCTATTTTAGGGACTTATTCTGGAAGATCTAGAAAAAAAAAGAAGAAAAAAAAGAAGAAAAAAAAGTGAGTATAAAAAAGGAGTTAGAAATATACTCACTTTGAAAGGTAGTAGATATTTGCATAATAACATTTGTTTAAATTTAATGTCAAGCGCACAATAATATTACTTGAAAATTCGAACTTAAACTTCGAGATAACAAGGAAAATTATGAGAAAAAAAAAGAATAAACTAGTCAAAACACCAAAGAAATTAGCTAAAAAGAAAGTATTCAAGAAAAAACTGGAACTTGTACTATTTGAGGGAAAAAAAGGAAAGCTAAATATTGGTAAAAGTAAGAAAAAAGTAAAGAGCAAACGCCAAATGTTAGCGATTGCTCTCAGTGAAGCTGACAAGGCTGCAAAAAGAGGTAGTATACGTAAATCTAAAAAGAAACGTTAATTAGTCTGTTTAAACATATTAAGG
>Ga0180434_10008065_pt1 | contig 11728 bp, 10 predicted proteins | sample SS_ome_7_FD_132453 | JGI IMG/M metagenome (GOLD analysis project Ga0180434, IMG submission 132453) | Hypersaline lake sediment archaeal communities from the Salton Sea, California, USA - SS_1_D_2 metaG | ecosystem: Environmental > Aquatic > Non-marine Saline and Alkaline > Hypersaline >... | reverse complement strand
GTTGACGACCAGGAACTCGATCCGGTCGACCTGCGCGCGCGGGCAGCGCACCACGCCGGCGACGTTGCGGATCAGCGCCTCGCTCTCGCTCAACTCCACGTTGCCGCGCATCACCGTGCCGTTTTTCAGGTGGATTTTCGCCAGTTCGGCGATAGCGGGCGTGAGGCACAGCGACAATGCGATCAACCCCAGGATTCGGCCGCGCCGCCCGTCCGCGATCATCTTCATACCTCGCTCCAATCCGTTGTCACGGCGGCCACGTCGATCACACCTTGCGATGAGGCGTGCGGGCCACTTGCGACCCGTCCGCGAGCGTCTCCAGCGTGTAGTCGCCAAACACGTTCGGGGCCTCCTGCTGCAAGGTCTTGAGAATCATGACCGCGACGGCCCGGATCTCGACCTCGGCGTGCTCGCTGGCGCGCAGCTCGATGAAGTGCCGCCAGGACCGGCCGTTGCCGGTCACGAAGATCTTGGTCTCGGTCGCGTTGGGCAGCACGCTGCGAGCGGCCTGGCGGGCGAGCTTTCGGCGGAGCGTTCCGTCCGGCTCGTCCTTGAACTTGCGCGCCAGCCCCTCGACCAGCCGACAGTACGCTTCGTGCGACTGGCGGACCGACTCCTCCCAGACGGTGTGCAGTTCTGGATCGTCGGCGATACAGGCCGGCTCGACAAAATCGCAAGTGCTCTCGTCCACGTAGCGCTGTGAGAGCTGCGAATAGCCGAAACCCGCCCGGTGTCGCACCAGCTCGTGCGTGAACGAGCGCGACACCCCGGTGATCAGGAAGCTCCAGGCGGCGTGTTCGAGCACCGACCCGTGCTGCACCTTGATCAGGTTCGCCAGATACTCCTGGTTCGTCTTGCGGCCCTTCCCGAACGACATATAGCAGACCCGCCCGGCCATCTCGCATAGGGCTTCGGCCCCGACCTCCGTATCGGTCTCCCAGGTCAGCCCATGGTCTTCCAGAAACCGATCGACCGCGTCGGAGTCGAGCGACTGACGCCCGACCAGGTAGACGCGCGGCGTGCGTACGATCTTCACCGGTTCACCTCCCTGCCATACTTGTGTGGCCGGATTGTACCCGCCCGGTTGGCGGACGGCACGTGCGAACCGGAGTGATGGTTGCCGCTGCGCCTTGCACGCACAGAGAATAGACCCTAAAAGCCCAGCTATGAGCGGGACTTACAGAAGATTGGGCCGCGCCACCCTTCCGCGCGCAGCTTGCCTGGCGGCGGTTCTTTACGCGGCCGGGGCTGCGGCGGCCGACCCTCCGCTGCGCTATGATCTCGGCGTCGGCGAGCGCCTGGTATACGAACGGCGTGTACGCGTCCTGCCGCTCGACGGTGACTCGGTCGTCCAGCGTTACAGCCAGCAGCTTCAACTATGGTGTCTGGCGAGCGATCTGAAAGAGGACTACTTCCTGGCCGAGCTGATCCACGTCACTGATCAGCACGCCGAACCGGCACGCGGAGCGCTGTTTCACCTGGATCACCGCGGTCGGCGGCGATTCCCCGACGAAATCCTGGCCCGGCTCAGGGGGCTTGATCCCCTCTTCGAGCTACTCCCGCTGCTGCCGGCGCCGCTGGATTCCGACTCGAGCTGGCTGACCGAGCCGGACCACTTCGGGCGCTGCTGGCGCTGTACGCGCGCCCCGCCGACCGACGACGGGCCGATTCGAATTGACTTCGTGCTGGAAGACCCGACCGGCGTCTCTGAGACCTGCGCGGTCGAGCAGCGCGGTGCTTACTGGTTCGACGCACAGGCCGGCATCGTCACACGCATCGAGGCCGAGTGGACCGATCGACACGCACAGCGGCGCACCCTGGCGGTGACCCGCCTGCATAACCGACTGAAACAGGATGAGCTCTGGTGTCATCGGCGGATCACCGAGGCCGACAAGTTCCTGCGCACGCTTCGGCTGGAAGATCGTCTGCTGGCGCAAGTCACGGCCGGGCCGACGAGCGTCGAGCGGATTCTGGCGCACGCTGACCGCCTCTGGCTGGAGCTGGTGACGGAGCTGCCGGACCGGCCGGAGTCCCCCCTGCGCCGGCTGGCCCGAGCCCACCGAATGCTCCTCACGAAGGAAACCGGCCGTTATCGCGAGCGGGCGGCGCTGGCGCGGGAGTGGCTCGGTGCAGCGGCGGCGCATTGGTCGCTGCAGACCTCCGACGGCAGGACGGTCCGCAGTGAAGGCATGCGCGACCGGTACGTGCTGGAGTACTTCTGGAGCGCGGACTCGCTCTGGAGCCTGCGCTCGTTCGAGACGCTCCGGCAACTTCAGAAAGCGGTGCCCGCCGAGGATGTCCGCGTCGTGTGCCTGAACATCGACGCCGATGTCGCGGCGGGCAGGCGGGCGGCGCAACTCTGCGGAACGGAGCTGACGCACGTGTTGGCGGGGCCGCCGGTCGGCGGGCAGCCGCCCCGTGAGCTGCCGGTCTTCCGCCTGCTCGACCGCAACAGTCGGGTTCTGGCGGTTTATTTCGGCTGGCAACCCGGGTTGGCCGAGAAAATCTCCGCGCTGACCCGTTAGAATGATAGCCTTGCGCCGACGTTTCGCGCGTGCCTGCGTCGGCCTGGTTGGGGATACAGGAGAACCCACTCGTGAAGTTCTGCGTCGGTCTGAAATCGCGCTGGTGTATCTGGCTCGTCGCAATGATACTCGTGAGCGTGAGCGGCTGCGCGGCCAAGCGCACCATCGCGCCGGTCGCTGGTCCGCTGAACGGCATCGCTCCCGAGGAGGCCGACGCCCGGGCCGAGATCGTGCGGAAAGACCCGCGCGCCTACCTGCACAAGGTCGCGGAGAAATGCCGCGCGCTCGAGCAGTACACGCTAACGTTCACCCGCCAGGAACGCCGTGGGTTCTTCAGAAGGCTGCATGATCCCGAAGCGATCGCCTGCAAGTTCCGCCGCGAGCCGTTCAGCGTTTACATGAAATGGCTCGACCCGGACATCAAGTATGGCGAATCGACGTACGTGGCCGGCGAGCAGGAGAACAAGGTGCGCTTCGTTCCCCGGCATGGGCTGTTCGGTCTGCCGCCGAGGGTCACGCGGGTGGGGGTACAAACGCCGGTGATCTGGGGCGAGGCGCGCTACCCGATCACGGATTTCGGGCTGGCGCGCATGATGGAGCGGACGTTCGACTCGATCGAGCGGGCGGGCGACGACTGGACGATCTCATACGAGGGGCTGACCAAGCTGTCTGACGACTCCGACCGCGTCATGCACTACCTGCGGCTGGAATTCCCGCCGTCGCTGTATCAAGCCCCGATCCAGGAGCTGTTCGTCGACGTCGAGACCGATCTGCCAGCCTGCACGCGGGTCCTGTATCGCTCGGGCGCCTTGGAGGCGGCCTACGTGTGGTCCGACGTGGATCCCACGGCCAGGCTGACCGACGACGACTTCCTGCTCGACGCCGAGCGCCAGCAGCGTCACCAGGAGACCCAGGCCACCACCGTGTCGGACGGGCCGTAAGCCGGGAGCATCTGCCGCCGTGGCCAAGCGCCAACCCAACGAAGCCGACTTCATGCAGCGGGCGCTGCAATTGGCGGCCCGCGGGCAGGGCCGCGTCGAGCCGAACCCGATGGTCGGCTGCGTGATCGTCTCACGCGGACGGGTCGTGGGCGAAGGCTACCATCGCCGCTTCGGCGGGCCGCACGCCGAGATCGAAGCGCTGCGCCGCTGCCGCACCAAGCCACGCGGCGCCACGGTCTATGTGACGCTGGAACCCTGCTGTCACTCCGGCAAGACGGCGCCGTGCACCGCGGCGTTGATCGAAGCCGGCGTGGGGCGCGTGGTGGCGGCGATGCGGGATCCCAACCCACCGGTGGCCGGCCGCGGGCTCAGAAAGCTGCGCGCCGCGGGCGTTCAGGTCGCGGTCGGTCTCCTTGCCGAGCAGGCCGCCGAGCTGAACGCGCCGTATCTCAAGCTCGTGCGAAAGAAGCGCCCCTGGGTCATTCTGAAGTGGGCCCAAAGCCTAGACGGCAAGATCGCCACGCGCATGGGCGACTCGAAGTGGATTTCCGACGAGCGTTGCCGGGCCCACGCCCACCGCGTCCGGGCACGCGTGGACGCGATTCTGGTCGGCCGCCGGACCGTGCTGACCGATGACCCCCAGCTTACCGCGCGGGCGGCGCCGGTGCGGCGTGTGGCGACACGCGTGGTCCTCGACACGCGGCTGCGTACGCCGACGACGGCGAAGCTCGTGCGGAATGCTCGAACCACGCCGACCTGGATTATCTGCGGCGCCCGGGCACCACGTTCGCGCGCGAAGGCTCTGGAAGCCGCCGGCTGCGAGGTTCATGTGGTGCGGCGTGACGGCGGGGGGCTCTCGCTGCCGGCTGTGCTCGACCTGCTGGGTTCGCACGGCATGACGAACGTGCTGGTCGAGGGTGGCGGTGAAGTGCTCGGAGGGTTCATTGACCAGCGCCTGGCGGATGAGCTTCACGTATACGTGGCACCGCGGCTGATCGGGGGCAGCGACGCCGTCTCAGCGGTCGGGGGGACTGGTCCCGATACGCTTCGCGAGGCCCTGCGTCTGCCGAAGAGCACGAGCCTGAAACACCTGGGCGAGGGGTGGTTCGCCCGTGCCCGATTCAGATAGAGGATGCGCCAGCCGAGACAAATGCTGAAGAATCCTGGGGCCCTTTCCGGGTTCTCGGTAGCGTTTCCGTAGTACTCTAGTAGGTGGCCGCTGTGCCTGGGATCCCGGGGCGGACGATGGAACCAGCGGCCAGCGGCACCTGGCGACCAGGCCGCAGGGTCTGCCCCTATGGAGGCACGCAGAGTGATCGTTCGAGCCAGCCTTCCTGTAGCCGTGGTGCTCATAGCCTCGGTGGCTGTGGCCGAGGTCCGAGACCAACGCCCGTTGCGCGAGGCCCGCTCGGAAAACGGCCATTACTGCCTGCGCATCGACGCCGGACGGGGCGAATATCGCCGCTGTCACGCCACGCTGTTCGAGCACACGTCCGAGCAGCAACGCGGTCGCCGGGTCTGGCGTGAGAAGCTCGTCAACGAAGTCGCGCCCTGCCATGCCCTGATCCGCAACGACGGTCGCTTCATCGTGACGCTGGACGAGTTTCGCCGCGGCGGGGCGGCACATGCCGTTGTCATCTACGGCGAGCGCGGCCAGCTTCTCCGCGAGTTTGACCTGCGCGAGCTGCTGCACGGCGACGACTGGAAACACGTAACGGTCGAACGCCGGGCGATTGAATGGTCGGCCGACGCCGGGCTCGCTTTTGTCGACGCGCCCCCGCAATTCGTCATCAAGCTCAAATGGAATCGGGAAATCCGAATCGATCTCGAGCAGGCACAAATCGTCGGCCGGGTCGGAAGGCCCGCGGCTGAGCCCGGCTCCGATGCGGCCTCCAGGCCCGCGGCGAACGAGCCGGACGACGCGATTCCGCCCGAGATCCTGGCCCTGCTGACAGAGGCCGCTTCGCCACCCGGCGGCGCAACCGGAAGCGCACCGGAATCAACCGAACAGGGCGTGAAACAGGCGGTCCTCGAGTTGTACCGCCTGGCCACGCTCGCCGGCATCGAGATTGAAGGCCTGGAAGGCGCGGCGACGGCGATTGCGGCGACGCTACCACCAGATGACGCAAACCACAGTTCCGTGGACGTTTTGGTGGACGGCGTCGTCACTGCCGGCAACAGCGCGACCACCGGCGTCCCGATACCGGCGCCCGATCCGGCAAATCCGGTCGACTATGTCGCCTGGATGCGGGAGCAGACGCTGACCGACGGCCCGAGCGCCGTCCCCTATTACCAGGCTGCGATGGACAGTGTGGTGAAATGGGAAGGCGATGACGACCTGTTCAGCGCCGCCATGGGCGGCGATCCCGACGCCCTCGCATCCCCCGAGATCATCGAGTGGCTCGCGGCCAACCAGGATGCGCTGAACCAGTTCCGCGCCGCGACTGACTTCGAGTTCCGCGGCATGCCCATGGAGACCGCCGACGGCACCGTGATCGGGTTTCTCTTGCCACACCTGTCGAACGTACGTCTGCTGGCGAAAGCTGCCGTCATCGAGGCCCGGCAGCTCGAGGCCGCCGGCGACATCGACGCGGCGATGGACCGCTACCTCGACGTGGCGGCGGCCGGAGCACACGCTGGCCAGGGCCCTATGCTGATCGAGAACCTGGTCGGCATCTCGATGCAGACGTTGGCGTCGGATCAAGCGCTCGACTCGTTTGCCAGGCTCGATGATGACGACGTTGACTATGTCGGTCTGGCGGAGGCGATGATCGACAGCTACCGCCCGACCCGTCCGATCGAGGAGACCTTCCAGTTCGAGCGGGTCATGATTCTGGACGTCATCCAGCGCAGCTACGAGTGGAACCCGGAGAGCGAGTCTTACCGCGTCTCCGAGGAGGGCCTCAAGCAGTTCAGCAACGCGCTCGCCATCACCGGTGCAAACGGACCTGGGGAGTTGGGTCTCGGCTTCGTGCTCGGAAACATCGGTTTTGAAAGCATGAACGAACAACTCAACACACACTACGACGCGCTCACCGACGCCGCCCGAATGCCCTACCAGCAAGGTCGGCAGGCCTTCCGCGACGCCGAAGCACCAATACGGGACCCGAGCTTCGGCTTGCGAAACCCGCTGCTGTCCGCGCTGCTGCCCTCCCTCAGCCGTGCAACCCACCTGACAACCAAATCCGAGAGCAACCGCCGGGCCACGCTGCTGGTCACCCACCTCAAGGCCTATCGCCAGCAATACGGCACGTATCCGGATTCACTCAATGTCTTCGGCGACGCCGAGATGGTCATCGACCCGTTCACTGACGAGAGCTTCGCCTATCACCGCGACGGTGATGATTTCATGCTCTATTCACTGAGCGGTAACGGCGTGGACGACGGCGGCGTGCATGACCGGCGCGGCGACACGAACGACCTGTTGTACTGGCCACGGCCGCCAAAGAACTGACCTCGACTCAGTCCCCGACATCCCATCCCGCAGGAGACAATCCATGCAGTTTCAACGAGTGTTCTCGGGGGCCCCGTGGGAAACGAAGATCGGCTACTGCCGCGCCCTGCGAGCCGGAAATCACATCTATGTCACCGGCACCGCACCGTTCACCGATGACGGCCGCGTGTTTTCTCCCGGCGACGCCTACGCCCAGGCCCGGCGGTGTCTGGAGATCATCCGCCAGGCCCTCGCGAAGCTGGAGGCCGACCTGTCGCACGTCGTCCGCACGCGCATGTTCGTCACCGACATCTCGCGTTGGGCGGAGTACGGCCAGGCCCATCGCGAGGCCTTCGGCGATCAACCTCCGGCGACCACGATGGTCGAGGTGAGATCGCTGATCGACCCCGAAATGCTGATCGAGATCGAAGCCCACGCGGTCTGCCCGTCGGGTGCATGACATATCAGGCGGCCTGCGACATCGGAAGTAGCGTCGGCCCCCCGCGGCCGACGTAAGATGCCAGCGACGAACGCCCCGGCCGGAAACGCATGGCTGGCAATGCCCCGGCAAGACTGAATCGCGCCCCCACCGCGGCGCGGTGGGCCACTCGCCACCCACTACCCCCGCTCTCGTATGAATCTCACCGATCAGGATCGATTTTTCCGAGATTTCGCGTTGCGCAGGGGGCGGTTGGCATACTGATAAGACTGGGCGGCTGGTTGCGACATGCGACGAGGTACACGCAATGGCCAGCTCGCGACCCGATTCGGCTGGAATCGGTCCAGCCGAGCACGTACAATAGTTGGTGAGTCCCACATTCTCGGGGGCGAGGGTCGGGGACCGTGGGCCGCCGACATGTCTCGAAGATAGAGGAGGCGAGTCTCATGTTCAATCGAATCGGCATCCTGACATTGGCTGCGCTGCTCGGCGCCGGCGTCGTTCTCACGCCTGGCGCGGCCGGGCAGACGATCTGGTACGTGGACGACGATGCGCCGAACGATCCGGGGCCGGGCGACCCGGGCGTCAGCGATCCGGACGAAGACGGCTCACCCGAGCACCCGTTCGACGCCATCCAGGAGGCGATCTACGCGGCTGCGGACGGTGAGGAGGTTCTTGTCGCCGACGGGACGTACACGGGCTACGGGAACCGCGATCTGGATTTCTGGGGGAAGGCCATCACGGTGCGGTCCGAAAACGGAGCCGACACGTGCATCATCGACTGCGAGGCAGGTCCGGACGATTGGCACTGGGGGTTCTGGTTCCACAACAGCGAGACCGCTGCGGCGATCGTCGATGGCTTGACGATCACCAACGCCTACTGCGACCCCGGAGGTGGTATCTTCTGCGGCGGCGGTGCCAGCCCCACGATCACGAACTGCATTATCGCCGGGAACGAGGCGCTCTGGTACGGCGGAGGTATCCAGTGCGGGGGCACCACGGCGATCGTCGGCTGTTCGTTCCTGGGCAACACGGCGCACTGGGGCGGTGGCGGCTACTTCGGCGCCGAGGCGTCAGTCAGCGCCTGCACGTTCACGGGCAACACGGCCCAGGGAGCCGGGGCCCTTATCTGTAGCGACGATGTCACGATCAGGGGCTGCGTCATCTCAGAGAACATCGCCTATGAGGGGACCGGCGGTCTGTCGTGTGCCGACAGCGCGACCATCAGCGACTGTGTGATCACAGGAAACTGGGCCGACTCTGACCATACCGGAGGTGGTGTGAGCTGCTCCGGAGACGGTCTCACTATCTCCCGTTGCCTGATTGCCGACAACTGGGCCTTCGAGGGCGCAGGTATCTATTGCTACGGCGGCAACCCGACGATCGTCGATTGCGTGTTCGCGGTGAACGGGGCGGAGTGGGGCAGTGGCATAACTGTGCGTGGTAGCGCTCCGGTCGTTGCCAATTGCCTGTTCATCGGTGACGCGTCCTTCTTCTCCGGAACGGCTATTGCGATTTCGCGGGGCAATCCGATCGTCGAAAACTGCACGATTACCCACTTCCGGCGAGGAGTCTATTGCTATGACGGCAGCCCGGCCATCACGAACTCCGTTCTTTGGAGAAACACCTTGCAGGCGATCCTTGTCGGCGTCGACGGTGCGCCCGTCGTGAGCTACAGCGACGTCGAGGGTGGCTGGGAGGGCACTGGGAACATCGACGTGGATCCACTCTTCGTGGATGCTGACGGCCCCGACGACGATCCGAACACTTGGGAAGACAACGACTACCGGTTGCTCAGTGACTCGCCCTGCATTGATGCGGGCGACAATGATGCCGTGCCAGCGTGGGTGACGACGGATCTCGACGGTCGCTTGCGCTTCGCCGATCGGATTGGGACGCTGGACACAGGCAGCCCCGGGGCCCCGGGGCCGCCGATCGTGGACATGGGGCCGTACGAATACCAGTGCACTGGCGATCTCAACGCCGACGGGGAGATCGACCTGAGCGACCTCGGCGCGCTGTTGGCTCACTACGGCACGACAACCGGCGCCGCGTACGCCGACGGCGATCTCGATCAGGACGGCGACGTGGACCTGACCGACCTGGCGACGCTCTTGGCTGCGTACGCCACGACATGCGAATGAAACGGGAGCTTTCCCCTGCACCAACCGCAGGAACGTTCGACAGGAAAGGAGTTGCCATGATCAGAACGCTTGCCATTACTCTGACCCTGGCGTGCGCCGCGCTGGCAAACGGCGACATAACCGCCAGCTTGGTCAACATGGGCCCGCAGGGTTCGGGGACGAACACGTACGACGTCGTCGTGAGCATCACCGACACGCCCGGCGTCGGGCCCGACGACTGGACCGTCTGTGGCATGACGGCAACGCTCACGGGCTGCTGCTCGTTCGTCAACAACGAGCCCTTCAACCCGCCGTGCTTCCCGGCTGGGCACGACATGTGGGACAGCTTCTTCGCGTCACCAGAGTGCTTCCCAGTCTGTGACCCCGAGCTCTACGTGCGGTTTGTCGACCCGGATGCGGTCGTCGAGGACCCGCAGCTCCGTTTCGGCGAGTGGTACGACACCACGGACACCGGCAACGGCTACTACGTCCTTCATCGCCTGACTGTCCTCTGTGACGATCCGTGCGAGCAGGAGTGCTGGCTGCACGTTGACTTCGAGACGGCGGCGGCAAACAGTGGCGGGACGCTGTTCCCGTTCACGTGGGACGTGCTGATCTGCATCCCCGAGCCAGCCAGCCTCGGGATGCTCGCGCTGGGCGGCCTGGCGGTACTTCGTCGCCGCTAGCAAGCCGCGCTCACACCCCGCGGTCGCCAAGCAGCCGTCACCCCGCGGTATCCAGCAAAGCGGTCAGCGTCTGCCGCGCCTCTGCGGGCGTTACGCCTTGGATTCGTATACGCTTGAGCGGCTGCGTGAGCCCGTGGACGATCGCCACGGCTGAGCGTTTGACGTCGAACGCGTCCGCCAGCAGTCGAATCACCTGCTTGTTCGCTTTGCCCCCTTCCGGCGGCGCCGTCACCGCCAGGCGCAGCGACGTGTCCCAAACACCCGCGATCTGGTTGCGGCTGCTGCCCGGCACGACTTTGACGGCCAGCTCGACGCCCCCGTCGTGTTCAGTGATCTGGATATCGGCGGCGCTCATGCGGCGGGCTTCACGGTGTGTCCTGCCCCGGCTCGAACTCGTCACCCTTGAACGTGTCACCCAGGTAGGTTTCGCGGACGCGCGGATCGTTGACCAGCTCGTGCGGGGTGCCCGCACTGACCACCTGCCCCTCGTGGATCACGTAGCTGCGGTCGGTGACCTTGAGCGTCTCGTGGACGTTGTGATCGGTCAGCAGAATGGCGATTCCGTCGCCGCGCAGCCGCTGGATCTCCCGCCGCAGCTCCTCGACGGCCTTGGGGTCGACGCCGCTGAAGGGCTCGTCGAGCAGGATCAGCCGGGGGTTGGTGATCAGGGCCCGGGCGATTTCGAGCTTGCGCCGCTCGCCGCCGGAGACGTTCTTGGCGGAGTTCTTCCGCACGATGCGCAGCCCGAACTGGTCGAGCAGCTCCTCGACCTTTCGTCGGCGTTGCTGTCGGGTGAAGCGCATCGTCTCGCAGATCGCCAGCAGGTTCTCCTCGACGGTCAGCCGCTGAAAGACGCTGGGTTCCTGCGAGAGGTAGCCGATACCGCGACGCGCCCGCTTGTACATGGGCAGGTGGGTGACGTCGCGGTCCAGGAAGCGGACGCGACCGGCTTCGGGCTGGATCATGCCGACGGTCATGCGAAAGCTGGTGGTCTTGCCGGCCCCGTTTGGGCCGAGCAGGCCGACGATCTCGCCGTCATCGACGCAGTAGCTCACGCGGTCGACCACGACGCGCCCGTCATAGGACTTCACGAGTTTGTCGGCTTCGAGAAGCATTAGCGTGTGCCTACGCGGGCTCGCCTGTGGATAACCTGTTCAGAACCTCGTTCAGCCAGCGATTCGCATACACCGATCGCACCGGCCCGGCAGCGTCGTGCATGGTGTCAAAAGGGGCACCATTAGGTCAATTGGAACCGCGCACGTCCAGTACTCAAATGAAGTTACGTCAGTTTTGGGTCCTCATTCGGTTATCGGGAGCGGTTTCACATTGCAGATTGGGCCAGCGCCCGGCCGGCGCGTCAGCCACTTGCCCCACTAAGCCCGCTATTGTTAACAACTTCCAAACCGAACCGCCGAAAGGCCCCGGCGGCGCCAGCTATCGAATGAAGCGCATGCGTCCGACGTCCGGAATCCGCCACCCGCCTCGCTGATCGAGCGGCAGCAGTCCGGGAAGATACACGAAAAACGCCCGCCCGACAATCTGATCCGCTCGCACAGTCCCCAGGCGGTACGAGTCTGTTCG
>Ga0180434_10008064_pt1 | contig 11729 bp, 9 predicted proteins | sample SS_ome_7_FD_132453 | JGI IMG/M metagenome (GOLD analysis project Ga0180434, IMG submission 132453) | Hypersaline lake sediment archaeal communities from the Salton Sea, California, USA - SS_1_D_2 metaG | ecosystem: Environmental > Aquatic > Non-marine Saline and Alkaline > Hypersaline > Sediment... | reverse complement strand
TGCCGCCACAAACAAAACGTGATGCGTGCGTACGGGGCCATATTTGGTGATGATGGTGGTGCCCTCAACCAAGGGCAAAATATCACGTTGCACTCCTTCCCGGCTAACGTCTGGACCACCATGCCCGCCTTGGCCTTCCCGGTGCGCGATCTTGTCGATCTCGTCGATAAATACAATGCCTGCTAGTTCAACCCGCTCCACCGCTTCCCGGACCACGGCGTCGATATCTATGGCGCGTTCAGCTTCCTCTGTCAGCAGTAGCCGCTTGGCATCTCCGACGGTGGTGCGCTTTTTCTTGTGCCGCTTGTCTCCGATGCTGTCAAAGATATTCTGCAGGTCCATCCCCATTTCTTCCATGCCTTGGCTGGTGAAGACCTGCATGAGTTTCTGGCCGCTTTCCACCGTGTCAATGGTCACCGGTTCGTCATCGAGTTCATTGGTTCTCAGCTTCTCCCGAAACTTCTCCCGGATTCGCTTGACTTGCTCGAATCGCTCCTCTTCTTTAGCAAGACGCTGTTGTTCCTCACTCTGCTCTTCATCGGCGGCTTGATCATCAGTGCGGCGAAACGCTTTGCGGCGCGGGCGGCTTGGCAGCGGTTGCTTGTAATCCACTAGCCGGTCCACCACCCGCCCCATCAACGTGTCGCGCATGTTGTCCAGGCGCTCCTGGCGCACCATTCGCACCGCGGACTCAGTAAGATCGCGGACGATGGAGTCTACATCGCGGCCGACGTACCCGACCTCGGTAAACTTGCTGGCTTCGACCTTAATAAACGGCGCTTGAAGTAGCCGGGCCATCCGCCGGGCGATTTCTGTTTTACCTACGCCGGTCGGTCCCATCAAAATCAAGTTCTTGGGAATTATCTCGTCTCTTAATTCGTCTTCTACTTTGAGCCGGCGCAGACGGTTGCGGATCGCGACAGCCACCGCGCGCTTGGCTTCATCTTGGCCGATGATGTACTCATCGAGCTTGGCTACTATTTGGCGCGGCGTCAGGTCTTCGAATCGGTGGCTGAGGGTGCTGCGTTTTGACTGGTTTGCGCTATCCGGCATAGTTCATCATCATAGCGCGCTGCAATCCCTGCTTATTTAATATTCATAAAAGCTCGCTAAACTATTCAGTGCTATGTTGAACCTGCAAACAAAGCGCGGAGGAACCAAAATGGGTAGACGGTTAAGTGAGCTGGGAGCGCTGGGATTGATAACGCTGCTATTAATCAGCACGGCGGCTGTCCCAGCGCAAGATGAGTCGGCTGCGCCACGCAATATCATCCTGATCGGGTGGGATGGGGCGCAGCGTAACCACTTGTACGAGTGCATCGGGCGTGGCGAATTGCCGAACCTTGTCGCGTTAAGCGCGAAGGGCGCTTTAATCAATATCGATATTGATGAGAAAACCGACACCAAAGCAGGCTGGACGCAGATCCTTACCGGCTATCGCGCGCAGCGGACCGGAGTGTTCGGCAACAACGCATTTCAGCCTATTCCGATCGGTTACACCGCATTCGAGCGGCTTGAGCAGCACTTCGGGGCGGAGAACTTCGCAACGTTGGCAGTCATTGGCAAAAAGAACAACCTTGGCTGTGCTGCCCCGCAGGTTATCCCCTATGCGCAAGTGCAAAATGCTCTTGGGCGCACCGCTAAGGGGGAAAAACGCAAGCAGAACAAAGGTGGCAAGCGGAAGGCAAAGAAGCAGTGGAAGAAAAAAATGGCGCAGGGCCACGTGATTGAAGCCAACGAGCAGGAGTATTTAGTAGTTCCCGGCGAGCCGTACTACTACACCCGCACAACGCTGGATGTGTTTGAGAATGGTCTGGGTATTGATGACATAGTTGGCGCCCGGGCGTTGGAAGTGCTGGAGCAATACCAGCACCAGCCGTTCTTCTTTTTCATCCACTTCGCGGACGTAGATCACAAGGGTCATAAACACGGAGAGAATTCAACGGAGTATAACGACGCCCTGATTAGCGGCGATTACTGGCTCGGCCAGATTTGTGCCAAGCTGGAGGAATTGGGGCTAGCAAAGGATACTTTGATTTACGTCACCGCCGACCATGGATTTGACGAAGGCAAGAAGGCGCACAAGGATGCGCCCTATGTCTTCCTCGCGACTAACGATCCGCTGGTGGCTGGTCACGGCAACCGCGCAGACATCACACCCACGATTCTGGAGCGTTTTGGCGTGGCTCTGAGCGCATTTGTCCCGCCGCTAGATGGCAAGTCACTGCTCAAGTAGAGAAACGGTGATGAAAAAAGAAGGAGTTTGCGTAGGCTCGCTGCTATTCCTCGCGGAGGTACACGCTGCAAGTTGCCAGCCAGGACTCGATCACGGTAGCGTGCTGATCCGACAACTCGTTAAACTCAAAGCCCATATAAAGGTTGCCATTTTGATCGGGCTGCCCGCGACGCCTAACCGTCATTGCGCCGCTGAACTCCAAGCTGGGGGCTTCAATGACCGGCGCACCATCACGTTCAGCCAGAATCTTGACCGAGAACTCTAAAGCCTTGCCGATTACCCAGTTATTATCGGGTAAAGTGGTACCCAATCCCCCGCGGGATAGATTCATCACCTCGAAGCTTTTCTGCGTTGCCTGCAGGTTTTCAATCGGATCGTTAATTCGTAAGCAGCCAAGAACCCGGTAACGTTGATAGCTGCGTAGGCCCACCCCCGCGCAGGTGCTTTCTACTTTGAGTTCAATCAGCGGCAGCGGCCCTTCAGAGCATTCCACCACCCGACCGCTAGCGGCATAGAGCGCGCCCTTGTATAAGACGTGGCAAATCACGTCGGTGTCAACTTTGGGCGGCTTACCCATGGCGTCCGCTTCTTTGCTCCACTGAACGCGCAGCATACTAGTAGGGGCGTAAACGCCTTGGCAGTACACCAGCACCATCTGCTCCCCTTCTTTGGTTCGCAGGCGTAAATAGGCGGGATAGCCTGCTCGAAAGACATCCGCCGTGGCTTGGCGCCGTTGGGGAGGGCTGGCTTTGTGAATAGCTGCCATTGCTTAGCCCTAGTTGCCTGTTAAAACTGATGCGCCAGGCTTGCCTATTGCTCTTGCTTGTGCACCGGCGTTGTTCTCTTGCCGCGCAACTGGCGCAACCGTGAAGGATTGTACTATGGAATACAGCGCTAGCCAAAACACTCTAGCAGCCAAGGATTACCCGCGATCACGGGCATACGCAGGAAGTTAGCGTTGTACGCTAGGCTTCGTCTAAATATGTGCTGCAGGTTTCCAGCCAGCATTCCAGGCCATTGAGCTGATTCGTGGGAATCGAGCAGAATTCGAAGCCCATATGTACTTCGTTGCTGTCGCTCGCGGGGGCGCGGCGTTTGAGCACCGCCTTACCGCTGAGCTCGAAGCTTGGTAGCTCGAGTACCGGCACCCCATCGCGCTCGGCTAATACCTTCAGGCTGAAGCGCATGACACTGCCGAGGGCCCAATCGGTTTTTGGCAGCTTCACGCCAAAGCCCACTGTCGAAATGTTCATCCGTTCGAAGGCCATCTCGCAGGTCGCGTGCTTTTCCCAAGGCCGGCTGACGCGAACGCAGCCGAGGACCTCATAGCGCGGGCTGCGCCTGAGACATACTCCCGTACAGCTCGAAGCAACCTTTAAACCGATTACAGGCATCGGCCCGTCGGTGATGTCCACCACGCGGCCTTGCACGGCGTATAACGTGCCCTTAAAAAGAACATGGCATTTAACATAGCTGCCAGAGGAAGGCAGCTCGCCCACTCGATCGGCTGCCTTGCTCCATTGCACGTGCAGTAAGCTTTCTGATGGTTTAACGCCCTGGCAATAGACCAGCGCCAACTGGCGCGGGTTGTCATTTGACGTTGCCAGGTAGGCTGGATGTCCAGCCTTAAACGCTTCTGCCGTTGGCACGAAAAACGACGAGTAGTCCCTCGCTTCCGCCAACTCATCCACCTCCCCACTTACATGGCGATAATGCCCAGATTAAAATGTGGATATTAGGCGACTTCGCCCCTTATAGTTCCGCGTATAATAGTACCGGCAATCTAGGGATTATGCAGAATTTACTGGATAAAATTCTGGTTAACCAATTATCTGTAAAAACGAATAGTAGTTTGAGGAATTCGAAGTTAAAAAGCTAGTAAAACAGCTCTTCCGGATCGGCAGGGCTAAGAATATCCAGTACCATGGCCAGTGCAGCTTGTTCGCTGATTGGCTGGTAGCGCTCAAGCTTGAAATCGGGATCCTTGACGACAATCACTTCCATGCCTACCTGTGTACGCCCATACAAGTCTTTGGCATATGCGCGGCTTATCCGGATGCAACCGTGGCTGGCGACCCGGCCGAGCCGGCGTTCATAACTTGAGCCTTCCAGCCCATGGATGCCGTATTGGCCATCGGCGGTAATCGCATGCCAGTGCAGCATCCAAGCGTCATACTTCTGGGAATAGGCTTTGGGAGCCTTATTCACAATGTGATATTCCCCTATCGGCGTGTCACGACCACGGGTACCGGTCGAAACCTTTTCGACGCTTAGCATCTCGCCCGCGACATTAACCTCGTAGATCCGCTGCTCCGCAAGGTTGATCACGAGGTGATCCAACACTTCCCGGCTGTCCGTTACTACCAGGGCAATTAGTGCGTCTAGGTCGCTTTCGCCGGCGGAAACGAGGTCTTCGATCAGCTGCTGGGCGTGGGTGCGGTAGCGGCTGGCGCCGGACAATTCCATTTCAGCGCTGGCGAGTAGCAACTCCGGTTGTTCAGCCGTGCCAGCCCATGCAACATTGCTATCGATGAGCGGTGTGCCTGCGAGCAGGAAACTAAGGGCAGTCAGCCCGCTAAAGCTTAATGCGGCAAGTGCGGCTCGGGTAAGCATCGCTTCCAGCTATGATACCACCGCAGAAGACAAGTTAATCGTAATACTCAAACTTCGCGCAGCTGGGAATTGTGCGCCACCAGCCAGAATTCCAGGGCCTTATGCTGGGCACTATCTAGTTCGCTAAATTGTATTCCCATCCGGACCAGCCCTTCATGAGTGGAGGCCGTAAGGCTTCTAATAACTCCCTCGCCTCTGAGCTTGAAGCTTGGGAAGCACTCGTTTACGTGTCCGTCGCTATCCACGAAAATGTCTAGGATAAAGGAAATTTTGGTTCCAATCTCATAGGGCTGGGGTGGCAGTTCCACACCAAAGCCCCCCAGGGAAATGTTCATCGGGTGCGGTACATTTTGTGTGTAGGTATAGTTGCCCAAGCTAGGACCAAGCTGCAAGCGGCCTAAAATAGCATAGCGTTGATGCTGGCGCAGGGGGAAGACCCGGCAAGTCGGTTCGACACTTAACCTTACCCGAGGCAGACGGCCAGTGGCGACTTCTGCCACCTTGGCCGTGACGACGTACAACACTCCTTTTTGAATCAAGTGTAAATTAACTAAATGCTCATAAGGGGGTGGCGCACTTTGGCGCGCGGCTTCTTCCGTCCACTTGATGGTGATTTCGCCCCGGTTGTCCTGCACACCTAAGCAATTAACGTTGACTAAATACTCCATTTGGCGAAGCTTATAGCGTATCTGTATTTGCGCGCCGACGGCGAATACCGCGGCGGTTTTCGCGTCCTGCGCACTAGTGCGATCGAGTACACCCGCCATAGAGTTTTACTCCAGGTCCAACGCTTTAGTATGATCCTGTTGCGTGGCTGGCTGATACCAGCGGCGCCCACCGCGATCTATCTATTAGATAGCGCATGGTTTAGCTTGTGTCTATAGGGCTCAAAAAGCCAAGCGCCCCGGGCTTGCCGGGGCGCTTGGCTGCGGCTTGGCTAAAGCGCATCAGCGCTTTTAGAGATAGGGTTTGAATAACGAGCGGTCAAAGTAGTTGCTCACCGGCTCGGTGTCGTACCAAATCGGATCCTGCTCATCTAGTTCTTGATCGTTAATCCACTCAATCCAGTAATTGAACCCGGGATAGACCTGCCAAATTGGCTTGCACTCCAGTGCCCAAGCATAGGTATCGGGAACGATAAACGCAAGCGGCCGGCCGTTATCGTCTAGCCAATCGCCAGGCTGCTTCCACAACGGAATGATCCAGATATTGTATTGGTTCTGGATCACGCGCAGCTCGGGTTCGTAGGGGATCGGCGTATAACTGCCTTGCGGCATCGGGTCGTCTAAGATGATCGTGATCTCGCAATAGTCGCCATCCACAAAGGTCGTGCCTGGAATACCGTTGGTCGCGTAGGAATCGGGCGGATTGGGCAGCGCCATCCTCGTGGGTGAGAAGATGGGAATACTCGCGCCGTTTTCGCTCAGCCAGATACGCTGCGGTCCATGGCGCTCGCCGCTGACATAGTACTGATCTACGATCGCAATGACTGAGGCCCCAGGGAAGGCGGCGTCTATATTGAACTGCCACTCGCCATCATAGCCCGCGGCACGGGCGACGGCTTTCACCGTCAGCATGATCTGTACCAATTCATCGTTTACGTTGCGCAATTCAGTGATTCGCATCCGGGCGAGGAAGTCGTTGTAGTCGTAGTCGGAGTTGACCAGCAAATCCTCAAAGCCCATCTGCGCCATGCCCAACTCTTCACGGACCGGCTCGAAGCGCTCGCCGTAGCCGGGGCCTTCGCCGCTGGCGTTACAGCCGGACTTGACCCAGATACGCGTGATGGTATCGCCCTCATGCTCATCCACCCCGGCAAAGGTGCCGGTAGTCTCAGTTAAGTCTTCGAACTTCTGGTGGTCGCCGTTGGGGAATTCCAGCACGACGTTGGAAAGGTCCTTCTCGCACTCAACGTAGACCGAGGTCGGATTTTCGGTGCTGGGCTGCCAGGTGACGGTGATCCACTCCGGAATGCAGCCACCGGCGTCATCATCGTTTTCGTCGTCCGGCTCCTCCGGGTAGTTGATCGGCGCGAGCGTCGGCGTTTCATAAATCGTGAAGGCTACCTCGCGGTAATCGGCGCTCTCGGGCAGGACGAAAACACTGGTAGCTTTCGGTGGTGCGACGACGCCTTTAAACACCGCATCTACCCCCGCCGAGCCAAACGGCAGGCTGAAGGGGAATATGGCATCGTATACACCTTCAGCGTCATGAGTGACCGATGGTTCGATGAGATATAGCCCGGCGGCATCCAGGTACCATTCCCGGGAGATCGTGAGGTAGTTGGGCTTTACGATATAGCGAATCCACAGGTCGACCTCGTCACCCTCGTAAAACTCTGGCGACGCCTGGCCAGCGACCACTTCCTCTTCGGTGGAACCCCGCGGTGCCACCGCCACCCACAGGACTTCCGCCACCGCATTGTCGTCTGAAGTACCCCTCAGCGAACTCACCCCTTGGGTCGCGGGGCTGGTGGTAATCAAGTCCGCCGCGTCTTGGGCTTGATATTCTGGGTTTGTACCCAGTGGTGCCCCGGCGCTTGATCCCAGAATCGGAACCGGATCGGGCAAGCTTGAACCGACTTGCGGCTCGACGTTGCCTTGCACGCCTGGGGGATTCTCGGTTTCGCCGTCAAACTGCGTAGTGGTGCCACCGCCGCCGCAGTTTACGGCGAACATACTTAGGATTATTAGGCCCACAACTGTGGCGCCCCATTTAGTCCACTTCCCGCTCGTCATGGTCCTTGACCTCCTTAAGATGCCAAACCCGCAGGAGTCCTGCGGGCGAACTCAATACAACTACCTATATGCTAACGAGTTTTGGCGTTTTGTAAGCAAGGTTTACTCCTATTTCATATGAAAAACTAATAAAACTTATAACTGCGCGTAATACGGAGAATTGATCGGAATGACCTGGTCTAACCGAGTCCGGGGTGATCAGCTACAATCAAGCGATGACCGCTGACCTGTTCGGCGAGAGTGAGGAGCCAGCCATGCCGCCCAGCAAACCCGCGTCTAAGCCCGATCAGCCTAAGGGCAAATCCGCTACAGAGCCACCGGTGGCGCCCGAGCAATCAGGGATGCGTTTTGAGGACGCCTATCAGCGGCTGGAGGAACTGGTTCACGAGATGGAGCGCGGCGACTTGCCGCTGGAAAAGCTGCTCACGCATTTCGAGGAAGGGGTGAAGCTGGTCAAGCACTGCCGCAAATTCCTAGACCAAGCTCAGCAGCGGGTGTTGAAATACGTGGAGCAGAAGGACGGGCACTGGGAGCTCAAGGACCTCGACGAGGACCAGTAAACGAACTGCACGCTACCGGTACGAGGTCTGAGCGAAGGCGGATGTGCAGATACGGTTTGACGGCACGCGGCAGTGGGACGAGCTCTGCGTGAGGTACGATATCCATCCAGACTAAGCCCGTCGGTTGGGGCAGCCATTGAGCCTAGCACGTACGGGTGGACTGCCTTGACCGGGGTATAATCCCCATTACCCGTGGGTGAGTGGCGGAATTGGCAGACGCGCTAGATTTAGGATCTAGTGGGGTAACCCGTGGGGGTTCGAGTCCCCCCTCGCCCAGGTTTTATCTACAGGCTCCACCTTGGTTCGGGATATTCGTTACCATTTTTTCCTTGCCATGCTAAGCAGTGACCGTCCAACCCCGCTCGAACCGGGACATAAATGCTCCGTCTGCTGGAATTGCCGAAGGTAGCTCTTCTGCGACAAGTAGAAAAAAGCCTGGCTTACCGTGGTTGAGTAAGCCAGGCTAGCCCATACGTCTATTCGGCAGCGTCCTGCGGGCGATCGTCGCGGGAGAGTACGCCGTCGCCGTTGTGATCCATCTTGTCAAAGCGCTCTTTGGTAATCTTCGGGAAGGCGGCTTGCGCTTCCTCAAACGTCAGCTGCTGATCGCCGTCAGTATCAGCTTCCTTCAGCTTTTCGATTAGGCGTCCCTGACCTCTATCGCCCTGTCTGCCTTGCCCTCTATCAGGCCGATCGTCCATGCTGATTACGCCGTCGCCGTTGCGATCCATGCGCTCAAAGCGCTCCTCGGTCATTTCCGGGAACGCGGCCTGGGCTTCCTCCCAGGTGAGCTGCTTGTCACCGTCGGTATCGGCTTCCTTTAGCTTTTCTAGCAGGCGTCCTTTTCGCTCTGCTCCCCGCTCACCGCGCTCCGGGCGGTCGTCTTTGGTAAGCACGCCATCACCGTTACGGTCCATGCGCTCAAAGCGCTCCTCGGTCATTTCCGGAAAGGCTGCCTGGACTTCTTCCCAAGTAAGCTGCTGGTCACCATTGGTATCAGCCTGCTTGAGCCGCTCGCCATCCCGGCCGCAGCCTTGGTGCCGGTCCTGGGCCGCGGCGGGCCACGCCGCCAAGCCGACTATCATGGTTGTTGCCAGTCCTAGTAAGATTGCCCTCAACATAGCTTCTTCTCCTTAGTATCGCCTGCCCCTTGAGCTATCAGCGACTAGTTTCCTGCTATCACGATATTTGAGCGCGGGTGGCTGGGATTAAGTTTCAGTTGCAGGCGCTGGTTGGCTTTCGCGCATGAGTAGGATACAAGAAACCGTTGTCGAGTGAGATCCTGTGAATTAAGGAGTATTCAAACCAAGCAACAGCGGCAGGCAAGTATTTCTATTTGATAGCCTGTTGTTTTCCTTAATAAGAAACGATTGGAAACCGACTAACTAGTCTGCTGCTCTCAAAATTGCACGTCCCTGAGTTTCCATTACTTCCCTTTGAGATACGATCGTGCAAATAGTCTGGTACCCCTCAAAGGTTCTGGACATCATGCCATTCACTACCCGCAGTAGAGGGGCACCGACACGAGATGGATCGTAAAACGCCTCAACGGCCAGACCGCTTTGGCGCACGTACTCCTCGGTTAGTCGGCCGAGATGATCGTTTGCATGGAGTAGCACAATCTGGATCCTATCCGTGTTCATTACCCGTCCTCCTGGTTAGTTGCAAACCTAGCTTGTCCGACTCTACCCATTATAGCCTTTTCAACCTCTTCCCGAATCCTGCCTAGTAAATCCTTAACGGGAATCTCATCCCCATAGATGTCGTAGTAATCGAAAGCGCCGCGAAAACCTGGTATGTAAGGCGCTACATCCTTCAATAATGCATTTCTGACATTAGCCAGCTGTTTCAAGGGATGCTCAGTGAACCTCGTGACTGTATGCGCTAGGTCGACTTTGAAATCCTTAAATAGGCTATGTATATCATCCTCAGTTATAGCATTACCAGACTCATTATCATTACCTTCTATCTGAGTGACTTGTTTCTGCAATATACCTAGCCATATAGCGCCAATCCTGTCTGCTTCGCCGTTATCCGATATGGGCTCAATCGGTTCGCTGTAATAATCAGGCTTCTCGGTTGTCACTACATTGAATAGCCTGTCTGGTATTGCTCGCACCGAATCTTCAGTCGGCATGAATCTTATAATGCGCCCAATCTTGCCCTTTCCGGCAAGGAGAGACTCGTAGTGCTTAATCTCCTGGGTCACGCCATGGTGCGTTTCGCCAACAAAGAATGGTCGGTAAGCAAAGATATGGTCAGCTTGATCAACCATATCATAATCGCGAGACGTTATCTGATGGTTGATTGTATCAATCAAACCAGAAGTGTAATTGCCTAAAATATGGGCTAGTCTAGATGGGCTAATCCCACTATCTTCATTGATAGACAGCTCTAAAGCATCATTGAAAATGGTATCGAGACTACCTAGCTCCCTTACGCCTTTGTTGATCTCATTTTGGATATTCCAAATCAAGGTCTCGAGAAACTCGCGTTCATGGTCTTCGAGTGTAAGGAAGATCCGAATGAAATCTACAGGACTCTTGAAATCTTTCCCTTCGCGTAGGCTTTTACGTTTTCGGTATTCAATAGCAGAGTCGCGCAGGGTTTTAATCCCTGGCTCAATCGGCCAGCGTTTAGTGAGAGAGGGAATAGCGCGCTCCCAAGAAGGAGGTTTGCGAGGTAGTTTTACTGGCCCTGGGACTGTAAAAGCGATAGTGTCAAAACGTAGCTCATCTATTGTCGTTGGCAAGAAGAGAAGATAATCCTGAGCAAGGGTTCTTGATACTACTTCAAGTCCGTGTATGAATTCTGAAGATGTTTCGGATTCAAGTTTATCCTTTCTGGGCCTAGTGATTGGGTGGCAAAGGTAAAAGCTGCTTGCGCGTGTGCGATCGAAATCAAGTAACTGGTGAAAACCTCTTTGCGAGTGTTTCACAGAGAAAAGGTATACTTCCGTACCAAGTTGATGACCTAGTGATTTCGCTGCGGTTATTTCTTGCTGGCGCCAGTTAAGCACTATCTGCAGTTGGGCAAGGTATTGAGGGAAGTACTGCTCTCGATATACACTGAGCTTGTTATAGCTGTCCAGGTCATGTGGGTAAGGGAAGTAATGCTTCTTATGCAAGTGGGCGTGTATATCATAGATATCGTCAATAAGTACAATGATTTTCTCGAACAAGCCTTTCTTACGTAACGCTTGTGGCAGTTCATTATGCAGGAACTCGTACCTGGTAGGGAGCCAATATGTCAGATGGGCAGAAAGCAGGCTTATGCCTGCTGGTTGCTGAGTGCGTTGATTATCGAAGTATTGCTTCCATGAGTTTTCACATTGCAGAATAAGCTTAGGTCTTGGCAGGGAGAGAACTTCAATCAAGCTTTGCGGAGTTTCACGATTTACATCTCCTTTTTGGTCTGACGAAGCTTGGCAGCACATCAGATGTTCGAAATTGAAATGGATCATCGGAAACGACGCGATGCTCTTATTTAATTCACAAGTGGCTTCGCAGGCGTCTTGAGTGCCAGTGCCTGGAATACCACATACAAGCACCTGTCTCATAGGATGCACCACGCAGATGCTAG
>Ga0180434_10008059_pt1 | contig 11732 bp, 13 predicted proteins | sample SS_ome_7_FD_132453 | JGI IMG/M metagenome (GOLD analysis project Ga0180434, IMG submission 132453) | Hypersaline lake sediment archaeal communities from the Salton Sea, California, USA - SS_1_D_2 metaG | ecosystem: Environmental > Aquatic > Non-marine Saline and Alkaline > Hypersaline >... | reverse complement strand
GACGATCCGGCGGAGAAGGCGTCGGAGGCGAGGGACTCCGCAGTGCGCAAGCGTCTCGCCGAGATACGCAAGTTCGCGGCCGGCGCCCCGGTCATCATCAACTGGATCACCAGGGACATAGGCGTCGATCCCGCGAAGTTCGACTCGGAGAACCTCGGACTGCCCGGGACTCTGGTGGACGGCGCGGATGTGATACTCTACGTCACGCGTGACGGGCGTATCACGGACGATGTCGGGAAGTGCTTCGTGCTGAAGGACGCCTTCTCGGCGGAGCCAAGGTCGGAGGCTTAGCCATGAGGGTGCTGCTCTGCGCGTCCGCGCTCCGCGCACTCGACGGCGTCGGATCGCACCTGGAGACGACGGCGAGCCACCTGCTGCGAGACGGCGCCGATGTCCATGTCCTGCCCCTGAACCACCGACACGAGCGCGACAGGAACGCCAGGACGGCGTACCTGCTGCCCCGTCTGCTGGCCCTGCGGGGCTGCACGCTGATTCCGCCTTCCGCGTCCGCGTCCATAGCGGACGGCTATTGGGATTTCTGCGTCGGATACTCCCGAGAGGCGACGGACATCCTCGGGGAGCTCCTGCCTCTGGCGCCGAAGCTCATCGTCCACCTCGACCCGAGGCGCACCGCCCAAGCCGCCACATACAGGAACATGCTCCACATCGGCGCCACGGAGGAGGTGTGCTCCGGCTTGCTGAAAGCCAGGCAGATGGCTCCGGAGCGAATCAGGCTCGTCAGGACGCCCATCGACTCGCGGAGGTTCCGCAACCCGGCTCCGCCGTCGGACTCGCCAAAGCGAATACTCGTCGTGGCCAGGAGGCCCCGCATGGGGGCTGTCATGGAATACGCGAAGTCCGCGGGCGCCAGCGTGTCGGTCGTCGGGCGAGACGCTCTCGATGTCCCGTCCCGGTGCTTCCGCATACGCAGTCCCTGGAGAGCGACCAAGGTCGGCGCGGCGCGCCAGAGGCGCGTCGAGTATAACCTGGAGAGGGCGATGCAGGACAGCGACCTGGTGATAGCTACGGGCCGCGCCGCGTACGAGGCCATGATGTGCGGCAGGCCGGTCCTGTTCCACACACCCGGCGGCCTCGGCGAATGTATGCCGCTGGACGAGCCGTCGTTCGCCAGGCTCATCGAGACGAACTGCTCCGGCAGGCTGCTCGGAGCCCGCATGCAGTCCGCAGCGAGACTCCGGGAGGAGTTGGCTGCGTATAATCCACAGGTTTCTGCCAGACTGAGGGGCTGGGCGAAGTCCAGATTCGATGCGGCGCCGATTGTCAGGCGCATCGTCGATCTGGCCGGCGAGGCGGTGGACGATGTCTAGGCGACCGAAGCGGTCGAAGCGAACGAAGCGTCCGATCATCATGTCCGAGCTTGACGAGGCGGCGTGCCTCCGCAAGATGCTCCGCCTGCACCCCGGCCTCGTTTACATTCGCAATCCGGCGCTCGGCAAGGGCGTGAGGCAATGGGTGGTCGCCGACAGGGAGGCGTGCGAAAGTGCCGCCGCGCTCGTCTGGCGAGGCGTAACTGTTATCTCAGCCGGGCCGTCGCAGGTGATGGTGGCCGGCAAAGGCAAGCGCCCGCCCGCCGCCCGCGACGACGCGTGGGCTCCCCCCACCCCCGGCGACGCGGTTGTCGAGGTGTGGCAAGACAAGCAGATGCTCAGTTCCACCCCGTGCCCCTCGCTCTCCGAACTGTCCGAGGAAATACGCAAGGCGTACGATGCGATAGGCGCCGACTCGGTGGAGTGACACGGTCCTGCCCGCCAGTTGTTTTGTCTTTCGAGCCCCCCGGCCGGTATGGCGATCAGGTACGGCGATCACGTTGTTTTCTATCATCCGTTGGACTCGTACGACGAGTCCACCTCCTCGGCACCGTGGGACGGCGTCGCCCGCTTCGTGTCCGGTCAGGTCGGCTTCGCCCTGGGCGGTTCGGCCCCCACGCTTGCGTTCGGTGACGAAACGGCGTTCAGCAGCATCTCGGTGGTGTCGTCCCCGCCAAAAATGGTGGCTCTCGGCGGCGGCACGGTGGTGCTGGCGTACATAGCGGAGGCCAACAGCGCGTGGGTGCGTGCCGGGCAGTCTGATGGCTTGACGGTGTCGTGGGGCGCGCCCAGCCAACTCTCGGCCGGTTGGTCAAGTAGCGTGGCCTTGGCCATGCTTGAGTCCGGCAAGATAGCGGTATCGCTCCACCGCATGGGCGAGGTCGAGTCGGATGTGTGGATTGCCTCCGTGTCCGGCACGGATTTGACGCTCGGTGTTCCGGCTCAGGTGCCGGGCCAGGTCGAATCCCTCGGCGCAATGTCGACGGACACGCTCGTCGCGTGCTCCGTGGAACCAACCGGCGGTTGGGCCTTCGCCGGCACGGTGTCCGGGCTCACCGCGTCTTTCGGCCCCGGGTCGAAATTCGCCGACGATCCGCTGGCGACCGATTTTCTCCCGCTCTCTCAAACGGTTGCCGTCGTATTTTGTGAGGATGTGTCAAACTTGCAAACCGCCCGGAGAGGGGAGCTGTCCGGCAGCCCGCAGAGTTTCCAGTGGGGCGCGCCGTCCGTGCTGGCAACAGGCCAAGGACAGCCATGCTTCTCGTCGGCCAAACTGGCGTCCGCGTCGTTCGCCCTGTGCTACTGCGACACTGAGGGAGCCAAAGCCAGAGCCGGAACCGCCACCGCCACCGTGTCCTTCGGTCCCCCCACCGATCTCCTTCCCGGCCCGGCCAGTGTGTCCGCCGTCAGTTCGTCACAAGTGGCCATCGTGTACCGAACACCGTCGCCGTCCGGCGACAAGGGCACGTCGCTGGTGGCCGACATCGTCGGCCAGTCGCTGCTGCCGGGCGCGCTCACGCAGTTCAGCGCCGTCAGCGGGTCGATGTGGCACCCGGGCGTGGCCGCTAACGCGAACGAGGCTTTCATTGCGTATCGAGAGGGTACTGACGGCAAGGCGAGGGTGGGCGGCGTCACGCGCCTGGCCGCCGAGATGTTCGGCGACGGCGGCCTGCATCCGCCGGCGATCGGCGAGACGAAGCTGGTTTTCGCCGCGTGGCTGAGGAAGCCCTCCTAAGCCAGTTGGTCGGATCCGGTTTCCAGCCCGCACTGGGCTCGCAGTTCGTCGTTCCTCGCGTCCATGGCTTTCAGCAACTTCGGATCGAAGCCGCGGGATTCGGACGACTTGATGATCGCCGCAATGTCCTTCGGGAAACACTTCCCGCTGAATCCCGGGTTGTTGTCGTAGACGGAAGTGTGGCTCCGTCCGATGCGATCGTCCATGAGCCACAGCTCTCTCGCGGCCATGTAGTCCACGCCGTGCGCCTCGCAGACGCGGGCCAGCTCCGCGCAGTACACGGTCTTCATCGCGAGGAACGAGTTCGTCATGTACTTGACCATCTCCGCCGTTCGGAAGTCCGTTTGCATGACGCGGCAGTCGGCCGTGTAGAGGCGAGTGTAGAAGGCCGCGGCCTTCATGGTACACCGCCGGGGCCCGCCGAGCGTCACCCAATTCCTTGCGCCTATGTCGTTGTACGCGTTGCCTGACGGGTTCTCGCCCAGGTACTCCGGCTGGAACACGATGTCTCTCCCAGTGGCCTGCATGACCCTCTCACAGGTGCCCGGAGGCACTGTGCTGCGGATGATGAAGACATCTGCGTCCGCCCACGAGCACACGTCCTCCACGATGGAAGTGTCGGCCGAGCCGTCCTCAAGCTCCAAGGTAGGGACGCATACGAACGCCACATCGCAGCCGGTAGCGGCGTCCCGGTCGTCGGTCGTGATTATCGGGTTTTCCGGGTCGCCGTACTTCGTCCCCGGGTTTATGTCGTACAGTGCCAGCCTTGAGAACAGGTGTGTTTTGGTGGCCAGAAAATCGGCCATGTTACCCCCGACTACGCCCGACGCCCCGATGACGGCTACCGATGGTTTCTGTGCCATGTGGATTGACCTCCTTTATGTCTCTGCGATGCCAAGGGGCGGAAAGACAATAAAAGGCGTGCGAGAATCCGACAGGGGCTTGAGTTGTTTTCCTCCGACCGCCCACCGCGTGATTGATTTCGGAGTAATCGCGTCCAGGGTAGCCGAGGCGATTGTCGAGGCGATCCCTCCTGACGAAGTCGCCGCCGAGAGCGATTTTTGGGAGGGCCGGGGGGGCACCTCGGCCGAGGTGAGGCATCTCGGACTTCGACCTGCGTTTCGGTATCGACCCACCGGCGAGGTGTTCTACGATCCGGACATGTATGTCCACCTGTCAACGACCGTTCCGAGGGAGTTCTGGGCCGAGACGGATGCGGAAGGCGATCTCAGGAGGTTTGTGCCGGGCATCGAGCAGGGTTTCGTGTTCCCGGAGAATCCGACCCGTTTCTTCACGAGAGCCGAGGCGGCCGGGATGTCCGCCGTCACCGCATAGGTTTGCCCAGGTCGCCCATGTTGCCCACGCCCTCGCCTGACTTCTCGCGGTTGACCATGACCTGCTTTTTCTGGACGGATTTCCTGTTTCGGTCGTTTTTCAGTCGCTGGTTGGTGGACGGGAATCCGGTGCCTTTGCAGGAGAATTTGCCCCCGACGGGAACGGAGCGATGATCCGTCTCGATGGCACACGCGTTGCAGTGCAGCTTCATATCCCGGGAGAACTCGGAGATCGGCAGGCTCACCTCCTGCCTGTCGCCGCATTCCCGGCACTTGAATATGTAGGTTGCCATGCTGGATTCTATCGACTTGGCCCCGGCCGGGGCCTATAATGGGTGAATGGGAGATTTGCGCGTGGCTAAGAAGAAGGCGGAACAGGACATTCAAGCTGACACGAGGGGCTGGTTCGACGCTCTGCCCCTCCAGTCCGGATCCAAGGTCGCCATCGTTACCCATGACACTCCGGATCCGGACGCTATCGGAGCCGCCATGTGTCTACAGTGGATTCTGCGCAAGAGGTTCCAGGCGGAGCCTGTGATTTTCTACAAGGGATCGGTTTCGCACCCGCAGAACAAGACGGCCGTCAATCTCCTCAGCATCGACCTTCAAAGGCTCGTCGATGGCGCGCTGCCGGACGACGATTTTGCGCTGAGGATCGTCGTGGACGCGACGCCGGGCACATGGGACAGGACCGGAGAGTGCCGGATAGATTTCGACGCGTACTTCGACCACCATCCGAAGGCCGACGTGCCGAGGGGCTGGAAGGGACACGCGGATTACCGGCACGCCGGGTCGTCCTGCGCCATCATGTGGGACATCATGCGGGAGCTGGATCTGGAGTTCGATCCGGACAACGAGGACGACCAGATTGTCGCCACGGCCATGGTGGTGGGCGTGCGGACGGACACGGAGGAGCTGTCCACGGACGACACGACCGAGTACGACTTGCAGGCAATCGCCGGACTCCACTCCTTCGCCATCCAGAAGGCGCTGCGGCAGATCATACGCTACCCCATACCGAAGCATTGGTACGATCTCCGGGACGCCGCCAAAGAGGCTGCCAGGGAGGAGACCAATGTCTTGGTGACGGGGCTGGGGTACCTCACGCAGGAGTCGAGGGACGCCCTGGCTTGGGTGGCCGACGATTTGGCTCGCCGGGACGGCGTGGACACCTGCGTCGCGTTCGGGATTATCGATGACAGGATAGTCGGGGTCGTGCGGTGCTCGAATCCGTCCGTAGGCCTGAACGAGTTCGTTTCCCGGGTGTTCGGCGAGTCCACCGGGGGCGGGAAGCGCGGGAAGGCCGCCGCCTCCGCGCCGCTCGGCTCCTTCTTCGGCAACTACACGGACGGCACAAAGGAAAAGCTGTGGGAAGCCGTTTCGGCTTTCACGACGGAGCGGGCGTTCCAAGCCGCCACCGGCAAGTAGGCCGGTCACCAGCACATGTAGACAGGCCGCCCGCCCGCCCGCCCGATCTCGATGGCGTGTTCGTACCGGGTGTGCCGAAGGACGGTCTCCTCCACCGGCCGCGCCAAGCCAGACGAGAAGAACATGGTCTTGCAGCGGAAGGACACTTCGGCCAGCTTCGCTTCGGCCGCGCCGCGGTCGTTCCTTATCTCGTCCGTGAAGCCGTGTAGCCACACGCAGAAATCGCACTCCGGCACATCGAATGACATGATGTCCTCGCCCGCCGAATGCGATCCGATGAGCAGCGGCATGAGATTTGTGTCGCCGTTCGCGCAGCACATGGCCACCCCGGTTTTCCCCCCGAAGTCGTAGCGGGCTTTGGCGAGGGAGATCATCTCGCGAGTGCGTTTCGTGCGATCCGCCATGGTGCTATGGCGTACGGGTGAAAACGATAAACACGCCGGCTTAGCGCGGTGCCGCGTCATGCCTCGCCCTTCCTGGGCGAGAGTCCGGTTTCGGCCGGATCGGCCACGCCGGTCATGGGCCTGGTCACCGACGCGCTGGACGCCTTGACCGCCGACTCCAGGATTTGCCGCATGGGTAATTCCCGCGATAGCCCCACGGCGATCACCGCGGCCACTATGTCCCCCGCCCCGGTGACATCATGCACGTCGTGCTCTGTCGCAGATATGTCGTCCCATTGTCGGAGCCCCGCTTCCGCCGGGCTTCCGTGCGACAGGCCCATTTTCCCCTTAGTGACGACCGCGTGCGAGTCAACCGGGCAAAGCGAGTCGCCGTCGAAGCGGTCCCATTCGCCTTTGTTGCATTTCACCAGCCCGGCTCCCTCGTACCACTCCAGCCTGCGCTTGGCATCGACCACGAGTTTGCGAAGCCCGCCACCGCCTGCGCGGAGTCCGAAGTAATCCGTTATCGTCCGCCAGTTGTCGAATGTCCAGCACCCCTTGTCGTAGTCGCTGAAGACCACGGCGTCCGGCCGGAGCGTTTCCAGGACTTTGCGCAGGCAGGATGAGCCGGACCAGTCGTCCTGCCTCTCGCTGTCGAGCCGGATGAGCAGCCGTCCGCTGGAGTCCACGACCCGTGTCTTGATTGTGGTCACCGCGCTCTTTTGCGGTTTTCCGAGCAGCTCTATTCCGGCCTCGCCGCAGAGCCGGCGCAGGTCGCGGTGCCCGTCGTGCCCGTACGGCCCCACGAGCGAGACCTCCTCGCCGAGCGCGGCGATTGAGGCGGCCACGTTCCCCGCCCCCCCGAGCCTCCATTCGGGCTTTGCCTCGTCCATCAGCACCACGGGCACGGGCGCTTCCGGCGCGAGCCTTGTCGCCTCTCCTCGCGTGTACTTGTCCAGTATGATGTCGCCTATGACCAGCATCATGACGGATTCTAGCCGCTCGAATGAATATGTCGCGTTTGATATTGTCCTCATGTTTCCCGGTGTGGCGAGGAGGACAGCTATGTCGTCACCGTGTTTCATTGTGACCGGATGTGCGGGTTTCATCGGCTCGCATTTTTGCGACCATGTGCTTCAGGCGGCCGGACTCAACAGCCGCGTGGTGGGCGTGGACAAGATGGGCTACGCCGCGCTTGCGGAGAACATGGAGTCCGCCATGTCCGACCGCAGGTTCGATTTCGTCCAAGAGGACATATCGGACCGGGACGCCATGCGCGAGCTGGTGCGGCTCCTGCGACCCGTGGCCGTGTTCAACTTCGCCGCCGAGTCGCATGTGGATCGGAGCAACCAAGGCGGCGACGAGTTCGTGCGGTCGAACGTCGCCGGTGTGCATTCGCTGGCCGAGGCGTGCAAGGCGCTGAAGGACTCGAATCGCCCAGTGACATTCGTGCAGATCGGGACGGACGAGGTCTACGGTTCCTTCGAGGAAGGGAGCGCCACGACCACATCCGGCCTGGATCCGAGCAGCCTCTACTCGTCCACGAAGGCGGCAGGCGACTTGATAGCGCTGTCCTACTTCCGGACACACGGTCTCGATGTCAGGGTGACGAGGTGCACGAACAACTACGGTCCCCGTCAATTGCCGGAGAAGCTCATACCCGTCATGATCTACAAGGCCATGGATGACGAGGCACTGCCCGTCTACGGCGACGGCCGCCAGGTCAGGGACTGGATACACGTGTCGGATCACTGCTCCGGTGTGTGGGCGGCGTATCAGCGCGGGCGCGCCGGGCGAGTGTACCACTTCGCCGGCAGCAACGAGATCGACAACCTGACGATAATCGGCATGATCCTGGATGCGCTGGGCAAGCCGCCGGACCTCGTCGCGCATGTGCAGGACAGGCTGGGCCACGACAGGCGGTATTCGCTCGACGCCTCCGGCAGCCGGAAAGAGCTGGAATGGCATCCTTCCGTGGGGTTCGCGAAGGGGCTGACCGACACGGTAGAATGGTATCGCGGGAGCGCGGCAATGAGGAGCGTGTTCCGGGATGTCATGTCCGGGGAATACGCCAAGAGGAACTACGGTGGATAACTGCATCTTCGTAACCACGCGGAACAAAGGCACGGTAGCGGTTCCGCCGCATGTCGTCCAATGGCTCCGGCAGGTGTTCAAGCTGATACGGTGCGGTCATGTGACCCCGGACACCTTCTTTCATGCGTGGTTCACCGACGGCCACGCGATGGAGGAGCTGAATGAGGGCGTGGTGGCGAACTTCCTGCTGTCGAGTGGGATGATAGACCGCGCGACATGGAGTGAGCATCGCAGGGTGTGCGTGGTCAAGATGTTTTTCGGCTCCGACCCGCGGTACGCTAGGAACGTCGGGGCGTGCGCCAAGGCGTGCCAGGTGGAGCTGGGCTTCGCGCAGGAGGCCGTCCGCCACGAGCCGTAGTCACCGCACGCGGTCGATGCTGGCCTCAGACCGCACGCCGAGCCTCCGCTTCGCCCACGCGAGGTTTTTCAGCCAGTCTATGTGCAGGGTCACCACGCCGGAATCCCGCCGCAGGAACGCCGCGTGCCGCCTCTTGGCGTAAATCTCGTTCTTGTTCACCAGCCGTTCGTATGAATCCAGCTTGCCGACCAGCCCGCGACGGTTGTTCCTCGTCAGCCCCGGCCGACCAATCTCCGTGAGCGCCGCCTCGCTGTTCCTCGCGACATCCGCAGTCCGTGCCAGGAACATCCTGGTGGAAAAGAAGCTGGACTCCACCCATGTCGGATCCTCCCACCTCAAGTGGAACCAACTAGGCGGCCGGCTGTCCTGGTAGCTCGCGCCGTTGCTCCACAGGCAGCCCCACAGCGATGTGGCGAAAGTTGCCTCGCTGCCGCGCAGCCTGTCAACGCACGCGTTCAGCCAGTCGAACCCCTTGTCCTCGTCCGGGCGGACGAACCAGATGTCGGTGTCGAAGTGCAGGATGAACTCGTGCTCCGGCCACCCGGACAACGAGTACGCGTACCCCACGTTGCCGAAGGCGTGCCGGGCCAGCGGCAGCCGGGCGTTCCGGTCCGGTCCGAGTGTCAGCCAATCCACGCGCCCCGACCTCTTCAGGTCGACGATGTAATCGACCATCCCGGCGTCGCTGCTGCCGTCGTCATACAGGGCGACATCCAGCATATCCCGGTATGGCTCGATAACCATCTTCTCGATGTGTTCCCACCATTTCGGGAAGTATGCTCCGTCCCCGAATCTGTTGTAGGAGTTCACTGACAGAAGTATATTCGCCATGCGACCTGCGTGCGCGTAAAGACTTCACAAGGCGGTTGACTGTCGTCGACAATGTGCCTAGAATTTTCCACGAAGACTCTTTCTAAAGGATCGACTGTGAGCAAATATCACGAACGAGCCTCCGAAATCGCCGTCTGGACGACGGCCGAGGGCATCGCTGCGGCGCTGCGGGACAGGTTGGATCTTGAGGGTTATGGGACCGCGTTCCAGGTCTTCCGGGACGGCATGTCCCTCGACGAGGACGCGGCGCGGCAGGCGATCGTGGACGAGATCGCCGCCCCGCCCGTGATAGAGAGATACCAGCAAAGCCTCCGAAGAATGATGGACGACGACCCGAGTGGGTGGCGCAACTGGTCGACATTCGTCGAGCCCGATTCGGCGATGGGTGGCCTGGTGTTCGAGCACGGCGATTTCCGACAGCCGGTGAGCCTCGGCGGCCTGGAGGTCGTCATCGGGGATAAGCAGGTCGCGCGGAGGCTCAAGAACAGGCCCAAGAGGGAGATCGCCAAGGAGGAGAGGGCGAAGGGGCTCCAGAGGAAGCTGGAGGATACGTTGGGCACGGACGAGGCCGACTATCTCGTCCACGCCAACCAGTGCGGGTACCTCGTGAGGAACACCACCATGCGATTCAACCGCACGGGCAAGGGCCAGTGGAGCACGAGCGTGATGACCCACATCGGGGGCATCGCCCTGCCCACGCTGCGGGGTTTCGTCGACTCGACGGGCCAGGCGTCGCTGTCCTCGATCAGCACCCATGCCGACGGCACCGAGGGAGCCGAGGAGTCCGGGTCTGAGGTCGGCATCGATGCGGTGCACAAGGGCTTCGCCAGGGACATAGTCGATTTCCTCAACCTCGAGTTCGCGGTGGACATCGACGGCATAGCCGGGCAGTACGGGGAGGAGAAGTCGGACTCCGGGTTCCAGTCAATCGAGCGTTTGGGCGGGAGCAGGGAAGAGGTGCTGAGGAGGCTGATCGAGCGTCGCAGGGACCTGGACCCCGGCAAAATAACGGAGTGGTTCGAGCTGGGATACGAGTCCGAGCTGATTTAGGATGAAACGCAATTTCAACAAAGATCATCCTTGGGGGGTAGCTTGCGAGGAGGCGTTCGGCAAGATATACGGCGGGTACGTAAAACAGGCCGACGGCCTGAGGTGGGACTTCACTCTCCTGCGGCGGAACAACGAGCGCGTCGAGCTGAAGAGTGAGTCCTACTCCACCGACAGCGATCCGCATGGCGACGAGAACGTGAGGTTCAGGAGGGACGCGGGAATCCCGGATCCGCCCGGCCGGGGATGGGAGCCGTCGAAGAACTTAGCCGTGGAGCGGTGGTCCAAGGAGTCCGAGAGGAAAAACGGCGGCCCGTGGCAGGCGCGGGAGCACGGTGTGGAGTGGTATGTGCACTTCTTCGCCGGCGACGGGGAGGTCTTCGCGTACCGGACGGACGACTTGGTCGAGTTCATGGACAGGGCGCTGGCGGAGAATCCGAACCGATTCAGGAGGATTCCGTTCGACAACGGGGAGTACACCACGATAGCATATGTGGTGCCCAGGGAGGCCGTGATGCACTTGGAGGTCTTCGGACTGTTCGGGGGGGATGGAATCCGACTGAGGAAATGGAATCGGGATCGGCTGGAGAAGATAAAGGCGCGGAGGGGGAAGCGTCCCCGTTAGGCCCGGTCGTCGTTGTCTATCACGCACATCGCCTCTTTTGCGCCCTTGTACTTGCCGTTGACCCTCATGTTCCGTGTCTCGTAGCTGCGGCCGGGCAGGCGTTCGCGCATGTTCTTGTCCCAGTCGAACACGATGACGACCCTGAACAAGCCTATGCACTTGTGGACGAAATCCCAGTACTGCCCGTAGTCGAAGGGCGGCGCGTTGTACGCTGCCTTTTTGGACTCGTACGGGGGATCCAGGACCGCGATGTCGGGGTTCCAGGGCATCGGCACGTTCAGGTAATCCAGGTCGAGCAGCACGGGGTCGAGCGCACGGAACCTGTCGATGGATCGTTCGATGTCGCCCTTCAGGCAGGCGGGTTTGGACTTGTACTCCGGCTTGATTGGCACATTGTACCCGTTCCTGCTGTGCCTGTAGACCCCGGAGAAGGACATCTTTTGCAGATAGTACAGCCACCTCCACCAGTCCTCCTGGGGCCTCCTCGCGAAGTAGTCCTCGTGGGTGAATGTCTCCACGACTGGCTGACTCTCGTATTGCAGGAAGTACTTGTGCAGGAACGGGTCGCT
>Ga0180434_10008058_pt1 | contig 11732 bp, 10 predicted proteins | sample SS_ome_7_FD_132453 | JGI IMG/M metagenome (GOLD analysis project Ga0180434, IMG submission 132453) | Hypersaline lake sediment archaeal communities from the Salton Sea, California, USA - SS_1_D_2 metaG | ecosystem: Environmental > Aquatic > Non-marine Saline and Alkaline > Hypersaline >... | reverse complement strand
GGCCCGGCAGGCTGTCCGATTCTTCCGCCGGCTGACCGACAAAATCACCCTGCAGGAATATCCGCTGTCCCACGAACTGGCTCAAAAATGGCAGGTTCAGCAGTCACCGACCATTGTCATCGCACCGGAGCGTTATCATATTCAATGGCTCGGCGCGCCGCTGGGCGAAGAGGGCCGCATTTTTATCGAGGCCCTGATGCTGGTCGGCATTGGCCGCGCCGATCTGAACGATCACGCCCGCCAGATAATCACCCGCCTTGATGAGCGCCGGGAAATCAAGGTTTTTGTCAGCGCTTCGTGTCCATACTGCCCGCAGCAGGCGCTCAACGCCCTCAAGGCGGCGGTGGCGCGGCCTGATCTGGTGAGCGTCAGCATCATTGACATCCAGGCCAATGCAGCGCTGGCGGAAACCTATGCCGCACACTCCGTTCCCCAGACCTATGCCAACGAGGTGCTGATCGCCAAGGGCGCCCAGCCGGAAGAACTGTTTATGCTGTCACTGGAGAAGATGGAACAGCAGAGCGTCTTTATTCCCGAAAGTGATGAAAACCGGGTTGAAACCGACCTGGTGATCGTGGGTGGTGGGCCGGCGGGATTGAGCGCCGGAATTTACGCCGCCAGAAGCGGTCTGAAAACCGTGGTCATTGAAAAGAATGTGCTCGGCGGTCAGGTGGCGACAACGCCGGTCGTGGAAAACTACCCGGGGCTCAAACAGATCGGCGGCAAAACACTGGTGGACATCATGGTCACCCATGCCCTGGAATATGTGAACATCTTCCCCGGTGAAGAAGTGCTCGACATCAAATCACAGGCGGGCCTGACCGTCCGGACCAGCCGCCGGACGTTTATCACCCGCACCGTCCTGTTGGCCACCGGGGCCTCCCACCGCCATCTTGATGTGCCGGGTGAGGCCCGTCTGAGCGGACATGGGGTCAGCTACTGCAGCACCTGCGACGGGCCGCTTTTCAAAGGCAAAAAGGTGGTGATCATCGGCGGGGGCAACAGCGCCGTGACCGAGGCGCTTTATCTGCACCACGCCGGCGTGAATGTCACCCTGATTCACCGCCGGGACCGTTTAAAGGCCCAGGATGTCCTCGTGCAGAACCTCACCAGCAACCACATCCCCATCCTGTTCAACACGGAAGTGCGTGAAATAACGGGCCGCCAGCAGGTAGAAGCCGTCGTCTGCTGCAACAATGTCACCAACGAAAGTACAACCATGCCTGTCGACGGTGTGTTCATGGCCATCGGCTACATCCCCGCGACGGATCTGGCCGCCCGCATCGGGGTCGAACGGACCGCGGAGGGATATATCAAGCACGAACACTACCGCACCAGCGTTCCGGGGATTTACACCGCGGGCGATGTCAGCGGCGGATACAAACAAATCGTCACCGCCGCCGGGCACGGTGCCGAGGCCGCCATCGTCATCTTCGAGGACCTGATCAATCCGTACTGGAAGAAAAGCGCCTAAATCCCCAGACTTTTCTTCAACCAGGCCTTGATTTCCCCCTCGACGGCATACACGCCTTTGAGGGATCCGTTCTCCGACCGATAGCGGTGGATCAATGCAGAAGGCAGTTGAATTTTCGCCAGTTCCCGCGCCCCCTCGGAATTGCGCCGCACCAGATACACCACCGGATCGCCGTGCCAGGTATTGACCACAAAATAATGACTGACATCGCCCTTGGAGCGGATGACATAATTGCCGCGGGCCCAGTTGTTGCCCCACTCCAGATAAAGCCGGACCGCCTCCTCCGGCGTCATTTCCCAGTCGATGTCATTGACAAGCTCTCGATTTTCTTTTATATCTTCAAGTGTAAGCATACAAAACCCCTTTTGGCACCGTTTGTCATAAGATTCGCCCGCCCGGTTTCGCTGACCGCCCCCGACGGCGGCAGCGGGTATTTCCGCCGTTTCGATTCATGGCAAACGGCAATGGAATAATGCATAATTCAATGACCGGACAATTGACTTTACCAATTCAATGCCATAATCATGCCAACAGCACTGACAATGCAGTTTGCCCTGAAACAGACCATTTTTCACCGGCTGTCCCGGGTTTTCCGGAACGGCCGGTGAAAAATTGAGACAAACATGTCTCGCCCGGCGCTGCCTTTTGAAACAGAAAAGCAGGGTGCGCGCAGCCTGCCGCGGTGCGGAGCGCAGACGGGCCGGCGGCCCCCGCTTGTATGAAAAAAGGAATGCACGAGGCAATGGAACCATTCCAATTCCAGTCGGTCGTCCACCACCGCCGCCGCCTGATCTACGACGTGGGCCGGTTTCTGCTGCTGCTTTCCGTGCTGGCGGCGGTTGTGGCCTACAGCACCGGACGGATGAACTATAACTGGCAGTGGTTTCGGGTGCGGCCGTTTCTGTTTTTCATCGAGGACGGGCGTTTCACGGCCGGCCCGTTAATCAACGGCCTCTGGGTGACGCTGCGGATTTCGGCTTTCAGCCTGCTGCTGTCAACAGGGCTGGGCCTTTTGACCGCGTTGATGCGGCTTTCGGATGTGTTCACGGCCCGGGCCCTGGCCCGGGGCTATCTTGAACTGATCCGCAACACGCCGCTGCTGGTTCAGATTTTCTTCATCTATTTCGTGCTGTCCCCCCTGTTGGGATTCGGTCGTTTCGCGTCCGCCGTCATCGCTTTGAGCCTGTTCGAGGGGGCCTATGCTTCTGAAATCTTCCGGGCCGGCATCCTTTCCATTCCCAAGGGCCAGTGGGAGGCCGCCTTCAGTGTGGGGCTCAGCAAAGCTTTGGCCTACCGCAAAGTTATTCTGCCGCAGGCCATACGGCACATGCTGCCGCCTTTGACCAGCCAGGCCGTCTCCCTGATAAAGGATTCCGCCCTGGTAAGCACGATCGCCATCTATGATCTGACCATGAAGGCGCAGGAGCTCATCGCGGAGACCTATCTGGTGTTTGAGCTCTGGTTTACCGTGGCGGCCATTTACCTCTTGATGACGGCGGTCCTGTCATTTTTTATTCGCCAAATGGAAAAGCGTTTTGCTTTTGACACCTGACATCAAACGAAAGGAAGGAAACCATGAAAGAGACTGTATCATTTAAACACGCTGTCATTCCAATGGCTCTGGCGTTTTTCATGCTGTGGGTCTGCATTCTGACGCCGACGACGACCCGCGCCCAGGACCAGAGCACGATCGACCGGGTTCTCCAGCGGGGTGTGCTGCGGGTCGGCATGTCGACGTTTGTGCCCTGGGCCATGAAAGACAAAACCGGTGAGCTGATCGGTTTTGAAATCGATGTGGCCGCCCGACTGGCCCAGGACATGGGCGTCAAGGCGCAGTTTGTGCCCACCAAGTGGTCCGGCATCATCCCGGCGCTGGCCACCGGCAAATTTGATGTCATCATCGGCGGCATGGGCATATTGCCGTCGCGCAACCTGAAGGTCAACTTCAGCATTCCTTATGACTACACCGGCATGTCCATGGTGGCGCACAAGGACAAGGCCGCCGGTTTCAACAGCATCGACGACTTCAACCAGCCGGATGTCGTGATCGCCGCCCGCCTGGGATCAACCGCCGTCAGCGCCGTCAAAAAGTACATGCCCAAAGCACAGATCCGCATGTTCGACGACGAATCCCAGGCCTACCAGGAAGTGGTCAACGGACGCGTTCATGCCGTGGTGGGCTCGGCGCCGACGCCGGCGTTCCAGGCCCTGCGCTTTCCGGAGCGGCTCTTTCTGCCGCTGGCGGGCACCTTCACCCGTGAGCCCATTGGTTTTGCCGTCGTCAAAGGTGACTTTGACACCCTGAATTTTTTCAACAACTGGATCCGCTATGTCGAAGCCGAAGGCTGGCTGGCGGAAAGAAAGCACTACTGGTTCGAGACCAAAGACTGGGAAGACCGGATTAAATGATTCAGCGGAAAAAGCCCTTTTCCGTCATAGACGCCGGTCTGATCCTGCTGATGCTGGCCGCTGTCGGCTGGCTGGTTTATCGGATCAATGTCAAGCTGCACTACCACTGGAACTGGCCGGTTCTGTTTCAGTACATTCTACGCTTTGACGAAAGCAGCGCCCGCTGGGTGCCGGGGCTCATCCTGCAGGGTGTTTTCACGACCCTGCGTCTGAGTGTCTGGTCCATGATCGCCGCCCTTTTGCTGGGGGTCATCATGGGCCTCTTCCGCACCGGCCGCAGCCATCTGCGAAAAATGATCGGATGGTTCTATGTCGAGGGCATCCGCAATATACCGGTGCTGGTGTGGATTTTTATTTTTTATTACTTCATCAGCAACCAGCTGATGCAGGTGATCCGCATCGATGTTCTGGCGGCGGCGGCACCGCCCTGGCTCCAGACCGCCATACGTCATGCCGTCGCCGATCCGGCCAACCTTTCCGTTTTCTTGTCCGGCCTGATGGCCCTGGCGGTGTACGAAGGCGCCTATGTAACCGAAATTATCCGCGCCGGCATCCAATCCATCGCCAAGGGCCAGTGGGAAGCCGCCGCGGCCCTGGGACTCTCCCGCAAAGAGCGCATGCGGCATGTCATCTTCCCACAGGCCGTGCGCAACATTCTGCCGCCCCTGGCCGGCCAGTTCATTTCCACCATCAAGGATTCGGCCATTGTGTCGGTTATTTCCATCCAGGAGCTGACGTTTCAGGGCATGGAGCTGATGGCGGCGACCTTTATGACCTTTGAGGTCTGGATTACCATCATGGTGCTTTATTTTCTGATCTGCCTTGCCTGTTCACTGGCCATTGAACGCTTTGAACTGTATTTGAAGAAAGAGGCGGCTTGATGGAACTGCATGTGCTTTCAGCCTTCGGGCTCACGCTCTTCGCCGGTCTCTCCACCGGCATCGGGAGCGCCCTGGCCTTTTTCACCAAGCGCACCAACACCCGTTTTCTGGCAGTGGCTTTAGGCTTCTCGGCCGGCGTCATGATTTACGTTTCCTTTGTCGAAATCTTCTTCAAAGCCAAAGACGCTCTGACGCTGGTCTTTGGCGAAACACGGGGCGCCTGGTTTACGGCGGCGGCCTTTTTCGGCGGCATCCTGTTGATCGCCGTCATCGACAGACTGGTTCCCGCGGTGGAAAACCCCCACGACATCAAGTGTGTCGAAGACATGGAATGCCGGCCGCCGAACGGGCAGGATCCCCATCTGCTGCGCATGGGTCTTTTCACGGCCCTTGCCATCGGCATTCACAATTTTCCAGAAGGACTGGCCACCTTTGCCGCAGCCCTGACCGATCCCTCCCTGGGCGTCTCCATCGCCGTGGCCATCGCCATCCATAACATCCCCGAGGGCATCTCGGTTTCCGTTCCAATCTACTATGCCACCGGCAGCCGCCGGAAGGCCTTCTTCTATTCTTTTCTCTCCGGTGTAGCCGAACCGGTGGGGGCCCTTATGGGCTATCTTCTGCTGATGCGCTTTTTCGACGATGTGCTGTTCGGTGTTCTGTTTGCCATGGTGGCCGGCATCATGGTGTTCATCTCGCTGGATGAACTGCTGCCCTCAGCCCGAACCTACGGCGAGCACCATCTGTCGATTTACGGCCTGATCGCCGGCATGGCGGTGATGGCGGTGAGTCTATTGATGTTTATATAAAATAGAGGATTCGAGGGGTCGAGGGGTCGAGGGTAAAGCAATTTTGAGTTATCTCTCTTTAAAATCTAAAAAATCAAGCGCCAAATCGAAATCGGGATCGCTATCGGGATCGAAGAGAAATGGCAATTGGACAAGAAAAATTGGACGTTTATCGCCTTTCGACAGATTGCGTGGCCCGGGTTTACGAGAAGGTCAACCGACTGAACCGCGTCCATCGGCCTGCACGGGATCAATGGCTTCGGGCCAGCTAGTCGAAAGGAGAACGGCGTCGCCTACAGAGTTGAGAGAATCGATTTCGATCCCGATAGCGATTTCGATCCCGAATTCAAAATTCAACATTTATAATTCAAAATTGCTTTGCCAACGAACCATCACCCCTTCTCCCCCGCCCTGACGCGCAGGATATCCAGTTCACGCAGCACCGCTGCATCCAGCGGCAGGGGCTGATGGTCGGCCAAAATGCGATCCACCGCCTCGCGGGCGTTATCGAGCATGTCCGGCCGGCCCAGCGTCTCCCACTCCTCGAGAGATTCAAAACGCTCCAGGCGGCTGATGTACAACGTATCGCCGCGAACGGCTTTAAGCGAAGAAGGGTGGTCGACAAAGTGGCCGCCCGGCGGCGTCTCTGCAAAGGCGCTGTCCATCATCTGCTCGGCGCCGCCGGCCACTCCCTGGTGAAGACGCCGGCTCATGCGGTATACCTCGACATCGATCAGGATCTGTTCGAGGCTCAATATCATGGCACCGCCGAGCAGGCCGGCGCCCACCAGCACGTCCGGCCAGGCCAGCAGGGGCGTCGTCGTGCTGACCGCTTTCTCGACGGCCGTCTGTATCCCGGGTGCATAGCGCCCGGTGCCGAGCCCGCTGGTTTCCGCCGGCAGCTGATAATAGCGCGCCATCTCAATGGACGCCGCGCTGATCAGGCCACTTTCGGCCGAACCGCTTTTGACATTTCCCGTACGGGGATCCATGACGGCTGAAACCGGGGCATAAATAACCGGCACACCCGGTTCAATAGACTGAATCAGGCACAGCGCCGCCAGAATTTCACAGTTGGCGGTGATGACGGTTGCCGCCAGACTCGCCGGGGCGGTGGCCCCCAAAAGCGGCATGGGCATGACCGCCACGGGAATTCCCCATCCGGCGAGCGCCAGATAGGCTTCCGTAAACACGTCATCGATGACCAGCGGCGACTGGGGGCATAAAACAAACGAAAACGGCTTCTTTTGCCTTAGCTTTTCCTTTCCGCCGAAAACCACCTGGAGCATCTCCAGCAGCCAAACCGCCTCCTGCGGCGTGTTGACCGAGTCCTGCATGTGCTTTGAAAAATGGCGGAACAGATGTATCCACTGATCCACAAAGCCAGCCGCTCCCTCAGGCCGGTCGACGGCATCGACCGACCGCCAGTAGATGCCGAAATCGTCCAGTGCATCGCTCAAACGGGTGGCCTGCAGCCAGTCGTCAAAAGTGGCGTCGCGGATGCACCCCGCCCGCCGGTCCAGGGCGTGCGTACCGCTGCCGCTCATCAGCAGGGTACAGCCGCCGGCATTCATATCAAGATCCCAACCGGGCCGCCGGGCGCCCAGGCGGAAACGACGGGGAGTCGTCGCCAGGGCCTTCTCCACAACCGGCGCGGGGAATCGGACGACATCACTTCCTTTTTTCACTGCGGCGCCGGCATCGGCCAGGTGTTGGCGGGCTCTCTGATTGCAGACACGCACACCGGTTGCGCCCAAAATCGCCAAACTGCGCTCGTGAATGCGCGTCTTTTCCTCTGTACTCAAAACATTGAAACAGGATTTCATCGTCAACCTTTCGAAGTTTCAGACAAGCGGGGGCCGCCGGCCCGTCTGCGCTCTGCGAGCTACGGCGAGGCAGGCTGCGGGCACCCGGATTTATCAGAAAAGAAAATAGTTATTCGTTGAATGGTTGATTGGTTGAATGGGAAAAACCACATCCGGCCCGCATGCCGGAATAACGATTCATCGAAAAGCGAACCCAGCATCCAGCATCGCCCCCCTGGACCCTTTGATAAACGCTGCGCCCTGCACCTTATACCACCGGCCGTTCGCGTTTAAACGAGACCCCCTCTTTGGCGGGCGCGTCCATTTCGCGGGCAAAAAGGTGGCCGGCGTAAACCGCCGCCGCAATGAGGCCCGGCGCGCAGGCGTCACCGATGCAGGTCAGCTTTTGGATGCCCTTTTCCTGCAGCCGGGAGACGTCCGACATCAGATCCCGGTAAAGGGCATCCAGCGGCCGGCGTGATGTGACCGTCACCAGTGATGCGGCGGGCAGTGTTTCACGGCGGCCGGTGTAGACGCAGACGGTTTCCACACCGCCTTCCACCATCCCGGTCACAGCCCGGCTTGCGCAAACATCAGCGCCCATGGTCAGCAGCTGGGCCTGCGTCCGCACCTGTTCATCAGTATTCATGCTCCATTCGCCCACGCGCCCGGCGGTCGTCACCAGGTGGACGCGGAGGCCTTTTTGCAGCAGCTGCCGGGCCATCACCGCGCCCATGTAGTAATGATCATCGTCAAACACCACCACCGGCCCCTCAATGTCCACCCCGGCCATCACATCGTCCGGCGTGAAAACGTTGGGTGCGTCAAAAGAGGCAACCGGCGTCACGTGCCAGCGGCCCACGCCGTCTTTGCGCCAGCGCGAACCCGTGGCCACGGCCACGCAGGCGAAGTCATAGCTCAAAATGTCCGCGGCGGTCAGGTCGCTGCTGCGATAGACCGCAACGGTCGACATCTTTTTCAGCTGCTGGATGCGGTATTCGGCCACACGACGCCACGCATTCAAGCCGGGCAGCGCACTCTCGCGCAGCACCCGGCCTCCCAGCTCGGTGGTGGCCTCGGCCAGAGTCACGGCGTAACCCCGCCGTCCCAGCGCAAGGGCCGCCTCCAGCCCCGCCGGCCCGGCGCCGACAATCAGTACAATCTGTTTAGACGCGGCGGGTTCGATCTTTTCCGGATGCCATCCCCGGCGGTACTCTTCGGCGAATGTCGGATTCTGGGTGCAGCGGCTGGGCACGCAGCGCGTGTTAAAGGCATAGCAGATGTTGCAGCCGATGCATTCCCGGATGTCTTCGTAGCGGCCCTCCCGGATTTTTTCAGGCAGGAATGGATCGGCGATGGAGGGGCGCGCTGCGCCGATGAAATCGAGGATGCCTTTTTTCACCTGCCGCAGCATGGTGTCCGGCGACGTGAACCGTCCAACCCCCACCACCGGCTTATCCGTAATTTTCTTCACATAGGCCACGTAATCTTCCTGGGCCGCCTCCTTTATAAAGCGTGAGCTGCCCATTTCCATTGCGTAGTCCGCGATGTTGACATCCCAGATGTCGGGCAGGTCGGCCAGCATCGCGAACATCTCCCTCTGTTCGCTGTTTTCGATGTGGCCCTCGCGGCTGTCGCTGCTGTCGGTGCTGAAGCGCACCGCCACTGCGCAGCGGTCGCCGACGATTTCCCGCGTTTCCTCGATCAGCTCGCGCACCAGACGAAGCCGGTTTTCCAGCGAGCCTCCGTATTCATCACTGCGCGTGTTCCATTTGCGGGACAAAAAGTGCGACATCAGATAACCGTGGGTGGCGTAGACATAAACGATGTCGAAATCGGCCGCCATGGCCCGCCGCACCGCGTCGGCATGCCACTTTTTGTATTGGCGGATGTCGCGCTTGTCCATGGCCCGGCTTTGAACGGGATCGTAGCGGAAGCTGCTGGGATAGCTGTCCACGTCCAGAGAAATGTCACGGCTCATCAAATTGGCGATGTAGCTGCCCCCGTACCACAGTTGAACGCCGGCAAGCGCCCCGTGCGCGTGGACCTTGTCGACCATCAGGGCATAGGAGCGGACGTCTTCGTCATCCCACAGGGCGGCGAAGGGAAACGGGGAATCGTCGGAAGAGGGATGAATCGAGCAGTACTCGGTGCAGACAACCCCCCAGCCGCCTTCGGCCTTGACGCCGCGCATGGCGGCGTGGGTCCTGGGCCGCATGTAGCCCATGCCGTTGCAGTGCGGCACCTGGTAAAAACGATTGGGGGCGGTCTTGGGACCGATCTTGACCGGCTCGAAAAGGACATCATAATCGCTGTTGGGGGGCATGCAAACTCCTTCCGGCATTCCGATTGCGGGTGAAATAAACGAATTATTATACTTGCGCGTTCATTTTCTGTAAAGGCATTTCAAGCGGTCCTTCATCCCGACGCCCGAAGCCGCGGCCAATCCTGAAATGGAAAACGCCGGCTATTTCTATTACACCGGCTACGCCGGCTGGTTTTACTGGGTCGGCGCCTGGTTGGCCATCGGTCTAGGACCTCATGCAGCGCGTGCTGTCGGCCAAAAACGAGGAGACCGCTTCCTACTCCAGCTACCTGGCCGGTCTTTTGTACATCACCATCACTCGCAAAACGCAGACCACTTCTGATATATCTGTAAAAATCTTTTTGCGCACTCCTCCGCTTTATTTGGCCTTATATCGGTTTATCTTGACATCTTAAGACCCTTCAGATATATCAGTGCCATTGCCAACCGAGATATCAAGGGAGGATCTTATGCGCAAAATTCTGACCCGCCTGGGTGACGGCAGTCGCATTGAAATGGACGCAGCCGAACTGCGGGACGATCTGGAAGCAGGCGCCCGGAATGCAGCCGAGCGCGCCGAAGTGCCCACCCTGACCGAAGACGAGATTCAATATTTGATGGAACTCCACCGCCGCAGAGACCGGGTTGTGGGGGTGGAAGAAGGGCGGGAATGCTGTTTGAGCTACGACAACATGACCTCCAAACTCAAACGGGCCCACATCCCCATCAGCAAGACCCAGCAGCTTTTGATGTTCGAACGCGCGCTGGGGGCCGACACCCTGGAGCTGACGCACATCGACTACAGCTTCAAGCAGGCCAAGCACGTGACCCACTACGACATGCCCGTCATGGAACAGGCCGTGCTTCAGACCATTGCGCCCATTTTCTACGGCGCCATGCCCAACCTGGGCCTTTACAGCATGCCCGACGGCCCGGTCGTCAATCCGGCCGATCTGCTGCCTCAGGGTAAAATTGAAGAAGCCCGGACCGCCTACGAAGAAATGGCCGAGCATGCCATCAAAGACATGGTGTTTGTCGGCAGCGAGCTCTACGAAAAAGGCGGGGCCGACGGCATCAATTTCGACACCACGGCCGCCTCGGGCGATGCCGAATTTTACGCGGCATTGAAGGCCGCCGAAATTCTGCATCAGCGGTATCCGGCAATGGGTATCGAAATGGGCATGTCCGGCGAATTTATTCTGGGAATGCACGGCGAAATCGAATACGAAGGCGTCCGCCTGGCCGGCCTTTTCCCGCACGAACAGGTAAAAGTGGCCCAAAAGGCCGGTGTGACCATCTTCGGGCCGGCCATCAACATCGACACCAATGAATCCCTGCCCTGGAATCTGGCGCGTTCGATCGTCTTCACCAAGGCCTGCTCGGAAGCGGCCGACATTCCCATTCACGCCAACCTGGGCATGGGCGTCTGCGGCGTTCCCCTCACACTCACCCCGCCCCTGGATGCCCTATCCCGCGCCTCCAAGGCCCACGTGGAACTGTGCCGTCTGGACGGTTTGTAGGTGGGCGTCGGCGACCCGCTCGGAATGCATGCAGCCCACGCGGTCGTCTCGGGAATGGGCGGCATGCGCACCGCCGGAGATCTGGTGGCGCGCCTGCAGCTCAACCGGGGCATGCGCATCGACGCCGCCAAGCAGTATGTCGCCGAAAAACTGAAGGTCGCAGTGGCCGATCTCGGCGACACGGTCATCATGGGCGAAGTCCGGGAGGACCTGGACATCGGCCGCGTCAACGAAACGCCGGTGACCGCCAAGGGAATCGACGCCAAATTCAGGATCGCGGAGCTGTTGGATCTTAAGATCAACTGCGTGGAGATGTTCAAAAAACGCGTGGGAATCAGCGGCTATCGGTCCTTTGGTTGAAGTCGACGTCTCTGCTTCTCGTACACCGCTTCATGATCCTTCAAGGGTTTTCCCCTTTTTCCCCGAATTGGGATCGGGAGATCCGGTTGGCGGTTTCCATCAAGGCATAGGCCGCGTTGGTGTGCCGTTCGATGCGCATCAGCGTCAGGGCTTCGTCGCGGATCAATGCCGCCGCGACCGCCAACGACTC
>Ga0180434_10008056_pt1 | contig 11733 bp, 9 predicted proteins | sample SS_ome_7_FD_132453 | JGI IMG/M metagenome (GOLD analysis project Ga0180434, IMG submission 132453) | Hypersaline lake sediment archaeal communities from the Salton Sea, California, USA - SS_1_D_2 metaG | ecosystem: Environmental > Aquatic > Non-marine Saline and Alkaline > Hypersaline > Sediment... | reverse complement strand
GTTAAGGGACCGGATGCTGGCGGGGAGGGACAGCCTAAGGGTAATTCGCTGTTCAATGGGTCAATCCATCCAGTGTGAAACCGGGCATCGAGCATCACAAATATCTCAGCCCATCCATGAAATGCGAGGTCGGGTACCACATATACACAACACCCGGCTACGTTTTCAACCAATAAACGATACCCGGTGATCTACTGGCTACACGGGACCGCCCGAGGCGGTAATCGATAGGCGTGGAGCATTCCCGGATTCTCCACGGCGCAATTCAGGCCAGGCAGCTCCCACTAATCATCATGGTGTTTCCCTGTGGAGGTAGGGGTACACTCTACTATGATTCCGCGGACGGAACGATCATGGCCGACGGCCATAATCAAAAGGAGTTAATCCCCCTTGTCGACGGGAATTATCGCACGATCGCGGACAGGGGTACCAGGGGCATCGAGGTTTTTCAATGGGGGGGATTCGGGGCTCTGAAACTCGGGTTCAAGTACCCGGAGCTGTTCTGTTCCGTTGTGTTTGGCTCCCCTGCGATCGTGGACTGGGAGCGGGTTAGTTCAATGCCAATCCGGAAAAATTATTCCCGGAATTTCACCAAGAGGATGGAACGATGAACGAGATCTCTTCGAGTCCGACCATGCACACGCCTGGCTGGAAAGGAACTCAGAGGTTATCCGCAGAGAGCTGCGGATCCGGGTCGTCGTCGGTGTTGGGGACCAATTGAGGGGCCTCATCGACAGGTTTCATGACAGGATGGAGGAGTTGAGGATACCTCATGGGTATGAGGTGCTCGCGGGCGTAGGGCACAACCGGGTACAGGTCTACCTCCTGGCCGGTTTGAAGGGGTTACAGTTCCACGCAGTCAGCTTTGCCATGGAGCATGACCATACCGATCTTTCCAGTCCATAGGAGGCAGGGGAGCCAACATCATTAAGAAGAGTTGACCAATTAATATCATGGGATGATGGAACAGCTCCAGCGCAGGAACCCACCTGTTGCCCGGATTCTATGTATAATCCTACTGCTAGTTCCGTTCTTTCCCCCCGCACTGGGACTGGAGGACGGAAGGATCGACCTGTTATACGTGGGTTGCGTCGCCCGGTCCATGCCCTACTGGCTGATGAGATCGGATCCCCTCTTCCGCACCACCTTCGTCCAGGCCACAATCAGGGACTTCATGCTATTCGGCCCCATGCCTGCCCCGACCTTGAGCGACCTTCACCGGCTTGTCAGGCTCTACATGCCCCGGACCCTGGACGAAGTGGTTACCAACTACGACGTCATCGTCTTCTTCGAGGCAAACGTCCACGCGGTGGGGGGACACATAGACAAGCTTGCCCGGGCCGTACCCGAGGGGGAACTGGGTTTCCTGATGGTGGGGGGATGGCAGTCCTTCGGCGGGGCCGCCGGGTATCCTGCCTGGGGAGAGACCCCGATCGGGAAGCTTCTCCCCACGGAGGACGTACAAACGGTCTGGGAGGAGGGAGTGGATCTACGCCTGGAAATTGATGAGCCGGACAACGATTTTATCAGCAGCCTTCCCCTGAACCCGAAGGATCCTGCCTTGCAGGGCGCGGTATGGGATCACAACCTCCTGAAGGTCAGGCCGGGGGCCGACCTACTTGCCCGGGCTGTCTCGCCCAAGTGCAATGATCCCCTGATGGTCACTTGGAGGTACGATGGCGGGCCCAGGACATTTTCCCTCGCCAGCGAGGGTGGCTGGAGGCTGTACTCCATATCGAAGTGGGAGTACGACTACGACTTCTGCAGCAACATGTTGATCTACCTCGATGATCGTCCCGTTCCCCAGGAGATTGAGCTCGTGAGGGCCGCCAGGTCCAGGATCTTCGAGGTCGCAACGAGAAGGTCAATGCTGATCTCCCTGCTCGAGTTCTGCGAGTCCTTCGGGGCGAACACCCAGGGGGTCGTGGAAAGAGTGGAGGAGATGGACCGGGTCGCAGCGGAGGCCCTTCCCCAGTACCTGGACCTCCGTTTCGAGGAGGTCATTGACACCTACAGCACGGTCATGGAGATGATGGAGGATGTCGAGGACGAGGCAATAAGGCTGAAGGAGAGGGCCCTCCTCTGGGTTTATATCATTGAGTGGTTTACCGTCACCGCCACCCTGCTCCTCTGCGGGGGCACCCTATGGTCCCTGATGATCAGGCGAAGTCTCTACCAGCAGGTCAAGAGCACCAGGTTCACCGGAGAGTAGGTACCTTTCATTCCATGGACAGTTTTGACATTTCTGACCTATCAATTGTAGTCTGGGAGGTGGAATGATGCCTCTTGAGAAACTAAATGATTGCTGTAACACCCCTGGTTTTTCCACTATTTACCTTTAAACCGTTTACTCCCAGCAGATAATGGACTATATCATTGATTATGCCGAAAATATTATATCGAGAGGCAAGGATCATATACTTGGTTACCAACCGCGAGCTTTGTCGATGCTCTCTGGAATTGTGCCACTTTCGATATAGTGTTTGAGGTTTTCTGCAAAATGCTTCATCTTCCGCCATGATAGATTTTCACAATAACCCGCGCTGTGCGGTGTGATGAGAAGATTAGGTTCATCCCACAGGGGGTTGTCGGGCGGGAGAGGTTCCTGTGCCAGAACATCGATAGCAGCGCCTGCAATCTCCTTTGCTCTCAGTGCCCTAAGGAGAGCAGTTTCGTTCACCACCTCTCCGCGGCAAATGTTTATGAGATAGCTATCGCTCTTCATGCATTGGAATTCTCGGTCGGAAAAAAGGTTGCTGGTCTGCGGTGTCAGCGGTAGTGAACAGATCACAGCGTCACAAGCATGGAGGAAATCCTCAAGCTGATCTGGGTTGTATGCCCTGGTGATAATATCGTTCTGTGAGAGGTTGCGGATGTCAAGGGCATGAATCTCCCTGACCATTGCTTTGGCCCGTTGAGCGATGGCCAAGCCGATATTGCCGAGTCCGAGGATACCGAGAACCATGTTGCCAACATCTCTGCCAGAGAATGCCTGCCACATGTGTTGATGCATCATGTCACGCTGATGATGGAGATTCCGAGCGAGTGCAAGGAAAAGAGCAAGGGCGTGATCTGCGACAATGCTGGTAACTGCTCGACCAATGTTTGTCAGGATGATATCGCTTTGCTGAAATTCTGGATAGAGGATATGTTCGACGCCTGTGGAGTTGGTCTGTAACCAACGCAGTTTCTTGGCTTTATGGAAATCATCCGGCTTCAGAGTACCGTAGAGCACCTCCACGTCATCGAGAGAATCCTCCACCTTTTCGCCTTTTTCCAGAAAATGAAAATTCACACGGGGAGTGAACTGAGTAAACAAGGCCTCGATTTCTGGCGTTGGGCTGACCATAGTAACAAGCACATTGATTGGCATCAGTATATCCCCCTTTTACCTCTGATAAAAAGACATCGGAAAAGTGATATAATCCTGCATTTTTCTTCTCTTTTTCTGAATTACTTGTTCATCCTGCTAATTACCAGTCTCCTTTTCCCGGATCGATCGGGTTGGATGACATCGACGGGTACTAGTTCGATCTCCGCATCAGGGTCTCTTAATACCCTTCGGAATTCGTTGACAATAAGCTCTCGCTTCGCCGGGTCAAGATCATCTGAGACGATCTCGATGATGATTCGGTTTATCTTTTCCTGTATTATCCTAGATCCCTTTATTCCAGGCATCCACACTGTACTGCTAAAAAGCTCGGGTGGGAGCTCTCTTCCATCTCGGGTCTGTATCATATCGTCCTTTCGGCCCTGAATAATGGATAGCACATCTCCGTGGCGTCCACAGGAGCACTCGTCCTCTGAAATTATGGCTACATCCCCGAGGCGGTACCTGATCAGGGGCATTGCTCTGTTGGTTAGCTGTGTTATCAGAATTTCCCCGGATTCTCCTTTCGTCGTTCCCTCTCCATCTGCGACGACCTCGATTACGGCGTTTAGCATGTTAAGATGGAGCTTCCTCTCTTCCGGGCATTCCGAGGCAAGGAAGTTGTGTTCGGCACAGCCGTATTGGTTGACTGCGGGGGCATTGAATCCTTTTGAGATGTCCTCTTTCATTCTCGAGTCCATCAGCTCTCCGGTAGCGAGGACTAGTATTGGATCCAGTTTATTATCTTCCTCTGAGGAAAGAAGGGAGGACAACAGATGCAGGTAGAAGGGTCTTCCGTATATACAATCAGGTCTGGTCTCCAGTAATTTCTTTACATTATCTTCTGGGGGGTCCCTGACGTTGGTCGCAACCCATCTCTGGAAGCCGATTCTGTGGAACCATCTGCCTTTACTGTGGGGCCACCAAGTGAATCGATACTCAAGGTGACCGGGTCTGAAACCGAAGAGGGATCTGGCTCTGTAGAGAAGTGCGAAGTTGGCGTCTCTAGTCGACCAGTCGGTGAGGTAGGTGCATTTCATGCCCGAGGTTCCGCTGGACTCGCTGTGAAAAGTATACCTCATGGGGAATGAATGAGACATGATTCGGTCTGGGAAACCGGCAAGTACCTCCTCCTTGGTCAACATGGGGAGCTTGTAAAGATCATCGACTGACCTCACATCTCCTGGGGATACCCCAGCTACCTTGAAGGCCTCTTTGTAATGGGGGACATGTCTGTAGGCATTCTCCACGGCAATCCTCAGCATTCGTCCCTGCCTTGTTTTAATCTCACCTAGGGGCATGGATTCCAGTTTATTTATGGTGGCCAGGTTGCGGAGCTCGTTGGAGAATGTTTTGATCTCTCTGATCCTTGTCCTGGGATGTAGGATCATTAATTTCCCTCTGCAGGAGGATGATTAACCTTTCAAGATCCCTAAATAAAAAGTAACTGATGGGAAGACCGGTTCTCATATTACGGATGTTGATAAGGGTTTGATGGATTCCATGAATCTACCGTTGGTATAGACAACCCTCAGTCCAGTCTATTCGAGCTTTATGGGTATGGTCTCCTATGCAAGGCGGGTTTCGTCACAGACTCGTTGACGCCAAGACAGGCATGCTCGCTGTACAACAAGGACTAGGGTTAAGAGATTATACCGAGATTTTGCAGTCATATTAATGAAAATAATTATATCGCTTGAATCTGCTGACCGCCAGCTACCTTAAGTTACGGGATAGCACAGGTGATCTTATGAAGTCCAGCATCAACTACATCAACCCCAACCCACCCAGCTCCGAGCCACCCAGGTACCCGGGACATTACTACGAGTCCTGCGTACCTGCGACACTGGACCTCGCAGAGCGGGCCGGCCTATGCGTTAATGGCTTGACCGAGACAACAGACCCCGAGTACGACGACGAGCTGTACTGGATAGTCGACCTCCTCGCAGAGAGACCGATGATGTACCACACGATCGACGATCACGTCCAGGCAAAGTTCCTCCAGGCCCTGCCCCTGAACCGCAACAGTTGCGGTAGCAAACAGAATCTGGATGTTGAGCACCGTCTTCTCCAGACCCACCTCAGGATGCAGGGCCCCGATGGGTTGATTTACTATCCAATCAAGGGACGTCCATGGGCCCTGCCCCCAAAGGCAGAGGTTTTCGCAGGGCTTGATTTCCTGCCCACCGGTGATCACTGGTGTTCTGTAATGATGAATGGCAAGATGCTGGGGGCATTCTGCATCTACGCAATGAGGGATCCCGAGGGTCCATGGAGGGATGCTGCCCTGCGGCTCGCCAGGGGTCTCATGAACCTCTGCATTGTGGAGGGGGACATCGCCTACCTATTCAAGAACTGCACGGTGCCCGGTCTCGCCATCACCAAGCCGGCCGAAAAACCGACTGCGACACGCGCCGCAATGATGGGCTGGGTTGCCGAGGGCCTTGCCCAGTGCGCACGCTTCCTCGGTTTCCGGGAGGCCGGCGAGATGGCAGCCAAGATATTGAGGTACATACTTCGCGACTCGGGGTATTTCCTTGGAAATGGCGAGTTCACCAACGAGACTAACTTCGATATGGCGCACTTCCACGCCCATTCCCTCCAGATCATGGCGGCTATAGAGGTTTACCAGGCGATCGGCGATGAGGAGCTGCTAGACCTCGCAAGGAAGGCCTATGACTACGCCGTCAAGCAAGGGAATATCCTCGTGGGGTACTTCCCGGAATTCGTAGGTGATAGAGGGGGCGGGGCATCGGAGATCTGCGAGGTCGCCGACATGATAACCATTGGCCTTAAGCTCTCCATGCTCGGCCAGGACGAGTGGGACAACGTCGACCGCTGGTTACGGAATCAATTCGCCGAGTGCCAGCTAACCCAAACCTACTGGTTCACGGACGGCCACATAGGGAAGTTGAACAGGAAGAAGGTCGTGCTCTCACCAGCCGGCTGTGATAAACCGAAACCGGAACACGGCACCTCCGACCGGGTAGCAGAACGGGCCGTTGGATCATTCTGCAGCAGGCCCTCACCAAACGACATGATCCAGGGGCAGGACTGGTCCATATACCACTGTTGCACCGGAAATGGATCCCGCGCCATTTACCATGCGTGGGAGAAGATCGTGACATGGCATGACGGAACCCTCAGGGTCAACCTGCTTCTCAACCGGGCATCCCGCTGGGCGGATGTAAACAGCCACATCCCCTACCAGGGGCAGGTCGACGTCGAAATCAAAGTGGACCTCGACCTAGAGATACGCCTTCCCGAGTGGGTAGAACCCGATGAGGCGATATGCACGGTTAACGGTAAGAACCGCGAGCTGGACTTCGATGGCAGATATGCCCAAGTCGGTGGGGTCAAAAAAGGTGACCATGTCGAGCTCAAGTTCCCGATCTTCGAGAGGCTTGACAGGGTAACCATATGGCACAAAGAATACACGCTGGTCCGGAAAGGCAATAACGTAGTGTGGATCGACCCACCTGGCAAGAACTGCCCGCTGTACCAGAACGACCACTATCGGAAGGGTCCAACCCTGTGGAGGACCGTCACCAGGTTTATCCCCAAGCAGGATATTCCATGGTGCTAGGGTTCAAAAGTTTTATCAAACACAACCGCGTTAAGTTCACGGGCCTGTTCAAAAGCAGCACGGTTGCGGATAAGCAGACCTCTCTTCGCACCTATTGCTGTGATAACAGCGATCACCAGGGGAACAGCCAGGCCAGGCGCATGTGGGCAGGTGATAACCATCACGGTCACACTTCGCTCTAACGCGTAAACAAACTCCTTCCCAAGAGCCAACCACATTACCAGTGTCACGAAACCGGCGGAAAGCGCGCCTATCACGAGGAATAGGGCAGCCCGGTTAGCAAGGTCCTGGGCTTTGGACTTGCTTTCCTGAGCCTCACGGACCATGTTGATAACCTTGGAGAGAAAGGTCTCTTCACCCATCTTCTGAATCAGTATCGTGACTGATCCTTCCCCGTTAACAGAGCCACCGATAACCTCATCCCCCACAGCCTTCTCCACCAGCTTTGATTCACCCGTGAGCATTGACTCATTTACACTCGTGTCTCCCTCCACAATCTCGCCATCAGTCGGGAACTTCTCCCCAGGTTTAACGATCACCCTGTCCCCTCTCTGCAGCTGTGATAAAGGCAAATCCTCCACGGAACCATCCTGCTTCAGTATATGGGCTTCTGACGGCATCAGTTTAACGAGTTCTTCCAGTGCTCTTGAAGCTCCCATGATAGAGCGCATCTCTATCCAGTGCCCGAGAAGCATTATGTCGATCAGGGTAGCAAGCTTCCAGAAGAAAACCTTGCCCTCTATCCCCAGTACGACTGCCGCGCTGTAGAAGATCGCAGAACTAATTGCCACAGCGATCAGGGTCATCATACCCGGTTGCTTGGAGCGAACTTCCTCAACTATACCTTTCAGGAAGGGCCAACCACCATAAGCATAGACCGCTGTGGAAAGGATCAGGAGTATGTGGAGATCACCCGGAAAATCGAATGCTTCCTCCAGACCAAGTAGAGACCTGAATTAGGGGAGAGAGAATGAGTATCGGTATAGTGAATATAATCGAGACATAGAACCTTCGTTTAAGTCCCTGAACCATCATCTCGTGATGATCCATATCAACGTGTTCTTTCTGGCCCTCATGCTCATCGTGCCCAGCCTGATCTTTGCGGTTAGCGTGTTTTCCTTGACCTCCGTGAGTAGAGTCTTTCCCTCTTGTTTCTTCTGCTCTTTCGTTGTGGTTTTCGGATCTATCATGATTTATGCTGTGTTCGTGCCCCATACAATTACAACCAAATTGGTACTACCTTGTTGCTGTTTGTTTTTTAACCACACTCGATGTCAGAGCAGAGGTCCTCTCTTTCAAGCTCGATTGTCAAGTGCTCTATATGATGGTTCTTGAGGACCTCTAGATGCTGTATTCTGGGTTCTACTTCTTTGCGTATTTCTTTGGGTTCTCTTCGAATGCCTTCTTGCATCCTGGTGCGCAGAAATAGTACTTCTTTCCACCGTAATCACTCGTCCACTTAGCAGTCTTCTCGTCGACCTCCATCTTGCATATCGGATCTATTGCCACTCTAGTCATCTCCTTACGGATGTCCGAAATGGTGCCTTAAAACGAATTCCCATCCCTTATAAGCAACGACCATTCCTGTGATGCCCTATTTGAGACAAAATCGGAAGGGGCTAAGAATATGATGGACACCACACGATAAAATTATTTTATTTTCCTTATACAAGACGAACCAGTCCACCAATTCACATTGATAAGCTGGCCCAAGATACGGAAGACAACTGGGGCGGTCACCGATGACGGCGAATGGGTGGCCATGTTCGACGAGAAACATTTCGCTATGCTGCTCGACAGAAAAGAACGCCCCGAAAACCCGGTAAATATTAAAACTTCAGGAGAGGGGCGGTAGACTCGCCAACTTTCTATGCAAAAATCATCGAGGAGGGCGATGTCCAAGAGCACCAAGCTATTTTGAAGGGGCTATATCAAAGAGAATTACTGGGCTCCCTTGTCGCGGGCTGCGTCCCGGCAATCGAGGAAATAAAAAAAGAAATGGAATCCCTCCAAGAGCCTTCCAGGAACTGGAAAAACCAGGATAGTATAGTGCAGTTTCCCTCTCCATAACGTAAAAAACATCAATGTGAAGCCCTTTCCTTACTGTAATAATTGTACTATGAAGATAAAACCATACCAAAGCACTTGCCCTAAATGCGGTTCGGTGGTTAGATTCCGTTCCCTCGGGAAAGAAAAAACTGAGGAAGAGGATGAAAAAAAGAGTGGCTACATAAGACCTCCCTGGAAATCAACCTAACTCCTCCCCCCCAAAAAAAGACAGAACCATCTGGAAATAGTGGAGCCACGTTACACAACGGCACATGAATTGGTCTACATTATGGTTGAGATGTTTCCAAAGGTATGTGGAATTATCTCATAGCGTAGGAAGATCAGGTCGGCAACTTCAACACAATTCAGGATGCCGTGGACTCAGCTTGTCTTCGAAAAAGTAAAGTACAACACATACGAAAATTATGGTGGTGGGATTCTAATAGAGTCCTAAAAGAAGTTAGATGATATTTCTATCCCACCCCATTATCTTTTTTTACTTAATCATTTTACTACTGCATATTCCAATTCTCATCTTTTCTACAATCTGATCCAATACACAATATCCCCCTGTTAAAATCGAGCTTATCAACCCATCAATGTACCTCGGGTCATTGGATCTGAAAACCTTCAGCGAAAACGCTATCAGCCCATCGATGCTTCGGAGCTTCGAGTTCTGCGAAGCCCAACCCATCGTCAAGAAGCGGGCGAGGGATCTTGGTCTTCGGTTGCGGGGCATGAAGGTCGGTGCTTCGAGGCACAAGGTCGATCTGTCGTGGTGGACTGGAGTCGGTTCCGCTAGTGAGTATCCTCCTGAAAACGCGGAGATAACATGGATTGATTCTTAGAGTAAATTATTTTAGAGCTTCCGGTGAATATGTGTCATGATTTATCGTAGGTTAGGGAAGACTGGTATTAAGGTTTCGAGCCTGGGTTTTGGTTCGATGAGGCTCCCCATGGAAGAGAACGATGTTAAGACCGAGGAAGCCCTCGAGGTAATCCATAGAGCTTTTGATCTGGGTGTTAACCTCATCGATACCGCGGTAAGGTACTGTAATTCCCAGAGCGAGATAACCGTAGGGAAGGCTCTGGAAGGTTGGAGGGACAAGGTAACGCTGTCGACCAAGAACAACTACAAGGGAGATGACCCGGTGGAGTGGAGAGCTGTTCTGGATCAGTCCATGCAGCGACTTGACGTGGATCTTATCGATATCTACAACTTCCATGGTCTCCGCCTGTCAAGGTTCAGGGAATGGGAGAGCATGGACCACTCACCCATCGATGAGATGCATAGAGCTAAAGACGAGGGGCTGATCGGCCACATCGGGTTCTCCTGCCACGACTCGCCCGAGAACATGGTAGAGCTCCTTGACACAGGCATGTTCGAGTCCATGATACTTCAATACAACCTCCTTAACACTACCAACGAGGATGTGATAAAACATGCACAGAAAAAAGGGGTTGGGATCATCGTTATGGGGCCGGTAGGGGGAGGTAGACTGGCAGCCCCGAGCTCCGAGCTTATGGGTATGATAGATAAAACCGTGGCAAGCACGGCCGAGCTTGCCCTCAGGTTCGTTCTCTCCAACAAAGAAGTGTCATCAGCACTGAGCGGTATGGGATCGATCGAGATGGTTGAAGAGAACGCAGCCACCGCCTCACTCCGAACACCCCTCACACCTTCAGAGAGAAAGCAGATAGTGGAGGCCCTGGAGGAGAAAAAAAGGCTTTGTGATCTCTACTGCACAGGGTGTGGTTACTGCATGCCGTGCCCCAACGGCGTCGACATACCGAGAAACTTTGAACTTGTTAACTACCTCCGCCTCTACGGACTCGAAGAATACACAAAACAACAGTACCAACAACTTGGTAAGAAAAAGGTCAAAGGAGAAATCGTGCCAGCCTGGGCAGAGGCATGTATCGAATGCGGTGAATGCGAGGAGAAATGCCCCCAGAACATAGAGATCCGGAAACAACTCAAAGAAACCCAAACACTTCTCGGCAAATAAAACAATTTGTGGGCTATGATAGGTAAATGCTTATGGAACATAATGATGGTTCTAAGTCTTAGCTCCGATTATGGTCTGAATGGTAAGTCGCTGTATTCCGTAGGCACTGACGGTGTCAATCTGGTGCCGCGTCTTTTTTTCGTGTTTTATGCCACTGCAATAATTTACTGAAGCACTGTAATTGTTGGCGCAATTGATATCTACAGGATTATTCTTTAACGCGGCCTACCCCCTCGCACTTTGGGCCTAATCAGATCGAACGACGAGGAACCCGGCGAGCTAATCACAAGGCACCATAAACAGGATATGATTCTGCCGGAGAACAGGGATCACTACCCGAATCCCAGGGATTTACAATAGCGTCCTAGTAATTTGGTTGTTCGAGATCTAGGGTCTGTTTTTGATGGGTTTAATTTTTATGCAGGGGGACCGGTTGGCGGTTCCCAGCTATCGTTCCATGTGTTTAGTTATATATCATGTATCTCCTGGTTAATTATAAGAGGAGAAACCCCCAAATCTGATTCGTGGCTTAGACGGCGACAGGAGATTTCTGTTCCAATGCTCTTAGTTGTTGGGCAAGGTCATCTGCCTGGGCTTTTACGTAGCGCCTGATATCGTTCCAGTGGGCCTTTCTATTCAGCTATATCCCATCGCCCCCCCCCCCCCCCCCCACCACACCAACACGGCTCATTCCCCCTTCCTGACGCACAGCGCAGCCG
>Ga0180434_10008054_pt1 | contig 11733 bp, 16 predicted proteins | sample SS_ome_7_FD_132453 | JGI IMG/M metagenome (GOLD analysis project Ga0180434, IMG submission 132453) | Hypersaline lake sediment archaeal communities from the Salton Sea, California, USA - SS_1_D_2 metaG | ecosystem: Environmental > Aquatic > Non-marine Saline and Alkaline > Hypersaline >... | reverse complement strand
GCCCACCACAATGTTTAGGTTCATCATGCCGATCGAATCGTAGTGTTTGTAGTCGTAGGCCACGTCGTCCACGAGATAGCCAATGCCGTTACCACCGTGACTGACCATGATAGTCTTATCATCAAATCTCAGTCGGTTGTGGAACTCATTGAATCCGGGTATGTCTTTGGCTCCTGGGATATGCTGGATCACGATGGGTTCTCCCAGTTGTTTTTCCAGATGTTTGGCGATGATCGATGCCCACACAGCGGTCCCGTTGCCGGGTGCTTGGGGTACGATCATGCGGAACTCGGCCTGTGCGGCCGTGAAAGCAAAAAATGCAGCACAAGCTGCCAGTAACTTCTTCATTTGTAATTCTCCGTAGTGTAGTTTAAGTGTAATCGATACCACGATTACTACGCAGCAGGCTCCAGGATATGACAAGGACGCTTACGAAGAGTAGGACAGTAAAGACGGGTCTCCCCAGTAGATCGCTCCAAGAATAGAGCGTCAAGGCTTGTTGAGAGTAGTTTTCTAACTTCTCTGCTAGTATATATGCCACTAGGATGGCCGGTCGGCTGAATTTCACACGGTGGCATAACAATCCCAAGGCGCTGCAGATCAACAAGATCCAGATATCATTCCAGGTGCCCGAGTACTGCAGACAACTCCACACTATCACGGTCATGATCACAGCAGCATAAAACCAATAAGGCAGTTCCAGTATGCGCACGATCCAACGAGTGGTGAAGATACAGATCACAAAACACAACGCCGTGGCTGCCAAGAAGCTGGCGCCCAAGCTCCACACAAAGTCGCTGTCTTCCAGCAGTTCCGGTGTGCCCAGCTCCAGCCCAAAATACATGCACACTGCCATCATGATGGCTGCAAAAGGTGCACCCGGAATACCAAACAGCACTGTAGGCACAAGGCTGGCCGGCTTCTGCGCATTGTTAGCGCCTTCGCAGCCCAGGAGCCCTCGAGGATTCCCTTCGCCGAACCGTTCGGTTTTGTGTCGAGCCACAGTGGCTCCGTAGGCCATGATGTCTCCAATGGTGCCACCTATGCCTGGCAACAATCCCGTCACGAAACCGATCACACCGCCACGCATCATGTCCGATCTATAATTCCAGCAGTCTCGGAATCCTTGCCGCAGTTGGCTCCAATAGTTCGTGATGGGAATGGGTCTACGGTGAGGATTCCGCAGTCCGTTTACTAGTTCGGGTACTGCAAACAAGCCAGCAATGAGCGGGATCATGTTCACACCGGCTGCTAGGTACTCCCAACCAAATGTAAATCTGTGTGCACCTGTGCCGGGATCTTGTCCTATCAGGCCAATGAACGTGCCCAATGCTATGCTGATTACGCTGAGCACAGGATTCCGGCTGGCAACAAACCCCACACAGGCCAAGCTCAGGATCATAAATGCCATGAATTCCGGTATGCCAAACGCCATTACAAGTTTGCTGTAAAAAGGCATCAGACCAAATGCCACTGCTCCCCAGAACAGGCCATTCACGGTGCTGTCCATGAGCGCAATGCCAATGGCACGACCGGCTTCACCACGCCGGGCCATAGGATAGCCATCAATGATAGATGCTGCTGTGGTGTTGGCGCCGGGTATACCTGTGAGTATGCTGGTGAAACTATCTGCTGTGCTGGTGGCAGCTATAAGGCTGGTCATGAACACGATGCCGAGATAGGGATCACCTAGGAAGAATGGTGCAAGCCCAAACACAGTGAGCAGTCCTGTGGTTGCACCGGCCATGGGTATCACCCCAATCACGATGCCATATAATGTGCCCAGCAGGCACCAAATCACATATTCCACTATCTTATGATGGTGACTAGAGTGTCAGGGTCTTTACGAGAAGGTTCTACTGCCGTGCCAAAATGCTGTTGGATCCATCCGGCTGATATATGACGCCATTCGGCATCATGTCGCTGAGCGAACCGCATGATGGCCTGATTCTGTTGCACGATCTCGCACAGCATGTTGGCGCTGTCACGATAGTAAGGTCTGTAGTCGGGGTAGGAGATAGCGAACCCACCGGCTTCGTGCCACCAAGAGTACGCACTCATGTCCGGTCTATATACCAACATGACCCAGCTATCCGGATAACGCTCGCGTATCTCGTCCAGTTGATAAGCCCATTCATGGCTTTTCAATATACGTGTACCTTCTGTGTGTTCAAAACCGTGATCAAGGTTTTGTGGGTCAAGACTGGTGTCATGTTCCCAACCTGTGCCAAAGTACACGCCCAAGTGACCGCTGAATCCATGATGTTGGTACACTCGATCTGATCTGCGATCGGAAGTGTTGAATCCCACGATGTTGTCTTCGATGTTTTGTGCGATGCCCGACCAGCGTGATCCGGGCACGCCGATCATGAATATTTTATTTGGTAGCATAGAGATATATCAGTCCTGGTATGATTATAGCAAATTGCGGCAGGAAATTCAACATGATCGCACGTTCATTCCATCGCCAGCCCACATAAACCCAACCTGCAGCACCGATCAGCTGTAGGAAACTGTTCCAAGGTGTGATTCCTAACACATGGAAAACCATAGCTATAAGTATGGTGACAGCACTACACCATTTCACATAGAAAGTAGTATCATGTTTCACGATCAAGAATACCTAAACGATTATTTTAAGAATCACTGGAAACCCAGTCAGGAAGCCTACATATATAGCGGTCACGCCGTGATAGCAGAAAAAATAAAACCCCACGAATGGGTTTTGGATGTGGGTTGCGGATCAAATCCATTCAAGGCTTTGCTGCCCAATGTGGTAGGTGTGGATCCTGCGTTTGACGAGGCCGATTTCCATGTTACCATAGAAGATTTCTACGCTACCAAACTGTTTGATGTGGCCACTTGTCTAGGCAGTCTCAATTTCGGCGACGATGCTGTGATATCACGGCAAGTTTCCAAAATGGTAAGCCATCTCAAACCCCACAGCCGTGTGTACTGGCGCTTGAATCCCGGTCGACGAGATCATGCGTCCGAACGCTGCCAAGGCATACCTTTTTATCACTGGAGTCACCGACGTTTGCAACAGTTTGCTGAGCTATTTGATTTCCGTCAGAGCAACGAGCAGACCGAAACCGACGGTCGTGTGGTCAGGCTCTATGCTGAATGGCATCGCTGATCATGGGCAACATCAAGTCAGCTGCCGCAGCATGTGCCGCTTCTAGAGGATGTCCTACCTGCGTGATGGGATAGCCCTGCTGTTTGCTCCAAGTTAAGAAATCAACTCCGTCAAATCTCTGTATGTAGGGTGCGATCTCGGCCTGCATGATGCTGATAGCTGGCGTCACATGCCACTGTTTGTCCAGCAACAGTTCGTCCATCAAGGTCATCACGAATGGTATGTTCCTGTTTTTCAAGAGGTTTAGCACGTTGGTCATGATCATGAGATTGCGCAGCTTGTCCCAGGGTTCCGAATGCACATGACGATAAAATGCTTCAGCCTCAAGTGAGTCTGACACTGGGCAGATAGTGGACCATCCGGGCCTTGATCCAGGCCGATCAATCATGTAATCAAACCGTTCAATCCAGGTCCATCCAATCACGAACACATCTTCTGGAGCAGCCGACGCAGCATGATCTATGACACGGCTAGCGATCTGTAGATTTCCGGAACCGGGATTGGCGTAGCAGTTATAGTTAGCACCCAGAGACTGTGCTACCAGTGCAGGCCATGTGAGACGAGATACCTGTGAATAAGGACCTGTGGGATCACAATCACTGAGCTCAGATCCCCAGATAAAGCTACAGCCAAAACTCTTGATGTGCATAGAGCTTATATACCAGCGGCTGACTGTAGTTTTTTGATTTCAGGTGTGGATTCGTAGTCGCTCTTGACATCAATGCCGCTGGCAGATCGCAATGGGTTGAGATCCTGATTTTTTTGGCGTCGATATTCACGTGGGCTCAATGGCACCAGGCGGTCAAAGGCTTCTTGGGAAAATTCTGTTTCTTGATCATCGTAGTGCATGAGCCAGTCGGAAACTGAGAGCTCGGTCAGTGTTTCAAGATCTGACAGCGCATCTTTTATGTGTTGGCCAGCTAGGCTCCTGCGGCGCATCTCGATGAATACCAAATAGCGCCCTGGGCGTATCTCACCAGGGCTAACATCAGCATCCAGTACCCAGTCATAACCTTTTTCGAACCAGTTGGCTAGATCTTGTGCTGCCTGGCGATCACGCACAAAGAAGCTGACCGTGATGATCTCGTCGTCGTCGCCCATCTTGGAGTCAAACTCGTCTACGTGTATGGTAGGCTTGATCATGCCTTCCATGTCTTTGTAGCTGAGAGCCTCAGACAGCAGGCGCGGCAGCGGGTTGTGGTTGTGCTTGTTCTGGTTCATTGGCGTTGTCAGTGAATTTGGTTTGGTCTAGATCCTGCTCGTAGGCATCGTCGATGTCTTGCATGTCAATGTCACGGTCTTCCAGCTCAATGGAACCGATGCGTATGTCTTGCATCAGGCTCTTGGGCAGGGTCATTTCTACCAGCCACACTGGCTGCGTGATCATGCGTGCTTTGTGCGTGCCAGGACGAAAATCATCGGGGCTCTCGATCTTGACTGGTATGCGCATCTTGGTTTTCTTGAACTTGACCTTGGCATCAAACGGCAGCAAACGCCGTGCACCTCGGGGATCTGGCATCAGCTGGGTGGGCCACATAAAAATGCAGCTCACTGTGTATCTTCCTATGTCAGGACCAGATACCAGTTCGCCTTTTTCCCAGTTCTGGAACGCATAGAGATCCAGCTCGTCCAGCACACGCTCAAAATCCAGCAAGGTCGATATGGATCCTTCGCTGAGATAGAGATCTTTGATGTTTTTGGCTACCAGCCAGTAATCTTGCCCGTCACGGAAAAAGTCTTTGTCCATGCTGTTATTTATGGCGTCCAGCTTGCATCCTAAATCAACATTGAGCCAGCTAAGCCTTTTACTTAGCTGGCAGCAGCCCAAGTTTACGCTACACTCATCTTCGATCGTAGCCCACCTAAATACCCATGGTAGCGAACTTGAGAGGGGAACCTATTTTGAGTCGAGCAAGAGGGGCCAAAGCCCAAAATCGTATCAAGCAATTTGCTGTACCCGAAAACACCATACAGTTCCATGCAACCAACCCCAAAACCCAGCTACGCCAAGTCGAGCTGATTCCCAAAAGCCGTAATCAAGAACGCCTGATCCTGGCTCTCAATGACACCGATCGTGCCATCGTGATCGCAGTAGGTCCAGCTGGTACCGGAAAAAGTTATCTGGCTATGATGGCCGCGGTGCGTGCTTTGCGTAGCGGTCGTTGTGGACGCATCGTGGTCACGAGACCAGCAGTGGGCGTGGACGACGAACAACATGGATTCTTGCCCGGAGATCTCAATGCCAAGATGGAACCATGGACACGTCCGTTGTTTGATATCTTACGCGAGTTTTATCATGCACGCGACATCGCAGACATGATCAGTGATGGCGTGATAGAGATAGCTCCGTTGGCATTCATGCGTGGCCGCACATTCAAGAACGCCTGGATCGTGGCCGACGAGATGCAGAATGCCACGCCCAGCCAGATGAAAATGCTGTTGACTCGCATCGGTGAAGGCTCCAAGATCGTGGTCACCGGTGACATCGATCAGACCGATCGTTCCAGCACTGAAAACGGTCTGCTGGATCTGGCCGAACGTCTTGCCCAATCCCGAGTCAGTGGGTTAGAGATATGCCAACTGCAGGCGTCTGACATACAGCGTCATCCCATTATCGACAAGGTGTTAGAGATCTACCGATAAATAGAGGCGTGGATGAATCTAAGAAAATAATCGAAATCAAGCCTGATTTTACGCAACGCCGGGGTGCGGATCGTGTCACACTACAGGATCTCAATCAAAGGTTCAACGATCCGCACCAACCCGAAGACAAGTATGTCAGCACAGTAAAAAACATGATGGCCCATGCCAAGCAGAGGCCACAGCACAATCTCACACAAGTAGAAATCAAACACGAAGTCAGCCGTAACACCAGCTTGGCCTTGGTCATGCTGCCCAAATGGGCAGTGTACTTCGCTCCTTATAACATCGCACGCCTGGCCGCTGTGACCAGAGCAGCCGGCTACAAGACCTGGGTTTTTGACTACAACGTCACGGCATGGCATCGTCTCAAAGAAGTCATGCCGGAAGATCCTTATCAAGGGCACGGATCACGTGACTATCTTTGGCTGGATGGCATGTACGAAAACGAGATCGAACCACATCTCTTGCCAGTGTTGGAAGAATATCTCGAAGATCTTGTGGCTTTGAATCCCACTGTGGTAGGGTTCAGCATGTACTATACCAGCGTGCTGCCTACCTACTGGATGGCTGCGCGTCTCAAAGAACGCCTGCCGGGCGTGACCATTATTGGCGGTGGTAGCCAGATACAGTGGGCTGACGAAAACAATTACGGCCGCTATCCCAACTTCGACCATGTGGTCAAAGGCGAAGGCGAAGAGCTCATACTGGAACTGCTGGAAAAAATCGAGAATGGCGTACCTCTCACCCAATATCAGTACAATGCTGATCTCACTAAACGCATCGACATTGATCAGTTACCCAGCCCAGACTACAGCGATTTTGATCTAGATCTCTATCTCTTACCTAATGCGATCTCCAGCGAGATCAGTCGTGGCTGCGTGGCCAAATGCACTTTCTGTGCTGAAACACACTTCTGGAAATATCGCAGTCGTGAAAGCCTCAGGATCCTGGACGAAGTGGATCGGCAGTACCATCAGTATGGCACCGACACTTTCTGGTTCATCGACAGCTTGGTCAATGGCAATGTCAAAGAACTCAGGGCATTCGCTCTGGGTGTGGTTGAGCGTGGTCTCAAGATACGCTGGAAGGGTTATGCACGCTGCGATGCTCGCATGGATCTGGGCTACTATCAAGATCTAGCTGCCAGTGGCTGCGACGATCTCAACTACGGCATCGAATCTGGCAGCCAGCGTGTGCTGGATGCCATGAAGAAAAACACCACGTTGCCCGTGATTGAACGCAACATACGTGACAGCTGGAGCGTGGGCATAACCAATACCACCAACTGGATGCTGTGTTTCCCCAATGAAGAAACTGTGGATTTCGCCAAGACCATGACGCTGCTGTGGCGCATACAGAGCTATCTCACTGCGGTGTGTAGACAGACCATGAACGTGGGTCCTAGCCGTGTGTATGACAATCCGGATCAATACAACATACACAAGCATCAATTTCTCACTGAGTGGGCCACTAAAGATCTTGGCAACACCAAACTGCACCGTCTCATGCGCCTGAAGTGTTTCAACATATTCATCGAAAACCTTCCGATCTATCGCGACGGAGAAGGAAACAACAATCCCAAAGACCTAGATTTTGATCGTCGTCTGCGCAACAGCTACGAACTACAGTTCCATCGCGGTGAAAATCAAGAGCTGGAAAAACTGCTGGAAATGCCCTACGAAGAATTTGACTATGACATCATACAAGATGACAGTCTGCGCACGCATTTTGCACGGACCTTGGTCAACGAGCCTTGGGGGCTGTTCCGTACACTGTGGCGCACACGGGGCTGTGCAGCCATGGACATGATCTTGCACTTCCGTGAGCAACAGGACATGCAAGAATATGGTCCTAGGCTAGCCCACGAAGGATTCAATGCAGAGTATCATTTTTCCATAGACGATCAAGGATCTTGGACTGCGTCGGCACGCATGACGTTTGTGTGTCCAGAAAATCCTTATCTGCCTTACGGAAATCCAGAACCCAATGAAGATACCAGTCAGTTAAATGTGGATCTTGACTGGTCAGGGTCGGGTCACTGGTCGCCAGTGATTGCGTCGTAGATTTCACGCCACGATCGCACTTTGAGCACAGCATCATGCTGATCTACAAGATTGTGTCCGTGTTCCATGAGCATGGGACGTAGACCCACAGCATATCCTGCTAGGCAGTTCTCCATCTTGTCTTCGATCCACCAGCAACCCGAATCCTGATAGGGCAACAGGGCTTCGTCTTTGTCAGACCCAGTTGACAGGAATGTGAATCCTTCAAACGTGGTTTCACCAAACAGCTTGCGCACATTCATGCGCCTAAGCTCTTGTGCATTGGCATCGGTGCTGAGACTGGTGATCATGTGAAAGCGATAACCGTGCTCTTCATGTAGACGTTTGATATAGTACATGGCATCACGCAGGGCCGGCAAAAAACCAATGGCTGCCGACTCATTGAAAATCTTGATCAGTCGTTTGCCTTGTTCGTGCCCAATGCCGTAGCGATCGCCGATGTCGTAGATCAGTTTGCCGTCGGGAACAATAGAGAATCCGTGTTGTTCCATCCAGATACCAAATGCCCATTCCCAATCCAGGCACACACCGTCACAGTCAACCAGGATCAGTCGTTGTGGATCTATCATTTTCCAGCCTTTCAATGACATCATTGTAGTGTTGTCGGTAGTAGTTGACCAGGGTATCCCAATCTCGCTGGGCAGCTTGACCCTGCAAGTTTGACTTCACGATGTGATGTCGATCAAAATCCAGGATCACAGAAGCAGAATCCAGGTCTTTCGCACGCAGACGCTGGCACACGTTGACCACCTCATCAAACTGCCCAGATGGTTTACGATAGTAAGAAACCACAAAATAGCTCATAGATTAGACAATTCTATCAAAGTGGCTGCAAGATTGATCTCTTGGTCGGCCACAAACGACACATTGACTAGACCATTGCGTATGATCACGATGGCCTGGTCCTGCTTTTCAGGATCCGGGCTCCAGAGGTCCAGATTATCGTAGAGCCAGCGGAACATGTCCTCCATCTCTTCGGGTCGTGCGCTGGAACACATCAGCTTGCGTGCTTCCGCGATACGACCTTTCTTGAACAATTCTACCGCGCCCAGCTTCCACTCTTTGACACTGCCACCTTCGTCCCCGTTGGGCTTGACCAGAGTACCGCTGACGCTGTTCATCTGCACTAGATTGAGACATTTCCTGAGATCGGGATAGGTGGCCTTGACATAGCTGTCCAGGGTATCCAGCTCAAAGTCCACAGACTCAGTGACCAACACCGTGGCCACACGAGCAGTGAATTCTGTGACATCCACTTTTTCGATGTGGAATCCTTGGCAGCGCGAATGCAGTGCAGGTATGATGCGATTGGGATAGTTACAGGTCAGTATGAACCTGGCACTGGCATGGTAAGTCTCCATGACCCCACGCAAAGCAGCCTGGCCGTTGGGCGTGATGTAGTCTGCTTCGTCCAGCAGGACAACTTTGAACGCACCAAACGGCATGGTCTGCACGAATCCAGTGATCTTGTCACGTATGGTGTCCACAGAGTTTTCGCGGCTGGCATTGATCTCCAGAACATCAAAATCATTTACTCCTAGGCTCTGTATCAAGATGCGAGCCAGCGTGGTCTTGCCCACACCTGGTGCGCCCGAAAACAGGAGATGCGGAATCGCTCCCGAATCAATCCAGGCCTGCACCTGCTGTCGCTGTGCTTCATCGCGGAACACATAGCCGTCCACAGTGTCAGGGCGATACTTTTCAGTCCAAAGCTGTTTCATGTTAGTCCTTTTTCAATACAGAAACGACGCGTTCTTGTTCCCACTGTGTCTCCTCAACGAACTTGGGCAGTCGGGCATATTCATCATCCAACCAACATTTTAACTGATAAAGTTCATGTTTGCAAGCGGCACTGGTCCAACCGTCGTTGTAAGGGCTCTTGATTTCGGCCAGACTGGTGCGGATGGCGTTGATGGCCGTCTGGAGATTGGGTTTCTGGAAACCCATCAGTGTGGTTTTGCTTCTACTGAAATGGCATCACTGATGGTGTCATCAGTGCCGGGTTCTTCGTCGGATATCAGCAGTATGTCAGCAGGATCGATCCTGCGCAAGGTCTTTTTGCCATCAAGATCTTCGATGTCGATACCGCGCGTCCATCGACCGTGTGACACACAGATCCATTGCCCGGGCTGTACGTCTTTCTGTTCTGGGCCTACTGCATACACTAGACCCCATCTGGCACGGATTCCAGATCCTTTGCCATCGTCGCTGGGCAGTATGATTCCACTGCTGAGCTGTCGCTCTTTGAACTGCATCTCGGTCACCAACACATGGTCGTGTATGGCTCTCAGTCGGGTGATCTTGTGTGGTCGCATAGGTCTCCTTAGATTTTGTTGACACCAGGGTTCTGGCGTGCTCGGGTTCGTGGGTCCAGCATGGGTTCCTGTTGGATGTGTCGTGCGCGAGCAATGGCAGCTGCCAGGCCACCGGATCCGAGATCCGGTTCGGGTTCGGGTTGTGCTTCAACTGGCGCGGGCTCGATCACTTCTGATTCTACCGTAGCCTCGGGTTCTTGCTGGCGCTCTTGCTGGCGCGCTGGTTTTGATTTGGCTGCGGGAGGTTTGGCAGCAGCCGAGGTCAACACTGGTTCATCAGTGACATTCGTGACCTGGCGGCGCTGTTGTCGTGTGACCTGCTGTGGTTTGCTCTGGATAGGGCGATTGTTAGCGTCAAGATAGTCACCCCGGGCATTTACCGGTATGTTACCTACAGCACGTACATTTTCGTTCTTGAGCATGAGTGCGCCGAGGTCGATGTTGCGACCTTGCGCAGTGCGATATTTTCGTTGTGTCATTGACAGTCTCCTGGATAATACACCTATTTAACGGAGAAATTCCCGAGGGTCTAAATCATAGTATAGGCTGTTGACGCGATGCACTCCTAGCAGGTACAGCACATAGCTGGCTACACTGCTGCCACGTCCTACACCCCAGATCACGTGATTTTCCTGCATGGTATCCACCAGATACTTGAGATACCTCAAGAGATCAAATAGATCGCGTTCTTGATAAAGCAACAGTTCTTCGCCCACACGTTGCAGTTCGGCGTCAGTTTCACACAGATCCAGGCAGTGTTTGGCTATGTCCAGATCAAGATAGCTCTGCGGCATGAACCAGGCTTTTTGATTACGAGCGTCAAATTCCGGAACCGAGATGTCACTGCCTTCGGGAAAAGTCCAGGTCAGCAAGGAGCTGGGTTCTTCCAAATAACGTATCATCTGACCCACTTCAACTTCATGGTCCACTGTGACGCCAGGCGTGTTCCAGATGTCTCGACCTTGCATGATCAAGTCAATGAGATCCTGTTGATCTCTGATGATTTCACCAAATTTATTTGTCTTCATGTTTAGGAAAGGCTGTGTTCAGCATGATGGTGTTGGCGGTGTTTTTTGACGGTCTCTTCCATTGCAGGCCCAGTTTTTTCCAGTCTGCCACACGATCGAGATTGACCACATTACCAGTGCTGTGTTGATGATTCCAACCCGGGCCAGGATCGTGGCACCAGTTGGGCATGTTAAATTCTTCCACGATTTCCTGATCGTTGTGTTGGTAGATCACTTCTTGACCCAACACACTGGATATGTCAAGATCGGTTATGTGTATGTTGTCTTGCACGATGGCATTGAGTTTTTGGAACAACACTAGACCAACAACACCGTCGACGGGCTCTTGCTCAAATGTCAGTATTTTGCGTCCTGTGGATTCATGTGCAGACAGAGTGGGATCTGATTGCTGTATCAGCACTGAATCTGTGAACACTTCGTCGATCCAGTAGCAGACTCGATCATAAGCCACATTCTGTATCACAGGATCTTCGGACACAGTGACCATGGACACATCAATCTGATAAAAATTGGTCTGATAGACACCTTCGATTACTAACCCTGCTGCG
>Ga0180434_10008052_pt1 | contig 11735 bp, 25 predicted proteins | sample SS_ome_7_FD_132453 | JGI IMG/M metagenome (GOLD analysis project Ga0180434, IMG submission 132453) | Hypersaline lake sediment archaeal communities from the Salton Sea, California, USA - SS_1_D_2 metaG | ecosystem: Environmental > Aquatic > Non-marine Saline and Alkaline > Hypersaline >... | reverse complement strand
CTCTTGGTATCGTTCAGCGTAATTTTTGGCAGTCGTCATTCTTTCTCCCGGTAGTTTAAGAGCACTGTGAGGCACTCCAATTGGCCATGCGTGAGGCTGAATCTTTGGTCTCCGCCCTGGCCGTTGATGAGCACATCATAGCCTTCGCCATTGTGCCACTCGGTGACCTCCATGTAGTCATCGTCGCGGGCATGGGCACAGTAGGGTTTCAGTTCAGTGAATCGGCTGGCGCGTTGGTAGACGTCAATCATGCTGGTTCTCCAGTTGCGCCATTTCTAAGCGCTCGATGTTCTGCTCGCATATGAACCGGATGGTGTCTAGGATCCGGATCTGGTTGTCTAACGACACATTGCCCTGGGCCAGTAGTTCTACAGAAGTCTGCAGGTAGTTGATGTTGATAATCATTGTCTCACCTCAAAAAGTTCTGCGTATTCTTCGGCATCCGCCCGATCACGGAACGGGCGCATTTCCAGGAGGTTGTCGTCCTCGTCAAACACACCCACTGACCAGACAGTGCGATTTTCGTCCATGTCTAGGAACACTTCGGCGTATCGGATCATGCCCATTCCTTTTGTGCGAACGGTGTTTCCATGTAACCTGCCATGTAGGCCGCGATCTCTTCAGCGCTCATGTCTTCGAGATCGAGTCGGGTGCTGTCATAAGTGGCACCAGTCCAGTAGTGCGGTTGGGGCTCACGGCCGTACCAGGCATCGGCCGAACCACGATCATAAGCACCACCATGGCGCGTGAACACTTCACGATCCGCGTAGGCTATCATGCTGCCTCCAGCATGCTGAGCGGAACCTGATAGCGACCGGCACTGGTGTACACCACCGCGTTCTTGATCTTGACGCGCTCCAGGGTGCCCACTACCAAGCCACGCCGGCCCATGAAACGCACAGCCTGTCCCGGTCGCAGTGTTCGAGCCGCTTGCCGGGCATTCTGGCTACGAGCGAATTTCACAGCATCAACAATCTGGCCCAGCTCTTCGGGTGTAAAACGACCATTGATGATAGCGCGAGTGATTTCTGTTGTAGTCATGTCTTGCTCCTTAGTCCAAACGGCTCGCGGCATAGGCCTGGAAGCCGTGCCGTTCAAAAACCGCCGCTGCCGCATAGGCACCGGCCTCTAGCGTGTCCACGTTCTGGCACCCGTAGCCGCTGGGGTTCCACAAGGTAAAGGTCCTGCTGAAATCTTTGCGCAAACCCGCAGCCTTCAGCATCTTGCCTAGCCGGGTATTGCCTTTGATGCCGAAGATCTCGACCCAGGCAAAGCCACAGGCAAACTGATCTTGGCCTCCCAATTTGTCCTGGAAGAACCGGTCAGCGGCTTGATATGCGGCTGTCTTTGCTTCGGCCACAATGGTGTCGATCTGGGCTTGGGTGTAGTTGGCTTGTGTCATCGTCTGCTCCTTTTTGTTACTGTTCTAATATTATAAGAAAGACTGATTTTCTGGTCAACCGTTAGAGTTCGTAGATGCGAACCGTGGGATCTATGTCCATGAGCTGTTGGGCGGCCTGGGCCAGGAACTGGTACTTGCGTCGGGCCTCGGCCGCAGAGATCTCACCATCGCAGTGCAGGTGCTCGGGGCTGAGTCTGCTATCGATCAGTTCAGCGATGGTCTGGCGATCTTGTGCGTTCCGGATGCTGAGTTTGGCGTGTCCAAAAATGTCGGCGAACTTGTTCTCACGCTCGACGAATGCTTCTAGACTGGTGGTGCGTTTGCCTCGGTATGCCATTTTGATCTCCTTATTCTGCGTCAGATTCCAGGAGCTCATAGAGCTCTTCCACTTCCATGCCGTTGTCTTCGGCTACCTGCTGATACACGTCTTCGGGTTCCATGGTCTCTAGTGCATGCAATCGATCACACTGTTCACGGGCTTGTTGTACTGTAAGCATTTCTGGCTCCTTGTTGTTTACTATAACTCTATTATACCGAATAATTCATTTTCTGGTCAACCTGCAGGTTAGTTAGTACTAACTAACTGGAATATGCTCATCTGCAGGTCTGCAACCTCGTCGCGATCCACGTAGAAGTCGGTCCGTGGATCCCAGTATTCTCCGGCCTTGGCATCGTAGTAGAGCACACGACCGTTGGGGTAGCGATAAGGCCCTTCCAGGCCCGATCTTGGGCCGTAGCCGTCTGTGGTTGAGAATACGCGGTACGCCATTACACTAGATCCACTTGAACGTCGAGGTCTTGGAACCGTACCACGATGCCGGTGGGCACAGGCTCGCCCGCACGCACCGCGATCCTGCGATCACGGCTGAGTTTGATGAGGCAGTCCCATATGGCTACTCTGACATCTCGCACGCAGATATCCTCCGACATCTGTGTGATGGTGCAGTAGGCGCCGGCTTGAAACTTGCGTCCAGCTTCGCCCACTAGATAGCGGATGCGCTGACTATTACGGAATCCTTCAACGATGGTCTTGCGTCGCACGGCTCACTCCTTATTGTTTACTATGCTCTTATTATATGAAAGACGGATTTTCTGGTCAACCTGCAGGTTAGCGGGCACCGACCTAGCTCCAAGTGCGATGTTGTTCGGCCACCCACTCCATGCCGTCGTACTCCTGTATCTGCCACGCCACGGATTCTGGGATTTCCACAATCTTAAGCTCCGAATATGGTCCACCTGCACGATCGCCGCCCATTTCCTGCACCACTCGCACCAGATAAGGATCGTCGCGATCTATGTCGTCTTCGCTCCAGACCGAATGGTCCGTGTATGCGGGATCACGATAGTAGATCACCATCATGCTGTCCGGCAATGAACGATGATAGACGGGGATACCTTGAAGTTCATGCCAGCGCAGGATGGCCTCGTGGCTGAGCGCAAACCCACCGTGGCAGGTGTTGATCACCACACGGCGTACACCACGCAGATGTCGCCAGACTTGGGGTTCAGACTCGTCGGGGCACACCGCGCTGGAATCCAGGGTCATCGTCTGAGGGTTCTTCCCATTGGCGCACAAAGAAATGATCGCCCAAGCGGTCAATCTCGGTCTGGGGATAACCCTCCCGCACCAACCAAGCAGATAGGTCGTCACCGTCGGTGATCCTATCATAGGCCTTGGGAAATCCGTAACGCCAACCCGAAGGTGGGTCAATCATGTGTCTGGGCATGTTAGCTTCCTGTGGTCAATTCGAGTCGCGACTTGTCCTCACCGTAGCGGGCAAAGCCTTCGATGAAGATATGGTGATGGTCGTCGGAACGGTCTATAGCTTCGTCTGCGGCACGGTACAGATCGCCCCAGGTGGGCCCTGGAATGTTTACAGTCACGTTCTGATACACCAAGACGCTGGCACCCTGCCACGGATGCAGTTCGAAGAAGCCGCTATCCCCGCTGACATCGTAGATGCTCCAGATAGATTCGAATCCCGAGTTCTCCTGATGCTGCCGGTAGTAATTCATCTTGCAATCGAAAGCGTCGGTGTCCTGTTCGTAGGCCGGAGCCAGGCTCATGCGGATTTCGTCCAAGGCCGCACGCATCTCGGGTCCGTTTTTGAGAATATCGAACACACTCTGGTACATGCTTTCGGCCCGGCATAGGGCATTGTGGATTCTGATCCACTCGGCATGGGTCAAGGTGATGTAAGGCTGCTCCTGATAGGCTTCAGGTGCAGGCAGATCGCTGTAGTGATCCCAGGTTGATTCGTCCATATTATCGAACCTCCCCGGCACTGAGGTTGCAGGCAGCGAGGAACCGATCGCAGTCAAATCTAGGATTGGCTATGTGACAGGCACTGCTTACTGCCACAGCAGCCTCTCGACGGCAATGTGGATCCTGGATTCTGGAAATGGCTTGGGCGAGCAGTTCGAAATGTTTCTTAGACATGCTAGGGCTCCTTGTGTTAATCAAACAGCGTATAGTATACTTTATTCGTTTTTTTTGGTCAACCATAAAGATCGCAAAACTCAGTAGAAACCATTAGAATCATTGTGCGTTGCACTAAATACTTGCGCAGAAACACACACTTAATTCTCAAAAGGAAACTACAAAATGGCACAAAAAATCATGAGATTCTTCGCTAGGATATGGCGAAACATCGAAGACGCACAAATGGCACGGGCTCGTTATCTGTTGCAAAACAATTCTTGGAGCAGGATAGAATGAACTTCCTGAAATCATTATGGTTCAGCTGGTGCTGGGCACTAGAGCAGAGCCGTCGAGCCGCTATGGAACAGGAAATGTTTGGCAGGATCAATCCCGAAACCATCACCGACATCGACAAATTCTTGCGCAGCCGAGGAATGCCGTGACCGTCTGCGATATCATTGCCTTGATAAGGCGCTGGGCTCGCCAAGGCTGGGACGTGCATCCATGAAAGTATGGCTGGATCCTGTGAGCCTGGACTGGTGGTCGCCCTGGGTAGAACTGTACTACAAAACACGCTACGGTGCCGCTTGGCGCTGGTACTATCTCAACTGGGAACAAAATCACGAATGGTTGGCTTAGAATCTTGTTGGTAAATTAGCTCGGTTCGCCTTGTTTTTGTGCTTGCTTAACCAATCAAGAGCTTGCGGATTCACCTCCTGCATGATGGCACGGTTTACCACACCGTCCAAGATCTGTGCTAGCAGTTCGTTTGGTGCCAAGGACAGCATCAATTTGGCCAATTCAATGTCTTTGAATGGTGTCCAGGTCAAAGTATTGCCGAGATGCCAATGCTGATGATCATTAGCGATCATGTCTAAAAGCGCATGTTTCAAAGACAATTCATCGTGATAGCGTTCACGGATGGCGTATCTTTTTTGCCAGGCATCGAGGAAAATAGCACGATTTTCTGGTTTCAAGTAGTAGGCCACTTGGTAGCCTTGCCGACCTTCGATATACGCCATTAGATCGATGTCGTGCCAGGCACACCACATGGCCACTGCGCTTGGGCCTCGCATGAAAAATTCATCACCACAGGCACCACTTATCAAGATATTAGGTTGTTTCCAATGATGGATTTGTCGATAAGCCCAGTGCTGTTGACTCAAGGCATAATAGCAATTGTTGGTAAATTCATCATATTCAAAGTGCTCGTGATCCAAACACTCTATGGCCTTGTAGCTCGATGCAAAACACCAAAGCGTGAGCGTGTCTAATCCACCGGTAACGAACAGGCGCTGTGGCATGATCTTCAATTCATTTTCTAGCGCATCAAACTTGGCCTGCAGATTGCATCGTATTTTGTCCACAACAGTGTGCAAAGGTTGTGTTTGATCAGAGACGTGGCCGATTACATCACGGTTTTGAAAAATTATTTCGTTGTTGTACCAACTGATCTCGCCATCGGCCCAGATTCGTTGTCCGGTGCCCAGGAGATTGGAAATGCGGCCTTGTGATCTATCCAACCATAACGGACAACTGCGTAGTCCATCATGGTCTATGATGATTTGTTCGGAGTCAAAGCGTATGGTGATACTGTTGCCATGATCAAGATTTGGATGATCGTAGCCTTTGTAAAAAACCTTGTCACGTAGGTGCCAGCCTACGTCATGGCTGAACCACTGATCAAACACACGATCATGACATGGTAAGCGTGTGTCGGGTTCAGGACCTAGCGAAAAAAACACTTTAGTTGAGATCGGCCACCATATCACAGATATGGTATTTCAAGGCTTCTTCGGCACTGAGGTAAACATCTTGTGGGGGTAACAGCACACTCCGTATCACTTCATCGTCCAGTTGGGTGCAGGTACGATAGTGATCTATCATGCGTTTTTGTGCCAGTTCAAATTCTTTCACTGTGGCAAATAGCTCATGCACTTTGCCATGGTGTCCCCATACAAATTGATGACTAAGTATAGATGTGCGCGGGGTCAACACTCTCCGTCCTTGAGTCCCGGCCAAAAAAATCATGAGACCGGCACTGGCCACACAACCAAGTCCCACTGTCTTGATCGGTATCTTACTGCTTTTCATGACATCTATCAGTGCAAATGCATCTTCGACACTGCCACCTTCACTGCACACCAGCAACAACAGTTCTTTTTGCTTTTTCTTTCGCACCAGATTTTCATGCAATATCCACTCAATGACCGGTTTTACTGAATCATCGGTCACAGGTCCAATGAAAACCATTATACCATGGTTGTGCAAAGCAGGTGTGATTTCGTCATAGGGCAATAGATCGCGATCGGCTGTCATAGTGATAATTATGCCAACTTTGCAGTTGGTCTGAGATTTAGCGACAGTGCTGCTCAGCCACCACTGCCAATTCTACTTTTTTGGCATGATTTAGACTGTCAGGGGCTACCTTGACAGTGATCAAGGGACGAGTCGACAACCTGCCATCCACAATGGTTCGTTGATCGTCCCAATGCACGAACCTCCGGGCCGGAAAATAATTGGTTCGTGTGAGTTCATGATGCGTGAGACAGGTATTGATCACGTCCCGGCCATGGCCATTGTGTATGCGTAACTGGATATGTGGATTGCTGTCAAGAAAAGCCGATTTCAACAATTGCGCTCTGAGCACGTCATCAAATGCGCTGTCTGTGCCTCGAATGAAAAAATCTCCCTCGGCTCGAAATTTGACCCTTACCAGATGTGAATGGCCGCAATGATCCGCGGTATTGAAACAGCCCGATACATGTGATCGTGTGGCCGTTGCATCTATGGACTGCACAAGACTCTCCAAATAAGTGGTGTTCCAAGACAATCGAGTTGATATCTCAAACACGATCTGCCGATCTTCACTGAGCCTTGTACGTATCTCGTCGATGGTGATGTCAAATGCACGTGCAGGATAATCGGCCAGAACTGTTTTCAGCAATCGATCTCCCTGCTCGCGTTCTTTGAGTATGGTAGCATGTTGCACCAGGGTCTGATCGATTGCAAGATCAGTGGTGTTACGGCTTTGTCCCAGGAGGCGATCTTCAATACCACTTTTTTTGACCCATACATCTAGAACCATTTCCACACCTTGGCCTGTTTGGGTGCTACTCACTATCTTGAAATCATGCACATATCCGGCACTGTAGTTGATGATATCATTGCGGATCACTGCGTTGTTCTGCACCACGGTTTCGCTCACGATCAACGAGCCCAAAGCCTGTTCGACTGCAAGACGGAACGCATGATCTCGAGCCTGCTGTTGGTCTACCCCCACAGCCCGAACTTGCAGATAAAATACTTCTACACGATCTTTGATCAACCATTGCCCCACTGTGATGGCCACACTGACGGGACTGGGTTGATACCAGGGTGCGGCCATCACAGACAATGCCATCGCACCAGACAAAAGCAGTGCTATCAGCTTTTTCATCGCATACGTTCACGCAGATGTTGGCTGGCTGCCTGGGTTTTGTCGCTCCATTCGTATTTGGCAAAATACAGACGCCCGTCACGGCTGCGACCATCGTCTACTTTTATCACACCTATGAGGCGCCCCGAGCTGGTCAAGGTTTGCAAGGTGTTGAGCATGGTGCGTTCAACCCGATCTGCGATCCTGCGGCTGGTGTTATCTCCACTGGTGTCAAGGGGTACACCGCGTTGTATTTCTTTTTCGATTTGGCTGGCGTCAAAACTGAAATCCGCATCTTGACTGGTATTGCTGTCAAATCTATTCAGAGTATTGTCTCGAGCTTTGTCAAGACTGCGACTTATGATCTCGGCACGGATGTCATTGCTGATGCTTTCACCATGCATGAATTTGATCAGTTTGGTTTTGGCATCCATTTCGGCCAGGATTTCGAAATTGGCCTTCCAGGCCGGAGCCACTCCCCATACCGTGATCTTTTCCAGGTCACCGGTCCAGGTATAGTGTATCTCGATGCCACGATCTTTGAAATGTGCCGCGACTGTGCGATCCTTTACCGCAGTCTTGGTATCGGATGGCGGGGCTAGGTCGGCCTGAGCGGGCGGTTTGGTACTGCTACAACCAGCCAGAGCCACCAAAGCTGACAAGGTGATAGCTAGATAAGTCTTGTTCATTTTTTAGCTCCTGGTTTGACCCAATCCCCTACTTTTTGGATTCCGTTTCCTAGATCAGTTCTGGCTCCATCAACCGTGGCACATCCGGTCAAGGCCATAACTAGCATGATCGCGGCGATCATCTTCATGACTACTCCTTTCAGCGAGTCGAAAAAAATCCTACTATGTGCAAATTATACACACAGTAGGATTTTTGGTCAACCTGTTGGTCTAGCGGCTCATCAACACACTTGCCAAGGGAATGGCAAAAATCAAAACCCAAACCAAGACTTCTGGATCACGCATCTGCTTTGGCAGTAGACGGTTTGATCATGTAGGCTTTCATGATGCCTTCACCAAATTTGTTGTAGTCAAATTTGGTAGCATCCTGGACGTGCTTGATGGTTTCATTCACGATGGTGCTGGTGGCATCCACTGTGGCTTTGCTGGCACGTTTGGTATACTCGGTCTGGCTATCGATAAACTCGTTTAGAGTCTGTGCGATTTTAGAATCGGTTACAAAAGTTTTGACAAATTGTTTTTTGCTGTTCTGCACTTGATCAATCACGGTATCAAACATGGTTTTCTCCTTTAGGTAAGATATTGCACTGCAATATTTAGCATTATGTTGCAGAACCGCAATTTTTCCTAGGCTTTTTGGCAAAATCAAAAATTCTGGCTGGCCAGCACTATCTTGCAGATGTGTTCCAGACGTTCGATGTGCTCAAACGCACGCCACGGAGATGTGTCTATGGCCACTACGCCGTGTCCTTTTATGCCAATAATGTCGGCCGCAGTGAATCCATCCTGATCCAACCCAAAACTCGCAAAGCAGCCGTCAGCCAGCTCCTGGCTTATGGGCGCGACGTCGGGCACATTGGGTCCTACACGGGTGTATCGGCTAAGTTCCGGAAAATCTCGAGCCAGCTCAGAAAGTTCTATGCCTCTGTGCATGGCTGCCACACAGTAGGTAGGATGCAAATGAACCACTACTCTAACATCATCGTTATGCTGTCCCATCCTACGCTGGAGACCAAAATGCAATGGAATCTCTCCACTGGGGCGGAGTTCGGCACTGATAGCACTGTACGGCATTTCTCGCCATTGTGGGACATCTCCATCCAGTATGGCGATTTTTTTAAATTGATCGGGTTGTAATGTCTGCTTGCGCACACCCGAAGGTGTGATGTAGAAATGATCTCGATCATGATGTCGGATCGACACATTGCCGTCTCGGCTAGTGATCCAATTGCGTTGATATGCTTCGATCAGAGTTTCACAGATTGTTTCTAACATTTTAGTCCTCGAAAAATGTCACGTACAGGCCCCACAGGCAGGCAGCAATTATGCCAATGGGTGCCAAGAACACCAGATAGTACCAATCCCACACGTTACCAATGCCGTATGGTATTGGCGATGATGAAGCCGCATGTGACCACATGTATCACCACCCATGAAGTTTTAAGGAACAGTGCTATCCGAGCTTCACGCAAGGAGAGAATGGGCACCCTGGGACGATCCTGATCGTTGGTGCCCATGAGATGCCCGGTTGCCCGGGCCCAGATGCGTTCAAAGCTGTTCAATGGAACTGTTCCTCTTCGGTAGATCCTTTGAGAGCCTGTGTGCTGGCATCAGCTTCGATGGTGGTGGTTATACGATCGAAATAGCCTGTGCCAACTTCGCGCTGATGCTTGACAGCTTCAAATCCGATTGACTGATTGGCAAACTCTTGTTCTTGTAATCGCACAAAAGCTGTCATGCCTTCGCGAGCATAACCATGCGCCAGTTCAAACATGCCGTTGTTGAGGCTGTGGAATCCGGCCAAAGTGATAAACTGGAACCGGTACCCCATAGCACCAAGCTCGCGCTGAAACCTGGCAATCTCATCATCCGTGAGTCGCTTCTTCCAGTTGAAGCTGGGCGAGCAATTGTAGGCCAGCATCTTGCCAGGGAAATGCAGATTTATGCCTTCGGCGAACTTGCGAGCGAACTCTAGATCAGGCACACCGGTCTCGCACCAGATAAGATCGGCGTATGGCGCATAGGCCAAGCCACGTGCCAGCGCCTGCTCGAGACCGTTACGGGTGCGAAAGAATCCTTCTACCGTCCTTTCGCCCGTGATGAACTCTTGATCCCTTGGATCCACGTCGCTAGTAACCAAACCGGCAGCTTCAGCGTCAGTACGAGCAAACAGCACAGTAGGTACACCCATGACATCACTTGCCAGACGGGCAGCCACAAGTTTGTTAACAGCTTCTTGAGTTGGTACAAGTACTTTTCCTCCCATGTGACCACACTTCTTGGCCGAAGCCAGCTGGTCTTCAAAATGCACACCGGCAGCACCGGCTTCGATCATGGCCTTCATGAGCTCGAACGCATTCAGCACGCCGCCGAATCCGGCCTCAGCATCGGCCACGATGGGCACAAAAAAATCATGTGTGCCCGTCCCTTCCATCCACTGTATCTGATCGGCTCTGGTTAGAGTGTTGTTGATACGTCGTACCACAGCAGGCACAGAATCTGCAGGATACAGGCTCTGATCGGGATACATTTGCCCGGCCAAGTTGGCATCTCCGGCCACTTGCCAGCCGGACAGATAGATGGCTTTCAGTCCGGCCTTGACCTGTTGAAGAGCCTGCATGCCAGTGAGCGCACCCAAGGAGTTCACATAAGGTTGCGATTGCAAAAGGTCCCACAGCTTGACACTGGTGTGATGTGCCCGGCTGTAAGTTTCCTGGCGACTGCCGCGCAACGCCACCACTTGATCTGCTGTGTAATCACGCTTGATACCACTCCAACGAGCATCGTTGCTCCAATACTGTTGCAGTTCATAAGATTGCCATTCTCGATTTTTTTCCATAGTACCCCCAAAATTTTGTGTGGTATTTATTTGGCACCGCAACAGTGTTGACAAACTAAATAACCACGATTCTGGAGGATATCATGGAACTTTTACTTGTCGTTGCAATTTCAGTTGTTGTGGGTGCCTTGATCTATTTCAACAGATCCAGCCGTGGACTAGATGCCAATCAAGACGGCAAGATCGACGCCACCGATGCCAGTACCTTTATTGACAACACCGTGGGTGGAGTCAAACGTGTGCTTGATGTGAATCAAGATGGTCGAGTGGATGCGGAAGATGCCAAGGCGGCCGTAAAGGCTGTGGCCAAGACCGCTAAAAAGGCAGCAGTCAAAGCCAAAACCGCCACACGATCTGCTGCCAAGAAACCGGCTGCCAAGAAACCCACCAAGAAATAATCTAAGCGGTAATCTAGAAAGCCGCTATCATCCGACCTAGTCCCACTAAGTCGATGGTGACCAACAACAGATAATTGGCCAGCATGCCAAAACTCTGCCGGGTCCATGCAGCCCAGGCATATATGGCACAGCCCAAGATAAAAAACGGGTAGATCCAGATCAAGGGCGGCGTGGGCACCGTGGCCGCCATCACCAGGCTGCATCCAATACTCATGGCCCATGCCAGCACTTCAAGACTGAATCTCAGGGGCCAGCTATGGAAATCTTCGCGTATCCAGACCAAGGTGGGCCGGAACAGTTCAATCATAAGAGATGCGCTTCAACAAAACGATCGCGTGCTAGATTCTTGCCCTTGCTCTCGCATTGGATATCAAAATCGTCGGAGAAGGTAGCGGCCCAGTCATTGACAGCACGGTTCCAGTAAAAGTCTGAATGCGCCCGCAATTTGGCTTTCTTGTAGCCTTGGCTCAGCAGAGATTCCATGTCAGGAAGTACATCTGCATCATGGTCGACGAGTAGATCTTCACGGCTGACACTGTAATGAATGACAGGCCTGCGAGCACCACG
>Ga0180434_10008050_pt1 | contig 11739 bp, 11 predicted proteins | sample SS_ome_7_FD_132453 | JGI IMG/M metagenome (GOLD analysis project Ga0180434, IMG submission 132453) | Hypersaline lake sediment archaeal communities from the Salton Sea, California, USA - SS_1_D_2 metaG | ecosystem: Environmental > Aquatic > Non-marine Saline and Alkaline > Hypersaline >... | reverse complement strand
TCCATCTGCCTTCAGAGGCAAATGCTCTTTCAGCAGCTCCGTCGTTTGCTGCAACACTTCCACATCCGTCCCTTTGATTGTATGATTGTTAGCCACAGGTTTGCCCCCTTGGATTGTTGTTTCTTGCAACTACAATCTTACCAAGATTTGGCAAACCTGTAAGTTCACAGGTCAACTGACACGTTTGGGAGCAATTTTGGATCTACTGAGACTGGCCGTTCTCTCCGACACTCACGGCAACCTGCTCGCCCTGGAAGCCATCCTGACCGACATCCAGGTCAGGGGTACACCTGACGCCTATTGGGTGCTGGGTGACCTGGCAGCCTTCTGTCCCTGGCCGGCCGAGACACTGGCCCGGCTGCGCGCGCTGCCAAACGTCGCCTTTCTGCAAGGCAACATTGACCGCTGTACAGTCACCGGCCGGCGGCCCGCCCTTCCCATTCGCTCCCCTGCGGATTGGGCTGGCGCCCCCACCCATCTTGCGGAGCGGGACGCCAACTTTCGCTGGACCGTCGCGCAACTCTCTTACGCCGACTACGAGTTCCTGCGCGATCTGCCGCCCCGCCTGGAGATGGACTTCCCTGGCTACGGCCGCGTCGTCGGCGTCCACGCCACCCCCACCGACGACGAGACCGTTATCTTACCCGATGCCCCAGATGATGAGATTCGCCCCCACCTGGCCGGCCTGGACGCCCGCCTGCTGCTCTGCGGCCACACCCACCGACCAGTGGAGCGCACCGTGGATGGGGTGCGCATCGTCAACGTCGGCAGCGTGGGTCTGCCTTTGGACGGCGACCCCCGCCCCGCCTACTGCCTGCTCGATTTCGAGGGCGACCAATGCGCTGCCGCCATCCACCGCGCGACTTGTGACCGGGAAGCGGTGCTCGCCGAACTGGAGCGGGTGGAACATCCAGCGCGGGAGTGGATGGGGCGGATATTGCGAGAAGCGAGAGCATAGTCACAATTCTATGGAGGTAAACAATGCCAGAAGAAACAGTACCAAGAATTCAAGCCGAACCCCTGAAGGACTTTTGCGTCCAAGTGTTCCAAAAGCTAGATATTCCCGAGGAGGATGCCCGCATCACGGCCGACGTGCTGGTGACCGCCGACCTGCGGGGGATCAACAGCCACGGCGTGGCCCGCCTGCGACGCTACGTCAACGGACTGCGAGACGGCATGATGCTCGCTCGCCCCGAGGTCGAGGTGGTGACAGAGACCCCCGTCACGGCGCTGATTGACGCTGGCGCGGGCCTGGGCCAGCCGGTCTCCTACCGGGCCATGGAGCAGGCCATCCAGAAAGCGCGCGAGTACGGCGCCGGCTTTGTGACGGTGCGCAACTCGAACCACTACGGCATCGCCGGCTACTATGCCATGATGGCCCTGGAACAGGACTGCATCGGCATCTCGATGACCAACGCCGCCGTACTGGTCTCGCCCACCTTTGGGCGAGACGCCATGCTGGGCACCAATCCCATCGCCGTAGCGGCCCCGGCGGGCGACGAGCGCCCCTTTGTACTCGATATGGCCACCAGCACCGTGTCGCGCGGCAAGCTGGAGGTCTACAACCGGCAAGAAAAGCCCATACCCCTGGGCTGGGCCACCGACGAGACGGGTACGCCGACGACGGACGCCGGGCGCGTGCTGGAGAACTTTAAGCAGCGAGCCGGCGGGGGGCTGCTGCCGCTGGGCGGAGCCGGGGAACTCTTGCGCGGGTACAAGGGATATGGCCTCGCGCTGTGGGTGGACGTTTTCTGCGCCATCCTCTCTGGCGCGGCCTACGCCGACCTGGTCTATCCCAAAACCCCCGACGGCAAGCCGCTGCCCTCCAAGATCGGCCACTTTTTCGGCGCTTGGCGAGTGGACGGGTTCCGACCGGTGGATGAATTCAAAGCGGCGATGGACGATTTGCAGCTCCGTCTCAAGAACGCACCCAAGGTGGAGGGGGAGACCCGTATCTACGTTCACGGCGAAAAGGAGTACGAAGAAGCAGAGCGCAACTCCCGCGAGGGTATCCCCCTCAACCCCAAGGTGGCGGCCGATCTGAAGGCGATCGGGGAGGAAATAGGAGTAAGGTACAACCTGTAGATTCAAACCCGAAGGGTCTTTTAGGCCCTTCGGGCTTACAAAGAGTAACGTGAAATCGAGCAATTTCCTGCACGAGCAGGTCCCCCCTGCGCTCTTGCGACATTGGCGGGGCCGTCCTCTATACATCGTCATCATCTACCTGCGTGGTCAGTTGACGCTCACGCTGCCTTCTTTCCTGATCGCGATGCTCTTTACCCGCATCATCGCCCAGGTCGTCCGCTACAATCTGACCACTCTGGTAGTTGCCATCGTGTGTTTGGTGACCGCGATGGCCTACGTCTTTTACCACTACTACTCTCCCAACATCCGAGCTTTCCTGGCTTCCCTGATCGCCGGCAAGCCACCGGATCAGGAACTGGCGACCCTGACCTGGATCGAGACGGTCAATTTCCCTCACCTGGTGGTAGGATGGACCATGCTCGTCGCAGTCGTGGCTTACGCGGTGCAGGCGCTCTCCTTCTTCCTGACCATGGACTTCGTCCAAGCGTTAGAGTTGCAGGGATGGATCGTCAGCCTGGCCTTGACGGTAGCCATTGCGCTCGTCTTTTTCCTGCTCTACTTGGAACGGGCGATGTACCCGGTCTCTCGCCTGGCATTGGCGCTGGGAGCGCGGGCCAGTCTGGACGACCCGCGTGTGTATCGCTTCCGGCTGCGCTCAAAACTGCTGGTGTTGATCTTGCCCGTCATGATCGTGCCGCTGGTGACGTTGGGCCTCTTTGGCTATAGCCAGGCCGTGATACTGGGCGGCGCCCCCGCCACCAGCCTGCTTCTCACCGGAGCGGTCGTGTTGTTCTCCGGCAGTGTGGCTGTGACACTGACACTGCTCCTGGTACGCAGCGTTCTGACACCGGTGCAGGAGCTTGAGCGGGTGATGTCAACTGTGGCAAATGGAGACCTGACGCCCCGCGCGCAACCCCATACCAGCGACGAGCTGGCCGACCTGGGACTGCACTTTAACACGATGGCACAAGAACTGGCGGAACAGGAGCAACTCAAGACCGCCTTTGGCCGTTACGTGAGCTCGGCCGTGCGCGACGGTATCCTCGGCGGTCAGATCAGCCTCGGCGGCGAGCGGCGCGAGTTGACCATCGTCTTTACCGACATTCGAGACTTTACCGCCTGGTGTGAGCGCACGGCCCCCGAAGAAGTCGTCCGCACCCTCAACGCCTACTACGAGAACGTGGTACAGATACTCACCGAGCACGGCGGAACCATCACACGCTACACCGGCGACGGCATGTTGGTGCTCTTTGGCGCGCCCCTGGACGACCCCGAACACGCTCTTCACGCCGTCGAGGCCGCATTGGAAGCGCACGAATTGCTGGAAAAGTTCAACTCCATCCGCCGCACGGCGGGCGCTTTCGAGCTGCGCACCTGCTTTGGCATCCATACCGGAATAGCCGTCGTCGGCAGCATCGGCTGTGAATCTCGCGCCGAGTACACGCCCATCGGCGACCCGGCCAACGTCGCCAGCCGCATTGAGGGGCTGAACCGCGAGCTGGGCACTTCGATCCTCATTTCCAGCGCCACCTACGAGCGCATCGCCGATCACATCGTCGTCGGCAAGACCGCCGAGACCCCCGTCAAGGGACGCGTCGAGCCGGTGAAGGTATACCAAGTGGTGGGGCGGCGCACTTGACCAGTGAGTCCGATGCGTTGGCCGACCGATAACTCTGTGCGGCATAGATTATGCCGGGTCGGGGCGAAATTCCTGCTCATCCACGTCCTGTGGCTGTTTTTGACCGCCTGCGCTTCTCCCACCTCCACACCCGAACGGCTCCCCACCCGCGCGGTCACCCCGACCCCCACGCCGTTCCCCATCGCCGCGCAGACCTATTACGAGGAAGGGCTGACCCGCCGGGAAGCGGGCGACATCGAGGGAGCGATCCGCTCCTTCACCTGGGCGATCCAACGGGCGCCCGATTTTGCGCCGGCCTACGTCGCACGCGGCGCCCTCTACCTGGCGCAAGGAGAGCTGTGGCTGGCGCTGACCGACGCCGATAGCGCGCTACAGGCCGATCCCACCAGCGCCGCCGCCCACGCACTGCGCGGAGAAACGCTGCGCCTGCGAGGTCGCCCCCGCTCGGCACTGGAGGATTTCGACTCGGCTTTGGAGTTGGATCCTGACCTGGACATATTCCGGTCCCGGTGGCTGGCCGCCCGCGAGGCTCACCAGGGTCACCGCCTGTTAGAATTGAGCAGGGAATACGCCGCTGCTCACCCGCGAGAACCACTGCGTCACTATTACCGTGGCTGGGCGTTCATTGAAATGGACATGACCAACATAGCCATCACTACCCTGATTGACGAGATCGAGAATTCCCCAGAGCCACCCGCCTTGCTTTGGTTCGCGCTGGGCCAGGCCTACGCCGCGGACCACTCGTGGCAGGAGGCGATCGTTTCATTCGAGGCCGCCCTCGTGCTGGTGCAAGCCGGCGACGTCAGCCTGACCGTTCACTCAGATCAGCCCATCGCAGCACTCTTTGGCGCGCTGGGACGGGCCTACCTGGGCGCCGGCCGCTGCGTGGACGCCGAGGCGGCGCTAGAATACGCCCTCGACGTTGGCGCTCCGACCCGGGAATATGCCGCTTGGTTGGAAAAAGCTCGTGTCTGCCAGACCCCGACGCCCACCGCCACGCCCTACCCCACGACGACGCCGTCCGCACCGTAGATGGCGAGTGCTTTGCCGCTCTTGCCCCTGCTCTCACTTGTGTTATACTACCTGACGCAAACTTTCTGTAGGCCAAGGAGGCAAACACGCGATGATAAGCAAGGACCTGTTAGAAATCCTGCGCTGCCCCTACTGCGTCAGTGGAGATACTCGCAAGCCCGGAGACGATCCAGGCCAATTGGAACTGATCCACGAGTGCTGGCTCGTATGCCAGGAGCCCGATTGTGGCCGCAAATACCCCATCCGCGACGACATCCCCGTGATGCTCATTGACGAAGGGGACAAGTGGATCGAGGTCGCCGTCAAAGACCTGCCGGTACCACCTCCGGCCGAGTAGCCATGTTTCAATGGCGCGTGATCCTGTTGGCGGCCCTGGCGGTGTCGCTGCTCGTAGCCGGGCTAATAGTGCTGATCCTGCCCGACCCCTACGAAGGGCCAACCATTCACAACTTTGATGAACAACACTCGGTCCGCGCCCTAGACCTCCTGGGGGTAGTATTGCTGGCGTTGGGATGCGCCGTGGCCTGGGGCGCTGGCGTCTTGTGGCAGCGGCGGATGTATGCTTCCTGACCAAGCCGGAACTTATGCGCTGATACTGGAGCTGCCACGCCCTGCTACCATCGCCGTTGGAAAGTTGGGCCGCTTCAGTTTCCCTGCTGGCTGGTACGCCTACGCTGGCAGCGCGCGCGGGCCGGGTGGACTGGCGGCTCGTCTCTCCCGCCACCTGCGCTCGCTCAAACCCCTGCGCTGGCACGTGGACTATTTGCGAGTCTACACCCGCCCCATCGCAGCCTGGTACGCCGTCGGAGCCAGGAAGCAGGAATGCGCCTGGGCCAAAGCATTAGCCAGTCTCCCTGGCGCTTCCGCCCCTGTCCCTCGCTTCGGCGCATCCGATTGTCGTTGCCCAGCTCACCTGATCCATTTTGCCACACCGCCGGATCTGAAAACCTTCGCCCGCGCCGTGGGCGAACCAGTATCGCAAGAGTTGTTGAATGTCTGACGCGCTTGGAATGTTTCTGGATAGCGTCGCCGCCGGTGACGACGGTCGCGCCGAGCAGGCTGCCCAAAAGCTGGGCCGCGAGGGAGACGCCGCATTGACCACATTGCGCGCCATGCTCGCCGAGACCAACCCCGACCGTCGCTGGTGGGCAGTCCGCGGCCTGGCGGCAGTCGGCACCCCGGCCGCGCGGGAGTCGCTCATCGCCGCCCTGGACGACGCTGACCCCTACGTGCGGGCCTGCGCCGCGCAGGGACTGGGAGAACTGCGCGTCGAGGAAGCCGTGACCGGGCTGGCGCGCTGCCTGGCCGACCTCAGCCCTCTCGTATGCCGCATCGCCGCCGACGGCCTGGCCCGCATTGGCCAGCCGGCTGTTCAGACCCTCATCGCCGCGCTCCAAGAAGGTGAGGTGACGACCCGGGCGGGCGCCGCCCGCGCCTTGAGCATCATCCAAGCGGAAGAGGCCGTCCCCGCCCTCTGCGCCGCCCTCGACGACCCCAGCGCCATCGTTACCTATTACGCCGCTGAGGCATTGGAGCGCCTGGGAGTGGGGATGGTGTTCTTTCAACCCTGAGTAACGAGGAGGTATTCAATGGGAGAACGCGTGGACGGACTGGTAGCGCGATTGCGCAAGGGTGGTCGCAAGACGACCGAGATCTTTGGCAGCTTGGGCAACGCTCAGTGGGAGATGACGCTCTACGAGGGCCCTCCGACCTGGACCGTGCGCGACCTGCTGGCCCACTTTCTCTCGGCAGAGGAAGGATTGCGGCGCGTCGGGCAGGACATCGCGGCCGGCGGCCCAGGCGCGCCGGGGGACTTGGATTACGACGAGTACAATGCCACCGAGCAAACCCGATTGGCGGGCTTACCGCCGCGTGAACTGCTGGCTAACCTGGAGGCTGCCCGTGAAGCAACCGTCGCGTGGGTAATGGGATTGGAAGAGGCCGGCCTGGATCGGACAGGCCGTCACCCGGCATTGGGAGAGATCACGCTGGAAACCCTCATCAACGCCATCTACGGCCACCAGTTGATGCACGTGCGCGACCTGCAATCGTTGCTGCGGGTGGAGTGAGGTGTTCACCTCCGCCTCAGCAGCAGCCCCGGCAACTCGCGTATCTCCTCGCTGCCCAACAAGATGATCGCCAGCACATAGATCGCGCCTCCGACCGCCGCCCCGCCCGCCCCGTTCACCAGCAGCCCGGCGCCGGGCAACGACCGTTGAAAGCCAAACACCGCCGCGCCCATCAGCACCGCCGCCACTCCCGCCCGCGCCAGCGCTGCGCCCAACGCCCGACCCTCGATCCCACCCAGCCGCCTGTGTGCTATCAGTAACAGCAGCACTACCTGCAATCCGGCCCCCAGCGAGTTGGCGAGCGCGATGGAACCGTGAGCCAGTGTGGGCAACAAGAACCATCCTATCCCGGCGTTTACCGCCAGCCCGGCCAGCGCGGCCCAGAACGGCGTCCACATATCCCGCCGGGCGTAGAACAGACGGGCGACCACCTCCAACGCGCTGTGGGCCACCAGTCCCAGGGAAAAGAACTGGAGCGCCCAGTAGACCCGCTCGGTGGCGGCCGCGTCGAACGCGCCGCGCTGGAAAAAGAGCGCCGTCAGTGGGCGACCCAGCACGACCAGACCCACCGCTGCCGGGACGGCGAGCGTCAACACCAGCCGCAACGCCCACGAGGAAACGCTCCGCAGCCCCTCGTGGTCGGCGGCGTTGGCCCGCTCCGCCAGCGTGGGAAAGAGAGTTATTCCCAGCGCCGTGCCGATGATCGTCTCCGGGAACTGCATCAGCCGCCAGCCGTACTCGTAGGCCGAGATCGCCCCGCTGGGCAACCGTGAGCCGAAGAAGGTGGGCAACACAAAGTTCAGGTAGGTGGCGCCCAGGCCCAGCACGCGCGGCCCCATCAGCGCCAGCACCGCTCGCAGGTCGGGGTGGCGCAATACGGGCCACCAGCGGGCGCGATAGCGCATCAGGCCCGGCAGCAGCACCAGAAAGTAGAGCACCGCGCCCACCAACCCGCCCCAGGCCAGTCCAAAGATGCCCCAGCGGGGAGCCAGGAACCACACCCCCGCGATGCGGCTCAACGTATAGCAGAGTGGGGCGGCGGCGGGCAGCAAAAAGTGTTGGTGGGCGCGGAGTACGCCCATCAGGATGCCGCTGGCGGTGAACAGGAGAGTTTGAACCAGCACCAGCCGCATCAGGCGCGCCGCCAGCGCGATTTGCGCGCCGTCGAAACCGGGGGCGACGGCGCGGATGACGTGAGGGGCCACGACGGCCGCCGCCACGCTCACCCCCGCCACGACCAGGAGCGCCAGGTTGACCACCGCCGAGACCAGCCGCCAGACCTCCTCCCGGTCGCCCTGGGCGATGCGGGCGGAGAGGACGGGGATGAGCGTGGTCGCCATCGCGCTCCCGGCGATGACGGTGAACAAGCCGTCGGGGAGTTCGAAGGCGGCATAGTAGGCGTCGAGCGCGGCGGAGGCGCCAAAAGCGCGCGAGATGACTCCGTCGCGCACCAACGCCAGCAATTTATCGGCCAGGAAGAAAGAGGCGACGAGTAGCGCGGAGCGGGCGACGTGACGGCTGGATGACTGGTGCTCGATGTGCAGCCCCCCGCTACAGCGAGATTCCCTTCCCGAACGGGTCCGCCCACGTTTCCAGCGACGCCGCCAGTTCGGCATGCTCCTCGGCCGCTTCCTGGAGCGGGATGCCCGCCATCGTGGCCTCTATCGCCTGGCGGAACGCTTTGCCGCCCGCCACCGCCCCATCCGGGTGGGCGTGGATGCCGCCGCCGGAGCCGATGACGATGTCGTTTCCCAGGTCGCCCATCACCTGGGGCACCATCGAGGGCGTGATGCCGCCGGACGCCATCGGGAAGGTCGGCTTGATCTCGTAGAACGGGAACGAGAGGTTGCGGGCCACGTTGACGAACTTGTCCTTGATCACCGGCGCCTTGCCGTAGGGAGCGGGAAAGACGACAATGTCAGCGCCGGCCAGACGGGGCAGCTTGCCCAGGATGAGATGCGATGTGACGCCGTGGTAGGGCGACATGTAGTACGCGCCCGCCACGTCCATGTGGCCCAGGATGGGCACATTGATCTCTGGGTCCTCAGCCAGCGCGCGCAACACGGGAAAGCCGACCGCCAAATAGTTGACCATGAGGGCGTTGCAGCCCAGCTCGACCGCCCGGCGCGCGTTCTCGAACACCTGCGGGATCTCGTCGCTGACGTTGACCGTGTATAGCGTGCGCTCGCCGGTCTCCTCGTACACCTGCCGCTCCGCCTCCATGTAGAGCTTGACCCGGGCCTGCACCTCGTTGAAGGAGGCGTTGGCCAGCAACTCGTCGTCCTTGATGATGTCACAGCCGCCCAGCGCCGCCGCCCGGAACAGCTCGACTCCTACCTCCGGCGTGTAGCCGGTGCAGGGTTTGATCATGTTGTTGAGCAGCGGCCGGTCGGACACGCCCAAGACCTCCCTGACCCCGGCGATGCCGAACTTTGGTCCCTGGAAGCCGTCAACGAACTTTTTGGGAAAGCGCACGTCGAGCACCTTTATACGCCCGCCCATCGAGATGTTGCCCACCACCGTCGTCAGCAGCATGGGGATCTGCGAGCCGATGTTGACCTGGGGGAAAGCGATCTGGATGATATAGTTGCGCGTCTCCAGTTTGGGCGGGACGGCGAACTCCAGGTCGGGCACCTCGTAGACGCCGATGACCTTGGCCACGTGCCGGCAGCGCACCTCGGGCGTCTCTCCCGGCACGGCCACCCAGGTGCCGGTGGATTGCTCGACCGCCAGCGCCGGGGCCAGACTGGGGATGGGCACGCTGGCCGGGAACGAGGCCAGGTAGCTGGCGACGAGATACTCGTCATAGTCTACCCCGTCGGGCAGGGCGAGGGGTAGGGACTCTAAATCTTGCTTTTCCATATTCAACCTCCTTCTGATTTCAGGTTAGTAGCGCCTCGAACATAGCTTGCTGCACTCGCTCTCGTTTCACGGGCGGACGGCATCAACCCTCCTCCACCTGGCACTTTTGGAAGCGCACCTCATTCACCTCCCGGTACAGGTCGCGCAGGGAGCCATAGACGCGGCGGTAGGCCCGGTAGAGCAGGTCGTAAACCTCGGCGTTTTCCGCCTGCGGCTCGAACTCGCGCTCTACACGGACGACCTTCTTCAGCGCCTCAAAGTCGGGGTACAGCCCCAGGCCGATCCCGGCGGTGAGCGCGGCCCCCACGGCTCCCGCCTCCTGCGGGTTGGCGACCGCCTCCACCCGCCGGCCGGTCACGTCGGCGATGATCTGCATCCACGGCGCGCCCCGCGCCCCCCCGCCGATGACCCGCAACACCGGCAGCGGGAAGCCAAAGGTCTTTTCCACGATCTCAATCATCCAGCGCAGGTTGTAGGCCACCCCTTCGTAGACCGCCCGCAGCAGGTGCTCGCGGGTGTGGTCGGCGCTGATGTTGAAGAAGGTGGAGCGCACCCAGGTATCGGCGACGGGCGAACGCTCCCCGTACATCCACGGGGTAGCGACCAGGAAATCGGACCCAGGCGGGATGGTCTCCACGTCCTCGTCCATCAGCGCGTAGACGTTGGGGATGTCCGGGTCGGCCTGCTCGTGGCGGTAGAACTGGTCGGCGATCCACTTGAGGCACGCGCCCGCCGTCTCCATCTCGGAGAAAAGGAACGCCTTGGCGGGGTCGGCGGCCTGGAGCGAGACGACGCCATGGCGACCGGTGGGCGTCTTGCGGGTGACGACGCCCACCCAGCCGGAGGTGCCCAGGTAGATGTGGCCCTCGCCCTCGCCGACCGCGCCAGAGCCGACGGCCGCCCCAGGGGCGTCCCCGCTGCCGCCAAAGACGGGGGTTCCCTCCAACAACCCGCACGCCCGCGCCGCCTCCGCCGTCAACTCGCCCACCTGGTCGGTCGAGCGCACCAGCGGCGGGAACTTGGCGACGTCCAGCCCAAAGTAGCGGATCAGGCCCCGCATCCAGTCTTTTGCCTTCAGGTCGAACCCGATGGCCGAGGCGCACGACCACTCGAACGCCATCTCGCCGGTGGCGCGGTAGGTGAGGTAGCCGTTGACGTCGAGGAAGCAGGCCATCATGTCATAGATCTGCGGTTCGTTCTCTTTGAGCCAGAGCAGCTTGGGGAGGCCGTCTTTGCCCGTGATCTCTGTGCCGGCGACGGCAGCAAAGAGCCGCCGGTGCAGGAACTTGCGCATGATGCGCTCCGCCTGCTCGGGGGCGCGCCCATCCAGCCAGATGATGGCTGGGCGCAGCGGCCGGCCGTCGCCCCCCATCGGGAGGATGCCCAGCATCTGGGTGGTGTGGACCATCGCCAGCACGTCCTGAGGCGCGACGCCCGACTGCTCCACCACCTGGCGCGTGGTGGCGGCGACCGCGTTCCACCAGTCCTTCGGCTCTTGCTCGGCCCAGTCAGGGCGGGGATAATGGACCGGGTAGGACTGAAAGGCGCTAGTGTGGATGTTCCCCTCCGTATCCACCAGCACCGCTTTGTTGCCGCTCGTGCCCACGTCGTGGGCGATGGTGTATTGTGAACTCATCTTGGCGCCTCCATGCGCCTGATGAGTGTGTGAGCGACTGGTTGGCCGCGCGGACTGCGGTCACTATCTCCCACTTTCAGTGAATTGTGGACATCGCCCGCTCCGCCGGCGGGCGACTATAGTATACTCGGGTATAAATCTACTGACAAGTGAAAGAACCGGCGTTACTACTTCGACAATGTTAGATTTGCTCGTAGTGCTGCACGAAACGCAGTGAAGTGCAGCTTTGCGCCACTCCGCTGGCGCTCCGTGGCGCACTACGAGCCCCTCGCAGCGAATTTAACATTGTCAAGCTACTCAGGTCAAGACCTCCGAGGTCTGCGACAGGCATTCTGCCCACTGCGACCGTCGAAAAAGGCCGGGATTTCACGCCTGAACGGGTTTTGCAAGACCTCGGAGGTCTGAGCGCGTGCCAG
>Ga0180434_10008049_pt1 | contig 11740 bp, 8 predicted proteins | sample SS_ome_7_FD_132453 | JGI IMG/M metagenome (GOLD analysis project Ga0180434, IMG submission 132453) | Hypersaline lake sediment archaeal communities from the Salton Sea, California, USA - SS_1_D_2 metaG | ecosystem: Environmental > Aquatic > Non-marine Saline and Alkaline > Hypersaline > Sediment... | reverse complement strand
GGAGCCTGAGGAGGTGATCCTGTCCTCCCAGAACGACTTGGTGAAATTGACCCTTTTGTCATGGCTGTCGGTCACCTGGAAGATTTCCGACACATGGTCTTTCGCGGTGCTCCTTTTATAGTCGTAGCTGAAATCCAAAAATCGAAACGAGTAATCGGTGCTCGCGGATAAACTGGTACTCTTGGTGTTTTGCTCCTGCACGTCCAGGTAGTCGTAGCTCCTGTCCTCATTGTAATCGAGCTGCAAAGAGGGATATTCCTTCAAATTACTGGTAAAGCCCATGTCCCACGATTCCGTGGTGTGGCGTTTCTCTTTCGTGGACATGTGTAGAATATTAAGACCTTTTTCCGTGGTCCGGTAGCCGGTATCCGCGTTAAAAAAATCATTGTCCAGGTTGAGCCTCAAGTCCGGGGCCAGGGTCGTTGTCCTTGTCTCCTCGGTCACCGTGGGCTCGGGCTCCCCTATCCCGGTCTTGGTCACTGTTTTGGACTCACTGGCGTCCAGGCCGGCGGCGAAGTCCAGCTTCGGCGTCAAGTCCTTGCTCAAATCCAGGCTGTAACGCTGGGTGAGGTCCCAGGAGCTTTGCTTTTCGGAGCCGCTCCTGCTCCGGCTCAAATTATAAGACAGATTGGCCGAGCCGCTTATGTCGTCCTCGGCATACGCCCCTTGCAAAATGCCGGACAAAAAAAACAACACCATAACCACGAAAGCGCAAAAACACCCCGCCAGGGTGCCTGGAGATATATTACGCGACACCGACAAAGACATTAGAAGTACGAATTGAAGAAAAACAATCCATGAATACTCTTATGTCGGGCGAAAAATAATCACCGGCGATTCCGCGCATCACTCCTCAATCACCGCAATCCCGTGCGGCTTCCTTCCCACCTGCATGACCGCTTTCACCCTTCTCGTCACAAGGTCCACAACGGATACGTCGTCCGAACGGTTGCCCACCACATACAGCTTTCTCCTCAACGTGTCCACGGCCATATGCAGGGGGCGGCTTCCCACCCTCACGTCCCTGACCACCTTGTTCGTGGACGCGTAAATGAAGGAGACTTTGTCCGCGCCGTCCCCGGACAGGTAAATGCGTCCGGACAGGCCGGGCTGAATCCAAAGCGGATACCGCTCCACGGGAATCGTGGTCGTAACGGAATAGGAGGGGAGATCCATTACGGAAATGTTGTTGGAATCCCTGTTGGCCACGTACAGTTTGCCGTCGTGTATGGCCAGGCCGACCGGATGCAGGCCCACGGCCACAGTGCGCCCCACCGTGGACGAGGCCACGTCAATGACCGAGATGGTGTTCGAGGCGCTGTTGGCCACGTAGACCCTGCTTCTGTTCTGGTCGAACACTATGCCCGCCGGGGAGTCGCCCACGGAAATCCGTCCAATGACCATCTCGCTCGCCGTGTCCACGACCGAAACACTGTCCGATTCCGGGTTCACGGCGAAAATTCGCGTACCGTCGTTGGACACGGCAAGCTCCACAGGGCCTCGGCCGAAATTGCTTATCGTGTTCACCACCTGGTTGGAGGCCGTGTCAATCACGGAAAAATCGTTGGAACCGAAATTGGCCACGTAGACCTTGGTCTTGTCCGGGTTGGCCACAATCCCCCTGGGCGACCGGCCCACGGTCACCGCGGCCACGACCCGGTCCCGCTGCCTGTCCATGACCGTCACGCAGTCCGAGCCCTCATTGGTCACGTAAAGCGAAAGGTCCCTGATCTCGATGCCCTGTTTCCGCACCGCGATTTTCGGGCTGAAAAGATACTTGTCCTCAATGGATTCCTCAGGAGTCCAGTCCAGAAAAAGCGCCAGGCTTTCTCGGCGGCGCAGACCGAACTCAACGTCCAGAACATATTCCCCTTCGGGCTCAGGCAGGGCCAAGGAATAGGTTTCGCCCTCCCTTTCCATCTTGGCGCGGGTTATCTTCCATTTCATCCGCTCGTACTTTCCAGCCGGGAGATAAAGCTCGCTCAGCCTGATCTGCCCGCCCGGAGAATCCGCGGAATCAATTTCCCGCTCAAACGCCACCTCGATCCATTCCCCGTTTTCATTCATGAATCCCATGCCCGAAATCTCAAACTCGATGTTCAGCGCTGATTTTTTCGGGTACGAGAAATAAAGGAAAACATGCCCGTGCTCAGGGGACCGGAAACCCTCGATGCGCCGTTCAACCACGCATGACGCGGCAAACAAGACGGCCAGAACCAAAGCGGCGAAAAGAATTTTTCTCATCAATGACTCCTGCACTCCGGCCCCAAACAGGCCGTCGGCCAAACAGATATCACCTACAACATAAGGTCCGATGGGTTTTTAAATAAAAATTCGCCGGACCCGGACAAGCTCCACCGGGACGTTCTTGCCGTGGGGCTTTTCCCGTCGACCAGAGGGCCTTGGGCCGCCGAATTCCAGGGGCGCTTTTTGTCTTTGCCCGATTTTTATTCCGGAAAGGTTAATGGATAATTCCTAAAAATGCAAGAACAACGGCGTGTTAAGGAGCAAAGAAAACACTCGCGGGGGGAATATGGGGCCGCGGGCCTCAAGGAACGTCCCAAAGGGGCTGAAGGAAAACAGAGCACCGCTTTAGCCGGGCTTCTTCCGTGCCGGGCCGGACACGGGACACGCGGGCCGCGTTCCCGGAATTAGGTCAAAGGGTGGGTCTGGCTTCTTTCTTTGTCAGGCAACAGCCAATTTTTCTTCATTCTGAATAATAATCACAGGGTTAGGATTTCGCGCGGGAATCGGGAGCCCTCGCTCCCGGAGCAAGCCCACATGCTCCTTCATCCCCCATTTGGCCTTAAACAAACAATCCTCCACAGAATGCCCCACGCCTGTGAACCCCTCCAGATCAGGGGAATAAAAACCAAAATAGTCCGGTTCTTCCGTTGCTTCAATCACCAAGGAATACGGCAATTCAATCATGTCGCCCCTCCCGCGCGGCCTTTCAGCCCGGCGGCCTTTAAAATCGCATGACAGGTGCCTGTGGGAACTTCTTTCGGCCCATGGTAATCAACCCGAATCAGTTTGCTCCATCCAGATTTTGCGTAATATCTTATTGAACCCTTGTGTTTTACAATTTCAAACCCGTTTTCTTCCAGCAGTCTCGCCAGTTCACTGAATTTCACCCTGATTTCCCCAGTATCATTACGGACCGCCCGCTCAAGCGCGTTGTCCTGTAAATAACTCAGGCCGCGTTCCCGGAATTAGGTCAATGACGGACCCCAAGGGCCTTACGGCAAGAATTTTATGCCGAAGTCGGAGATGGTGACGTCTTGCGTCACGCCGCCCCCGGTCGCCTGGGTCCATCCGAACCGCATCGTGGGCCAGGTTCCGCCCGTGTAGTCAAAATCATTATAATGGATATTGGGCGGGACCCCGGAATTGAGGTACGTTTCCGCCAAATCGGAGCTGTTGTTGTACAGGCCCACCCAGGCGGTCGCGTTTATCGTAAAACTGAGAGCAACAGGGTCCCAGCCTCTTGTAACGTCAATGCGCACGGTGTGCGTAACGCCGTCCTCCAGCCAGGCATCCTGACCCACTGTCGCGTTAAAGCCTTCCGGGTAGATAGCCCCCAACCGATAATCCGTCGGGTTGGTGCCGTTTGAATCGGCAGTCGCGTCCCCGTGAATATTGTCGTTGTTCCTGTTGGCTAAGGGCGAACCCCAGAATACGTGCGCCACATGGTTCTCATCGGAGTCGTTTTTTGGGCCCGCATTAGGATAAGTATCCACCTCCACGGCCAGTTTCGGAGGGTCGATGCCGCTGCCGGAGCCAACACCCGCATACCCGATCTCATCCCCTGAGCTGCCGCAGACGTTCACGGCGTTCCCGCCGTCAATCAAGGCAAATGTGAATCCGTGGCCGTAAGTTGTGCTGTCGCCGAAGTCCGCGTTATTAAAGTTGAATCTGAAAAAAAGCCTTACCCCGCCGTTGAAATCGCATTCCCCGGTTGTGCAGATGTCGTCCGTCCCGTTGTTATAGCTGCCCTGATACCACAGGCATCCATAACTGCTGGTTTCGCCGCCCCCAAGCCCCACGGTTTTTTCACCCACATTCAGGGTCACGGCGCCGGGTTTCGATGAAGGGGTAACGGGGCTGTTGAAATCCGAGAAGTCTTTCGCAAAGCTGACGTCCGAGTCCGGCGGGGTCACGGACCCCCCGCCCCCGGCGCAGTTCAATTTACCTTGCAAATGACCAAGGGTCACGTACTCCACTATGTCGTCGAACTTCCCTGAGGTTGCGTTGTTGCTCCCGTAGGGCAATATGTTCGGGGTGATTGCGCCGGGATGTGAGGCTCCCGGACCAGGAAAGCCTGAATCGCATAGATCACACTGCATGTTTTCGCCCTTGCTGAGCACGATAAAGGCCACGTCCGGAGTCGTGGTCCCCCCCTGGGTGACGCTGAGGGTGGTGTGGGCATGGTCGCAGATGTTACTGCTGACCAAATCGCCGGTACCGTTTTGGGCCCACAGATAAAGAAGCCTCTGGCCCCAGGCGTCTTCGCGGCTGGCGATCTCCTTGATGTCGTCCCGCACCGCCTCCCAATCCGGGGTCGCGTGAGGCAGGAGACTGTTGACAACCGCATACCCGATAATTTCGTCCCTGGCATGCCGCACGTCGTTTCTGCTCTTCTTGGCCACGTCCCCTTTGATGGTGCCGAGCATCCGGGGCAGAAAAGTCGCGAGAAGAACCCCGACAATTATCACAATCACGGCCATCTCGATCAGGGTGAAACCTTTTTTCATGATTTGACCTCGGTAAAAGGCGGGAATTTTTTAACGGAAGGCGAGTCCGAAATCAGAAAGTTCAACGCCTTGCGGGTTGCCTCCGATGCCCATGGTCCAGCCGAAACGAAAATGGGAAAAAACATTGTTGAGCGGAAACGGGTCGGTCGCGTTCCAAAATTTCGCCGTATAATCGGCCACGGGGTTCGTGCCGTTGTAATCCAGAGATAAATCCGTACAATTCTGGCAATCGTACCAGGCCATGATTTCCATGGTATTGTTGGTGCCCGCCTCGATGCCGGTCGCGTTCCTGTAAACATCAATACGGACTGTTTTCGGGACCCCGTCCGACATGGTTCCCGTGTTATAACCTGAATAGGGTGCCACGCCACCGTAAAGAAGAGGACTTGGATTCCGTATGTCGTCGGCGGGGATCGCCGCCAACTCCTCATGACTCACGTCGTCGTTAAGGGTTGCATCATCCCGCCAGTAGTCTATGCCAAGGTGTTCGTCGTCGTTTCCAACGGCACAGCCAAAGCCCTGCACGTCATAACTGTTGCTGGCGTCAGTGCAATAGAGGTCGAATTCCACGGCCATCTTGGGCGGCTCCAGGCCAACGGCCCCCAATGATCCGCCGGAACTGGCATATCCCAGGTACTGGCCGCCGTCCCCTCCGCAAAGCGTGGTGATAGGGCCGTCGTTGATGCCGTTGGTGGCGTTCACCCCGACCACGGCAAAGGTCCAGCCCCCGCCTGAATTGACGTCAATCGTGAACCTGAAATAAGCCCTGAAGCCGTCGCCGAAGTTGCAGACCCCGTTCGTGCAGACGCCGGCAAGGTTCCCGCTGTAAAAAAGGCAGCCATAGTCCGACTCCCCGTTCGCGGACTTAAGTTCGATGGTGCCGGTTTCGGCGTTGACCTGGATTGACTGGCCCAGGGACCCGGTTGTCCCCACAACGTTATCCTGGCCGAAGTCGTCCATGTTCTGGGCGAAGCTCACATCCGATCCGGGCGGATTAAAGGACTGGTTCGCGACGTTCGTGCAAACCTTGTTTCGCAGATACGCCAAAGACACATACTCCACCATGTCGTCGTAGTCGTCATATTCGCCGGTATAGCCGGGCGCATCGGGCCAGTACCGCGGGTCGTAGATCGTGACCGTAGCCGATGTTTCAGTGCCCACGAATTCCTGGTGCACGTTCCTGCCGAAGCTCGCGACCACGAACGCGATATCGTCATACGAGGTGGTGGCGCCTCCCTGCTCCACTCTATCCACATCCAGGTTGGTGGATGTTTTATCGCACAGATCGCCGGAGGTGAGGTCGGTATCCCGATTGTAAAAAATGTCGTTGCCGTAAGGGTCCTTGCCCACGCCTATCTCGCTTAAACTCGTGGGCAGCCTTTTGTTCATCAGCGCGAAGCCGATAATCTTGTCCTTCACCTGTACCAGGAAATCCTTGGCCTCGGTTTTTTTGCCGAACTTGATAAAATCCGTGAGGGCCGGAAATATGAGCGCCGCGATCAGGCCGATGATCACCAGCACAATGGCCATTTCAACCAGGGTGAAGGCCTTTTTGCGTTTTTTTCTTGGGTGAGGCATTTGCTTATCCTTATTTGATGGTGCGCGATTTCCATAAAAAATTTGTGCCGTGCTTAAGCGCTTCCGCCCCCCGCTATTCCACAAGCAAGGTCATCAGTTCCGGCCCGGTTACACAGAGGTAGATGTCGTCGCGGACCGGATCCCCCACAGTGGCGGTTGTATCAAAAGCGGCCGAAAAATCCGCGGGGTGATCGGTATCGTTCGGGTCAATGACCCCGACATGGCCGGCGGCGAAAAGCTTCCTGTAGCTGATGTGATCCAGGGTCAGGTTTTTGCCGGAACTGATCAACACAAAACCCACGTATTTTACAGCGGTCCCGTCCTTATCCACGATTTCAGACTCTTCCAGCTCTTTTGTGGCGTTCTGGACCTGGGCCGGGTTGTCGGTCACGTGAAAACCGGCCAGGGATTCAAAATCCGGGTCCGTGCCGTTCACGCCCTCCAGGTAATACAGCCTCTGGCCCCAAGCGTCGCGTAAGTTGCAGATGCAGGCGTCCACGTCCTTGGCGGACAGGTCAAAAGGATACGGCGGTGGATGTAGCGAGGTGTCGTAGTCGCAATCCAGGTAAGTGAAAGGGTCTCCGGGATCGCTACCCATATAGGAGGGATACTGGTTGCTGTAGAGCATCCTCTTGACCAGACATTCCTTGGCCTGGACCATGGTGCCGTAGGTCTTGGCCAGCTTCCTGCCTTCCAGCAAACTGTACCAGCCCAGTCCGGCCGCGCCGATTATGATGCCGATGATCACCAGGACTATCGCCAATTCAATCAGAGTGAAGCCGCTGGTCTTGGCCGGCTCGATCATGGTGAAGCCTTGGATTTCGGCCTTTTCATGCGTGCGGGTCATAATTCCTTCCGCGTTTGTGGCGTGAATAACTAATTATGGATACTACATGATTACATTAAACTTTGGCAAGCTTTGAAAATACCACGCGGCCCATCCCGGACAAATTCCATCAAGGCCCGTTCTCCCGCAACATCCGCTCCAATGTGCCAAATATTTTTTCCTCGTCCAGGTGCTTAAACGCGTAGGCGCGGGCGCGTTTTCCCATGTCCATGCGCCGGTCGGGATCGCGCGCCAGCCGCGCCACGGCCTGGGCCAGGGCGGATGGGTCGCCGGGCGGGCAGGTATCACCCCCGGCCCCGCGCACCGTATCGTAAAGATCGGTTCCCGGATTCGCCGTGGCGATAACGGCCTTGCCGCCGGCCAGGACAGGGGCCAGCTTCGAGGGCATGGCCGCGAAGGAAGCGCCCTGGCCCTGCAAAACCAGATGAATGTCCGCAAGGCGAAGAAGCTTCCTGTATCGATCCTCCGGCTGGATCAAAAGAAAACGCACGTTCGCCAATCCTTTGGCCTCATCGTGCAAACGCTTCTTCTCGACCCCGTCGCCGCAAAGAACAAACAGAATTCCCTTATCCTCTATTATAAGCTCTTTCGCGGCCTGGATAAGGGTCGAAAGCCCCTGCTTTTTGCCGAAGTTTCCCGAATAAAGCGCGACCACGCCGTCATTGGGAATGTCCAGCTCCTTGCGAAGCGAATCAGTCGCTCCGGGTCCGGACCGCGGCTGAAACGCGCCCGTATCCACCCCGTTGGGCAGAAAAACGATTTTTTCGGACGAAACGCCCTTTTGCTCAAGCCGCCCGGCCATGCCCTTGGACACCGCGAAAACCTTATCAAAGCGCCGAAACAGCCATGCCTCAAGCCGCCGGGCCGACTTTACGGCCCAACCCTTCTCAAGCATGCCGAGCGACAAGGCCGCGTCAAGCTCCAGGTCATGGACGTGCAGCCAGGCCCGGGCACGCGCGATCCTTGCCGCCACAAGGGCCGCGGGCGCGGAGAGGAGCGTCGGGCAAACCGCGATCACGGCCTTGGGTCCCCAGAAAACCTGGGCTCCCAGGACCGGAATCGCACTAAGTGAAAAGGAAAGAAGATGAACAAGCCTGGAAAGGGAACCCGGAGAGCGCGGGACCCAGAGCGGACACCGGAAAACCCCGACCCCCTCAATGGTTTCTTTTTGGTAGCTCCAGGACCGGGTTCCGGGTGCGACGCGCCAGCCGGGATAATACGGATAGGCCGTTACCACCCTGACCTCGTGGCCCGCACGCGCAAGCCGCCGCGCGGTCTCAAAAGTGCGCCTCCCGGCCCCGATGGGCTCGGGCGCGAAATTAAGCGCGCATACCAGGACGCGCATGGTTTGTTTTTTGGGGGGAGACCTTTCTGGCAGAAAGGTCTCCCCCCAAACCCCCCTTCCAAAGACTCTTATATCGGCATTTTTTGGACAAAAAATGCCTACCTAATGAATAAAAAAGAGCCTTTTGCGCTGGTTTTTAGTGTAAAGAAGCGGCGGCCTCGCGCACGGACTCCATGTCCATGCCCGCGACAAGCTCCGGCCGGTACAGAAGTTCCAGTGCCCTTAAGTCGATTTCAGGAAAGACGTCCGTATCAAGGCCCTGTTTTCCCGAAACGCTCATCACGCTTTTCCGGCCTTTGAAATCGCGGCCCAGAAAACCCAAGGCGTGCATCAGTTGCCGCCGGACAACTCCGGGTGTGGCCCGGCCCGAATACAGAACCACGTCCGAGCGGACAATGCGGGCGTTCTCGCCGTAGACGTTCTTCACGTATCCGCTGATGTCCGCGCCCCGCCTTGGAGCGAGCACGTAAACAATCAAATTCGCCGAAGCCGCGTCCTCAAACCCATCCAAAAGACGCATGGAAATGCCGCAGGTCCTCGTAAGGACAGCGCCGAAGTCGGATACGGCCCGCTCCATCCCGGCCCGCTCTTCCGGGGAAAGCTCGCCCCTGATCTTGACCTTGATGTCACGGTCCCATTTGGTAAGCACCTTGGGCTTGGGCCTGTGCTCGCCGCCCCGGTGGTAGATAAACTGCTCTTCCTGGTCAAACAGGGCGATTCCCAGAAAATGGTCGATAAATTCTTTGGAGTAAAGGGCCTTGGGGACCAATCTCTCCCGGACCGCGTTCTCATCCACGGCCGCGACCTGAACCTCCGGACCAGGCCCCGGCGCAACAAAGGCCTGTTCCTGGTCCCCGTCCACGGGGAGCGGTTCCCGGTCCGGGTCCACAGGAGGCTCGTCCTCTTCCTCGTCCCCGTCAGGGTACTGTTCCTCATCATCATCCATGAAGGGCTCGTCCTCGTCATTGTCATCGTCCATGAGAGGCCCTTCCTTATCCGTTTCAGGTACGGCGAATCCCTGAAGGGCCGGGATGGGTGCGGCGGGCATCGGGGGTACGGATTCCAGCTTCTGGACCAGGGGAGCGGGCCGCGAGGTCTTGGGCGCGGGCTCTTCAGCCGATTTTTCAGGGACAGCCGCCACAGGGGCCGCCAACTCTCGCGCGGGCCGAGGAGGCGTTTTTACCCGGTATGTTTTCTCTTCGGGCGACACGGCCTTAAGGGCCTTGGGCCTCTTCAGGGTCCGGGCCGGGGTCGTTTTTTTCCGGCCCAAGCCGCGAGAGTCAAAGACCTCTCCCCAGTCCACCCGCTCGGCGTCTTGTTTTTCCCGATCCAGGACATGGGACCAGTCAAACTCTTCGGTCCGGTTTCCAGACTTCGCGAACATCTCGGCCCAGTCCACCCGCTCGGTGTCGGCCCTGGATTTCGGTCTCTGGGCCAAGGCCGGGGACGTAACAAGAAAAAGCGCGAGCAGACAAAAAAAACCGCGCATAAACACACCCTTTTTGGGAAAAAGTCATAAGGATTCGTATCTGGACGAAACGTTTATAATAAAAATCCGGCCGCGCCAAGCGTCTTGCCCAAGGCAAAAAGCACTTCCGTGATGGAAAATCGCACCCCACAATAAAACAGCCTGGCGGGAGCGATTATATCAGAGGGATTATCAGGGCCGAGATCAAACAGACGGAGGCTTCCACTATCAAAGGCGAGCCGGAATCAGGCGTATTTCGGCATCTCTTCGCGCACGATCTGAAAGGCCTTGTTGCCCTTGACCTCGCCGGGCAGACCGTAGAATTTCTTGACGCCCTCGACCTCGCCCTCCAGAAGCGCGTCCGTGTCCGTGTCCAGGAGCAGGATGTCGCCGATATCCATATTCAGGAGCTGGCGGCCCGTGATCTGGGTCTGGCCGAGTTCAATGACCATTTCCACCGGGGTCTCCATGAGCCGCTCCTTGAAGCGGGAAATCCAGGCATGGTCCACTTCGAGGCGCTCGGACTGGAACGAGGCGTGCAGCTTGGAGCGGATGGGCTCAAGCGTGGCATAGGGCAGACAGACGATCATGGAGCCGATGGCGTTTTCCAGCTCCACCTCGAAGGTGACCACGATAACCACGTCGGACGGCGGCACAATGGCCGCGAACTGGGGATTGATTTCCGAGCGTATCTGCTCGATGTGCACCTCGTGCACCGGACGCCAGGCGTCCTCCATGTTGGCCAGGGCCACCTTGACCACCCGGTCCACAATGGCCTGTTCAATGGGCGTGAAGTCGCGGCCCTCGACCTTGGGCTGGCTTCCGGCCCCGCCGAAAAAGTTCTCCACCAGCGCGAACACCAGCCTGGAGTCCACGACCAAAAGGGCGTTGCCGCGAAGCGGGTCCAGCTTGAAAATATTGATGCTCGTGGGCACGGGCAAGGAGCGCATGAAGTCCCCGAACTTGGACATGTCAATGGAGATGGGGTTCAAGTCCACGCGCTTGCGCATGGCGTTGGCCAGGGCGTTGGTGCAAAGCCTTGCGAAACGGTCGTTCACGATCTCCAGAACCGGCATCCGGCCCCGGATAATCCGGTCCTGGTTCGCCAGGTCAAAGGACACCACCCCGGAGTCGTCCTCCGGGACGTCCGACTCCGCCTCGATCTCACCCCCTGAAAGCCCGCGCAAAAGCGCATCCACTTCATCCTGGTCCAGTATCTTACTCATGGCTTAAAACTTCCCGATGTTTTCCTGGTGCTTCCCTTGACGGAAATATGACGCCTGCCCGCTGATATTCCTTCCTTTTTTCCTTATCGGGCCTTTTCCAGCCTACTTTACGGCCAAAGCCGCATCCCTTCTATGCTTGTTATGGATTTTATACCCCGACCCGATTGGTTTGGCAACCGAATTTCCCCGGAACAAAAAGCCCCGGCCCGGCCCTTAAGCCGCAGGGCATGCAAATCTCAAGCCTTAATTATTCGAAGCAAAAACGAGCCCTTACTTTGCCGAACCGCGCTTGCGTGGCAAGGCCCCACATCCCGCGGGGCATCACAAGGGACAAAGTATGGAAATTATTTTGCCCCTGCCGACTGAAAGGCCTTTTGTATGGACTCCTTGTACGGCGGCAAAAGCACTCCTTCCTCGGTTACGATCCCGGCGATGAGTTCGTTCGGGGTGACGTCAAAGGCGAAGTTGAACACCCCGACTCCGTCCGGGGTGATCTGGACCCCGCCCACGTGCGTGACCTCT
>Ga0180434_10008046_pt1 | contig 11744 bp, 12 predicted proteins | sample SS_ome_7_FD_132453 | JGI IMG/M metagenome (GOLD analysis project Ga0180434, IMG submission 132453) | Hypersaline lake sediment archaeal communities from the Salton Sea, California, USA - SS_1_D_2 metaG | ecosystem: Environmental > Aquatic > Non-marine Saline and Alkaline > Hypersaline >... | reverse complement strand
TGATGGAGAGACTGAAACAGCTCGTTTCCCACAAAGTGACCGTACCGATTCACTACGGGACCTTCAGCCACTATGCCGAGCCGACCGAGGCGGTTCGGGCCGTGATATCCACGGGGACAACGCTCCTGGAGCCGGGGGAGACGGTGGAGCTCCCCATCTCCTGAAAAACACGCATCGGAACGACATCGATGGGACATACAGACATATAACCTCCACTCCCTCCCTGCATACCCTGTTTTCAGCGTCGTTTTTTCGGACACAAAAAAAATACTTGACAGAGCCGAGATGAAGGGAGTATTTTAGTTAGTCACGACTAACTTTTTTAATCCCAATGGGTAAACTGGAGCAAACCATGACACAACGAATCGGCATTGCAGCGGTAATCTGCATCATCCTGGCGGCGGCACTGGCCGTTTCCGGGGCGGCGTACTCCCGGGATACGGCGGAAAATTCATTCATCCCCATCACGTTGTCGGTGACCACCTGCTATTTACTCCCCTGTGACGGCGGGTATCTCCTGATTGATACCAGCTACCCGGATCAGTACGAGAAGTTCAAAAAGGAGCTGGCAAAGGTCGACGTGGAGCTCTCGGAGATTCGATACGTCCTGTTGACCCATCATCACGACGATCATGCAGGATTTCTCGCCGAGCTTATCGAGAACAATCCGGAGATAACGGTCATCGTACGCGAGGCGGATTTGATATGGCTGGCGGCGGGGGAGAACAACGAGGACGCCCGCCCACTCAACGGGTGCATCAGGGTGCTCCTGGGGCTGTTCGGGGCCTTTCATGAATTCGGCTTCCCGGGATACGTCGTACGGGAGACGGACATCATCCTCACCGGAGACGACGACCAGCTGCTCTCCTCCATTGGCATCGACGGTGTGATCCTTCACACCCCCGGCCACACCGACGATTCGATCTCGGTTATCATGTCCGACGGCACCGCCTTCGTGGGGGATCTGGCCATGAACTTTTTGAAGATCTGCTGTATCAAGTATCGCCCCATCTTTGTCCACGACATGCCTCAGGTCCAGGAGAGCTGGGAGCGGGTACTGGATGCCGGCGCCGTGACGATCTACCCGGCCCACGGAAAACCCTTCGACGCAAAAAAGCTGAAATAAAGGACTCTGAATTGGAAAAGCAGGAACAGGTATTTCACAGGAGTGTCAAAAAAAGTATTCATACATTCTTTTAATATCTCTCTGAGGAGGATTGAGAAATGAAAGGAACTCATATACTTTTTATCGCCGTCGTTATCTCTGTGATATTTGCAGCGTGTTCCTCATTTTCCCAAGGAAACGAAGAAATGCCTCTCTCATCGTTTCATCTTACCGGTGATGCGGAAATGCTCCTTGAAGAAAACGGATTTGTCGTCGTCGAGGGAAATCAAGATGAGATATACGACATCTACATCGAGGCAAAAGACAAAGGACAGCCGATTTTTGTGACGACCGATCTGGTGCTGCATACCGGCCATATCTTCTTCGATACTCTCATGCGGGTTTTGGAGATCAAGGAGCTTTCCGGTATCGCAGCGGACCTGACCGACAGGATGCTTTCCCTGTCCATCGACCAGTACAACTCGGCGACGGATCCCGACGTCAAGGAGGCTGCCCGTTTGAATATCGGGTATTTCTCCGTGGCGAAAAGGTTATTGGACCCCACGTTCGAGCCGGGCTACGGCCTTGAAGATATGGTGGATACGGAGATTGAACATATCGCGGCTCATGAGGGATTGGAGTTTCGCGAGCTCCTCTCGTACGTCGAAGACCCCAGCCTTTTTGCAACGCCCTACGCTTTCGAGGACTATTCCCAGTACATCCCCCGGGGTCACTACACCAGAAACGAAACCTTCGAAAAGTATTTCATGGTCATGATATGGTATGGGAGGGTTGATTTCAAGCTGATGCCGGGCAGGTCCGAAGACGCGAAAGGGGATGGACGCATGATGACCCTCCAGGCGCTCCTCATAACCGACGCCCTCGCGAAGGATGATGATGCCTTCGATATGTGGGAGAAGATCTATGAGCCGACGGTCTACTTCGTGGGAAAGGCCGATGATCTGACCGTATATGACTATCTGGAGCTGTCGGACGAGATCTTCCCTCGGGGGAAATCGGTCGACAGATTCGCCCAGGCCGATGCCCTTTCGACTTTCATCGAGGAGGCCAAAAAGCTCAACCCGCCGAAGATCTTATCCGGCGCTGCGTTTACGGATGACGGGGAGTTCGACGATACCAACATGGGCTTTCGCTTCATGGGGCAGCGCTTCATCCCCGATTCATATGTCTTTCAGCAGCTTGTCTACGGCGTAGAGGACCTCGTCTACACGGGGGAGGGCTCTCCTTTTACAATGGAGTATATCCCGAACGTCGGCCCCGCCAGGGCGTTTCCCCGGGGGTTGGATGTCATGACCGTCCTAGGCTCCGAGCGGGCGTATGAAATATTGAGGAACGAGGGGGATACCGACTACCTCCATTACGACGAACAGATCCAGATGCTCAAGGAGGAGTTTTCAGAAAAGGGCGAAGACGAGTGGAAACAGAATCTCTACTGGCGCTGGCTCTATACCCTCCTGCCGCTTTTTTACAATCCTGAAGGTGAACACGTTCCCGATTTCATGACAACCACGATGTGGCTCGACAAGTCCCTGGCAACCTCCCTGGGGTCGTGGACGGAGCTCAGGCACGACACGATCCTCTATGCAAAGCAGAGCTATACGATGCTGGGGAAGGGACCTCCCCCGCCTATGAAAGAGGCGTACGGCTACGTGGAGCCCTATCCGGAGGTCTATGCCCGCCTCGGGGAGATGATGAAGGATCTCAGGCTTCACCTTGACACGTTGGGGATCGCCCCTGAGGGCGTCTCGGAGAAGCTCGCGGCCTTCGAGACGATTCTCTCTCGGCTCGAGACCATCTCGGAAAAAGAGCTGAGGGGAGAGACGCTTTCCGACGAGGAATATCAATTCATATTGAATATAGGGAGTATTCTCTCGTCGCTGAAGGATTTTCCCGCTGATGTCATGGATGAAACCACCTCGGATACCGACACGAAGATGGACATCATCGCCGACGTTCATACCGACCTCAATACCGGGAATGTCCTCGAGGAGGGTGTCGGGTCTCCTTTCAATATCTATGTTGTCGTCGACGATCCCCAGGGGAGGCGGGTGTGTCGGGGCGGGGTCTTTTCCTATTACGAGTTCAAGCATCCGCTCTCTGATCGACTGACCGACGAGAAATGGCAGACGATGGGGGAAGATGAGGGAAGGCCTCCCCAGCCTGAGTGGATACAAAATTTCACCGTCCGGTAAAGGGAAAAACGACGCCCTCCCCGGTCGGGTGGGCTGACAGAAAAAGCCGATTACAAAAATACCGCCCCTGTGTAGCCACACGAGGGCGGTTTGCAATTTTCCTTGTATACATGATCCGAATCCGCCGTCCCGCCGATGGCGTGATTTCCTTGGATTGAGAACAAGATATGCCAACCGACGTCGGTGTGGGGATAAGTGCCGAATGATTCTCCCCACAGCCGATTAGCAAAAACCTCCCCCGAATATCTCATCATGTATCTGCCTTTTGGATAATGTACATTTTCATGAAATATTAAGGTGTGCAGTACGTCAAAGGAGGTACATACGTATATAAAGGGGCATAGAGATGGGATACAAGCGACATTTTTACAGGGAGCACGTCGACCGAAGGGTGAGGCTGAGGAAGCTGATTTACCTTTTAATTTTGCTCACGGTGTTCGGCATCACGCTCTACGATTCCTTCGTCAATACACTTCCATTTCACTATGTTCTTTTCCTTCTTATCGGCGGAGCAATGGCGCTGGTAGTGAGCAGAACCCAGAGGGCCATGCGAAGGGAAACGGACAATGTTGTCACCGTTGAGCGGAATATTCTCGGGATAACGATCGTCGTCGCTGTCATCGTCGCTCGAATTGTGCTGTTCCCCAGAATTCTGACGGAGCTGAATGTTATTTATGTATCCGATGCGGTTCTTCTGATCGTCATGGGGTGGCTCCTGGTACGGATTCGGATTCTTTCCGACAAGATCGAGGAAATGGCCTTTTTACATTACCTGGAGAATAGGCCGCAGGAAACGGAGTGAGCGGGTAAGGAAAGACAATATTGGAGACTTCAGGCGCCTTCTTCGAATATTTCCCCGATCCGCTCCCTGATGTCTTCATACCGAATCGGTTCGGGACAGAGTTCCTGAATCCTCTTCAGACCGACTTTTTTTTGATCACCGAACGTTCGATTGATGTCGGCCGTACCAACCACATAGAAGGACCAGCGGTTCACGTCCAGAACGCTCGTCGGTGTTTTATCCTGGCGCTCCTCATAGACGCAGAAAACGTAGCAGTCCGCGGCACGAACCGGTGTATCGTCGGATTCACCTGTCTTCGGGTCCCATCCCTGTTTTTTCTCGATATCGAAGACGATTAAAGAGAGGTCCTTCTGGCTCCAGCTCTGGAGATATCCCGCCGACTTGACCTCAACGGTCCAGGTTATTCCACCCGTTTCATATCTGACGTCCACATCCGCCCACTCCTCCCGGGGAGTATCGAGGTCTCCAATGGCTGCGGTCACCAGGAACTCGGCGTAGATCGGTCGGACGGTGTTGGCCAGGAGATCCGAATAGGCCCAGGCCCAGAAATCTCCAAGGGTGAGGGGATCGAGGCCGGGAATGGGGCTATCAGATGGGAGGATTTTGACCGGGGCGGTTTCCTGAAGTGTCGAATTCATTATGCATGCCTAATATAATTGAGTGATAGAGGGCTCTCTGATACGTGGGTGGGAGTGAATGATCCGCCCATGTGTGAGCGAGAGGCTTCTTTTCATCGGATGGATGTGTGTGGATAATCCTCATGTGATCAACTGGAGATACTTTTTCGGACGGATGTGGGGTTACAACGGGATTCAGTGAGACGTCGCCCGTGTATGCACATCCCGGCGAAAAAAAACGCCGGTGTCGTTTCGCCACCAAGCGACAAAAAAGCGACCGCCGTTCTATATGCACCACCCGGGATGAGCGATACGTTTTCATTATGTGTATTCGTGGGGCTCCGTGATTTTTTTCGACAGCGAGATCATCGGAAGCTTCCCGTTCGTGGAGAATACGATACGCACCTCCACCGTCTGTCCGTCATGAGAGAGTATCTTATAACGTGACAGGGCTTCGAGATCGCCGGGATGTTTCAAAAGAGATTCATCTGCCTTGACTTTTTCGAAGATCTCTCTGGTGAATTCCTCTTCAAAGGCAGAGCGTACTGTATGTGATTCGATGGTAAATACCTTCATCGATAGCATGGAAAACCCACCTGCAAAGCATATAAAATATTCAAACTTTATTATACAGTAACTACAGGATTTGTAAAATAGTTTTTTAGCAAAAAAAGTGACGAAATAATCACAATTCACACACGTTATAACACAAAAAAAAACGGCCTGCAAGTACCTCAGGCCGTGTTTTTACATATATTATGTACAAATTATCATTGTCAGACGATAGAAGAGGGAAATGGGGGTATCTAAAAGCTTCCCTCCCGGACCTGGTTTTCCTTCAGAGACTTTCTGATGATGATGATATTCTCCGGCGTCACCGGCTGATTCTCGGGAAGGGGCACCTCTCCCTTTTCCGCCCCAAGATCCGCCACGCTTTTCATCCCCTTCAGGGCGTCGGCTCCATCCAGGGCGGGGGAGTCGTCGTAGTAGTCGAACCAGGGCAAGCCGTGTCTCGTGTATTCTTCCGAAGTGGGGGGGACGGTGGGCGGATTTTCTCCGGTGATGCTTCTCCATACCAGCGAGTTGGAGATGGCGATGAAGCAGCGGCTGGATGCATCTTTATCCCAATCATTGAGGCCGTAGGGGTCCTCATATACCTCCTGCTTCATCCGGCCGCCGGGGGCGAGGCCCATGGCGCCGGCGCTCTCGGGCTCCGCGAGGTCAGCCGCCATCGGGGCGGACCTGGAGCGACGTGGTTCCCGCCTCGGTATAATGGGAAAGCGTTTTTCGAAGACATCACCCTTCATCGGATAGGCGATGATCTGGATGCCGCCGTGCTCGGCCTCGCCGGTTATCTGCTCCTCTGCAGAATAGCCGCTTCCCAGGGGCATGGCCACGAACTGGCGGATGAATCCCTTTTCAACCGTGTAGCCGTCCAGCCAAGGCTGTTTCGGTATGACAACGTAATCCTGGGGATTATCGGAAAGCCCATCGCTCCACGTCTCGCCGGTGACGGCGTTTATCTTTCCCGTGGCGATTTTTATCGCAAAGGGATAATGTGCGCTCCGGGGGCTGATGTGTCTACCGTAAAAACGAAGCCACAGAGCCTCGGATTGATACATAGGGAACATCACACCACCCCGCTTCAGCCACGATTCGGGAAGACGCCGGGCGAAGTCGTCCACATGCCTGAGGGGGAATCTCCCCAGTCCGGGGGGGAGGGGATAGGTTTTGTCGTCATCGGGGATGCGAAGGGTGCGCATCAGCTCGATGTGACACTTCGCCTCTTTATGAACCTCGGGGAAGGAAAATTCCAGGCGATCGTTCGTCAAAAAGATCATAGAGTACCTCCTGTTACCAGTCGCCGTCCCGGACCTGTCGCGTCACGCGATCGATGGTGCGGTCGGGCTGATTTTTAAGTTCCCGGATGAGCCGGGCGAAGAGTCTTGGACGGGTTCGAATGACTTCCAAAAGGTCGGTGGATACCTTTCCCGCCATCGCCAGGAGCACGTCCGGCTCTTCATGAAGCTCCCGGGCCAGAAGGCGGATTTTTTCCTCGGACGGCGGGGACTGCAATCCCCGCTCCACGCTGCTCAGGTATGCGGGCTGCACACCGATGCGAAAGGCGACCTGCCTGACGGAATACGAGGGGTCGGTTTGCTTGAGCTCCTCCCGCCGGCTCCTCACATATTCACCAAATGTCTGTGACATATATATAGTGTATAGTATATGATATACGTTGTCAAGACATAAATACTATTTTTTGAATATCTTTTTGTCTTTTTTGGTAAATCATCACCGGGAGTGTCGAGAGCCGGAAATCGGGATTGTCATTCAGGGCGATTGTTTTTTCCCTGAAAATCTCTGCGTCATTGATGCAATATATGGTAATTCCATCAACGTGTCATCGTCGGCCCGATCTCGTAGGGAGTACACGGCTTTTGCGATGAGCATTTCACTGAAGTATTATCGTGATGGAGGGAGGCGGCTCTCATGTACCATCCCGCCGACAGGGCATGTATCACCCTCGATGATTTCTGTATCTTGTTAATGAGGGGAGGAAATTGGAGAAGGGGGAAAGGATTATTCCGGCGACACTTCGTTTTCTTCAGATTCAGAAACAACCGACTTGATTTCTACAACGAGGTCTATCGGCGTCGAATCGTCAATGGCTTTCTTCAGCAATTTGTTTGTACAAAATGACTCGATCTGCGTCTTCGCTTCCTTTGGCGCCAGGGTGAGTACGGATGTGTCCTTATCCATCAGTGTATTACCGTCGCTGGTTCTGCAATAGAAGCGGGCTTCTATCACTACGTTTACCGTGTGATCGTTGTTGTTGTATACCCGTGCCTCCCAGAGCATCTCCGTTTTCGTGTCGCCCGTTTTTATCGCTTCATAGCTCTGTGCCGTGATAAAAACATTGTCTTTGTTTTCCGTCGCGTGAGCGATCGTAACGATTGAGATAAAAAGCACGGCAATTGCTGAAATGACTCTGTTCCTTATCACGTTACCTGACTCCCTTTTCCGTCTCTCTTGATCCATTAGTAGAATAGCGTTCATGGTATGTCAAGGTATTTGTTGTGTCCATTGCAAACCGTTGATGTCATTCCCAAAATGATTGTGATCATAGAGAAAGGGCGATTTCATACAGGACGGCTGCTGTTATGGAATGCGGGAATGGTTTTTTCCGACCATGGCACGATACCGGTGGACACACAGTATCGACGGCCATACTCCGGGAAAGGCTTCTGGGGGCGATTCGCCTGGTGCGGGATACACCGAGACGACGGATCAGGTTGAAGCGGCGAAGCAAAAAAAGACGAATCCCCTCCAGCAATTGGAGGGGATCCGGTGAAAAGACGGGAAGGGAATTTTATCGTTTTCTGCGACAATGCCATCCCTTCCCGCGTGATTGTGTGTTATTTACCTACACCAGTGTGCCTCAGTCTATGATGACAAAATGCTTGATGTCGGTCACCTTCCCGTAGCGCTTCTCCTCAAAGACCGCCTTGACCCGTGTGCCTACATTGACCTTCGATTCGTCGGTTATTTCCACAAAATGTTGGAAGGCCGTGTCGGCCCCGTCCAGGGTGATGAAGGCGTAGCCGTAGGGCACCGGTTTCTGCTTGCCGGTTTCCGGGTCCAGGAAGGCGAAGCGGAGGATGGTGTATGAATACAGCTTGCCCTCGTCGGCCACCTTGACCCATTCGGTCATTTCGGTGAAGCAGGGGCCGCACACCTTTCGGGGCGGCACATATACTTTCCCGCACTTGGGACACTTTACGCCGTAGAACTGCTTGTTATCTCGAATCTCGGACAGGAACTTGCTGCCGTAGCTGCCTATGGCGTAGTGAAACGGCTGCTCCCCCTCGCCGGAATTCATCGTCAAGAGGTCAACTCCAAGGTTGCTCATTTCGGACCTCCCTTTCCTTATGGTTTTTTACTACTGAAGATGGAGACGTCGGACCAGAAACAGCCGCCGAACCCGGTGGCAAGGGCCGTTTCCACGTCCGGGACCTGCCGGTCGCCTCCCTTGCCCATGATTTGGATGGCCGCCTCGGCGATGCGGAGCAGCGCCGTAGCGCCGATGCAGTTGGTGGCGATGACGCCGCCGGAGGGATTGATCGGAAGCTCCCCGTCCATGTTCGTCACCCCGTCCCGGACGAGCTTGGGGGCGCCGCCCCGCTCGCACAGACCCAGCGCCTCAATCCAGGAAAGCCCGGCGCAGGAATAGGGGAGATAGAGCTCCATCACGTCGATTTCCTTGAGGGGCTCCTTGATTCCCGTCTTCTTGTAGACCTCCTTCGATGCAAGCTCCATGGAGACCAGGGTGGTCAGGTCCGTATCCCCCAGCATGTTGTAGGGGTGCTTGACCGATCCGGCAAGGTACCATGCCGGCCGGGGGCATATCTTCTCGGCGTATTCCTCGTTGGCCCATACCACCGCACATGCCCCGTCGGTTCGGGGGCAGACATCCAGCAGCTTGATCGGGTCGGACAGCATCGGGGAGCTCATCACGTCCTCGAGGGTGATCGGCCTTCTCAGCTGGGCGTAGGGGTTGTTGAGGGCGTGGGTGCGGTCCCTGACCGCCACGTGCGCCGCGTCCTCCTCCGTGGCTCCGTATTCTGACATGTACTTGATGGCCTCCACCGCGAGACCGCCGATGGCCCCGGCGAAGACCAGTCGGTCCCAGATCGGGTCGAAGGCGGTGGTGATGGCCGCGGTGGTATCGGATTCGGAGTTTTTCTCCCACCCGATGCACAGCACCTTATCGAACATACCGGACGAGGTGAGATAAAAACCGGACTGTCCGACGGTGGAGCCGGTGGTTCCGCCGGTGGTCAGCTTGAAGGTCGGCTTCATGAAGCCGCCGCTGCCGTCGATGCTCCACATATCAACATAATTAATGCCCTCGAAGTGGTCCATGTTGCCGATAACCACGGCATCGATATCTTCAATTGTCAGGTCGCCGTCCTCCAGGCACCGGGTCACCGCCTCATTGATCAGCTCGATGCCGTTGACATCCAGTCGACTGGAGCGGTGATGGGTTTGGCCGGTGGCGACGATCGCCGTTCTCTTTTTACCCATGACTACCTCCCTACTATCCATACGCAGTGTGACTGTCCGCAGGCGCCGTTGATTCCGTGGGCCAGGGCGGTGTTGACGCCCTTCACCTGATGGTCGCCGGCGTCGCCCCGTACCTGAAGCACCGCCTCGGCAAGGCGAATCATGCCGCCGACGATGACCGGATGCCCCGAAAGGAGCCCGCCGGAGGGATTGACCGGAAGCTCCCCGTCCATTTCTGTGACTCCCTTGTCGATGAGCTTTCCTCCGCCGCCGACGGGGCAAAATCCCAGGCCCTCGTACCACATCAGCTCCATGTAGGAGAAGGCGTCATACACCTCGGCCACGTCGATCTCGTTCAGGGGATCGGTGATTTCGGCCATCTCAAAGGCCTTCGATGCGGCCATGTCCAGCGCCACGGCGTCGGCCAGGTCCCGGTCGCCCAGGAAAAATGCATCGGCGCAGTATCCCACGCCCTTGACCCATACCGGCTTTTTAGCCTTCTTTGCGCGATCGCCCCCGGCGATGATAACGGCCGCGGCGGCGTCTGAGATGGGGGAGCAGTCATAGAGCTTCAGGGGATCGGCGATGAGCCGGGAGTCCAGTACGTCCTCCAGGCTGACTTCCTTCTTGATTTGTGCGTAGGGGTTTTTCATGGCGTTTTTGTGGTTTTTCACCGAAACCTTCGCACATTGTTCTTCGGATATTCCGTATTTTGTCATGTACCGGCGCATCTGCAGGGCCGCCGTGTTCAGGGAATCCAGGCCGATGGGCCGCATATAGATCGGATCGAATATGGCGTTGGTGATCTGAAGATTTTCCGATTCGGATCCCTTCACGTGGGCGACCACCAGGCTTGTCCCGTATACCCCGGAGAGAATCCTCGTCATTCCGTAGAAACAGGAGAAGGTGCCGTCGCCCTCCAGGGCGGACATGTTTTTCCCCATGCCGGCGCCGCAGGCGTCGCCGACCGCCATGGTCGAGATTGTTCTTCCGTCCCAGAAGTCGTTGGAGGTGGTGATGACGTTGTCGATGTCGTCCATCGTCATCCCTGCATCCTCCAGGGCCTTCTGGGTCGCTTCGAATACCATATCGGCGAAGGTGTCCCCAAGCTTGTTACGCTCTATACTGGTCTGTCCCACACCGACGATGGCGATGTTGTCGATACCGCTCATGGTTCACCTCATCAAATCGGTTTGAAATGCTTGATGTCCAGAATGTGGCCCGTGCGCTTGTCGTTGAAGACCGCCTTGAGCCGCATGCCCACCTTCACCTGGTCCGGGGAGACGCCGCCGATCAGGTGTACAAGACCTGTGTCCGCTCCGTCAAGCTGTATGACACCCATGATCTGGGGCTTTTTCCCCGGGATCAGGCTGCTGTCATACCGGACGACGGTGTAGGTTTGGAGTACCCCCTCGTCCTTCAGTTCGACCCACTCGTGGCAGGTCACGAAGCAGTAGGTGCAGGTTTTTTTCGGCGGGACGAAGACCGCCTCACACATTGGACACTTGGTTCCCCATATCCTCTTGTTGTCCTTGAGCTCGGTGAGAAAACGACTTCCCACCTCCCCCACCGACCAGGTATAAGGAACCTTGATCCTGCTTTCGTAGACCAAAAGCTCCTGATCTTTCAGGTCAGTTGTCATGGGTTATACCTCCAAAAGTTAATATAACTATTTCATGTATCCTTTTCAGTTGATTTCCGAACAGTATTCTAGTCCGTCGAGGTCTCCGGCGCGACCGGAGTGCTCGGCGTCGGCGTCGGGGTTTCCGACAGCCTGAGGGTGCCGTATGTTTCCAGAAGCCGGTTGATGTCGCTGGTTTTTCAATACACGCTCCCTCCGGAGATGGGAACGAGGATGATTCTCTAGCCCTGGAGGCTCCTGGTGGTCTCCAGCATGACCAATTTTTCACACCCCGCGCCGGGGAGGGCCCTGTTCCTCT
>Ga0180434_10008044_pt1 | contig 11744 bp, 8 predicted proteins | sample SS_ome_7_FD_132453 | JGI IMG/M metagenome (GOLD analysis project Ga0180434, IMG submission 132453) | Hypersaline lake sediment archaeal communities from the Salton Sea, California, USA - SS_1_D_2 metaG | ecosystem: Environmental > Aquatic > Non-marine Saline and Alkaline > Hypersaline > Sediment... | reverse complement strand
TAGATAAAAACTAGCAGTAGATCCAACACCAATGTTAGTTCCACCAGAACTGGGGAATGCACTATACAAAGTATCACTAATAGGACCAGTGCCACCACCAGAATAAGCATTGATACCAGTAACAATACCAGAGACACTACCACCATGCCATCCTAACCACGTCAATGCTTCTTCCATCTGATATATTACATCAGTTTGGGCATAACCCGCGTTTTTAGTAAAAGTATTCGTCGTGATTGCCATTTATTTTAGTCCTCTAACTTAAGGATGGTAAGGTTTGCAGTGATTGTTTTTGTTTCCCCGGAGGTATTTTGAATTGCTACATACATGGTTGTAGTAACAGGATCGTCCATATTTCCACCCATAACGAAAGGAGAAATCATTTGCTGAGTAGAGATACCAGTGGTAACTACTTCAGCGATTACTCCACTACCAGGAATTGGATCTTCTCCAATACTCCTGCCAGCGTCAGCAGTTCTTGAAGCACTATCAGTATATAGTCTGAACCATCCCGCTGTAGATAGTCCAACCTTCATCAGTGAGTAGGATTTGAATCCAGTAATATCAATATTACCAATAGCATTATCTGCTAAAGATGCTGTAGTTCCAGAAACAGTTGTTCTGCTTTGGAGAGCACCACCACCGCCGGTAGCAGTAACTGTAACAATACCTGATACAACATCAGATACGGAAAGATTAGAACCAAAGTTAATTGTTCCAGCAGTTCCTATTACTGTATCATTATCTCTAATTTGAACTCCACCAAGAACAGATTGGAGACCAATAACCTCAACTACATCTCCTAATGTTGCTCCTGTATCCAGGACAATAGAAGTTCCATTTGTAGCTGTATACTCAGAAGCACTTAACTTAACACCATTAATGTAGACATCTACATAACCAACTTCATAAACTCCAGCAAAGGTAGTTTGTAAAGCAGTTGCTGTGTAGGTATTTACATTTTTAGTAGCAAAGTTGCCTGTACCGCTACCACCGCCAGTTGAATTGATGGTGATGTTTCCACCATCCTCACCAAGAGTTATATTAGTTCCAGCAATGATTGAAGTAACAATGCCGGTTACATTGGAAGCATCAATTGCTGGGAGAGCACCAGTTAATTGTGCAGAAGGTACATTTGTTAAACCAGATCCTGAACCCGTAAATGTTGATGCAGTTAAAGCACCACCAACATTAACATCATTGAAATGTGATGTTCCAAGAGTATTGATACCAGCGATAGATCCACCACCACCTGTTGTATCATTACCAACAACAGTGATCTGACCAACCATACTTGGGTGAGCAGTGCACTGATAGTAAAGAGTATCAGGTGCATCAAATCTTACGTCCCAAGTTAATGTACCGTTGCTAACACCATTGTTAGTAAGACCATCTGCAGGAGCGTAAGCAGAACCATTGATAGCACTTCTAATCTCAAATGGGTGTGCACCCATATTATTAACAAATTCATAGCGTCTACCACGCAGAACATAAATTGTAGGATCTTCTGCAGCATCACTAACACCAGGACCAGTGAATTGGTAATGGCTGGTACCAGTAGCACCTAAAGTCCACTTACCTGCAGTACCTTCAGATAAGTCACCACTGAATGCACTAGCAGTAATAATTCCAGAGTATTCTGCTTCACCACTAGATGTAAGAGTTACATTAGTTCCAATTCTAATTTCATTTCTTTCACCATCAATAGCAACACTAGATGTACCAACTGTTAAAATTCCAGTGACTCTAGCATCACCATTAACAACCAGTGCCGTGTTAATACCAGTAGCAGGATCAACAGAGTGAATTTCTACAATGGGTTGATTGAGGAAATTGCCATTGACTCCAAATTGGAATCCTGCCTGTTGGGCTAATGGAACTGTTCCACCGCCACCACCATCAACAACAAAGCGCAGATCACCATTTGAGGTGAAAATATGTGCTGGAACAGGAGCTCCTCCACCATTATAATAGAATCCAAGATGGTTCTGACCTGTGCCATCAACATTTTGTCCAAGTGTTAAAGCAGCAACGCCATTTGTATTGACAATTGCAAGTTGTCCATCAGGTGGGACAGGAGTATCACCAGGACCAACTCTCAGTGTCCTAATGGTGGCAATTCCAGCAGTGACAACACCAGAAACATTTACATCAGTAGCATTAATAATATTAAAGAATGAATCACCTGTTGTATCAATACCAACAATAGATCCACCACCAGTTTGTGCAACCCAATCATAATCAGATCCAGTCCAACTTAAAACTTGATTTGCAGTAGCAGATCCTGTGTTTAGATGAGAATCGACAGCAGCATCATTATATGTTCCCTGTGCATCAACAGCAAGAGAAGTCCAACCAGTTCCAGTATATCCTTGGAACTGATTAAGATCAGTATTGAATATAAATGAACCAACAACAGTTGTTCCTAAACCAAGTGCTATTGACTGATCTTTCAGTTCATCTCTTTGAGCAGTTGTAACCTTAGGAGGAATGAAGCAACCACCAGAATATCCAACTCCAGCCAATGGTCCAGAAGCAGCATCACCCATATCAAATATTGATCTGGGTTGATCTCTATTAACTACAATAGAACCACCGCCATTTGGAACACTTGACTCATTTGGACGAGTAAAAATGCGAAGATTTCCACCATAAATGTTTTGATTCTGATAATAAATGTGAAGACAATCAGAACCTCCAAAACCTTCTATATCATTTGTAATACCAATAGCAACTCTCTTAATAATAGCATCTGCACGTCTAGCATCTAATCCTACTATAGGATTATCTGTATTAATACCAACGGATGCGATACCACTAACATTTCCTTGAGATTGAGTATCAACAACATGCAACTGTGATACTGTAGAAACTCCAGTTGTATGATAAACTCTTCTTGGTAATGGATTAGGTAAATTTAAATTTGTAAGACCAGATCCATTACCATTTATGTTATCTGCTGTTAAATCACCTTTTACAGTTACATCTGCACCAAAGAAAGAGTTACCTGATGCGGTGAGTCCACCACCAACAGAAACTTTCTCAGACGGTGCTGTATCATTAATACCCAATGTACCCTCATAGGAGAGGGACATTAATGGAGTATTTGCAGTTGAATTGTAATACCAGTTAAAATTACCGGTGTTAATACCTGCAGGTGTCGCATCCAAAACCATGCGGATGTCGCCACTATCATTATTAAGAATATCAAATGTACCATCCTGACTTCCAAACCGAATGGTTGCTGTGCTATTACCACCACCAACATTCTGTCCTAGTACAATAGAAGATTCACCTGTTAGTGAAGTAACTTCAATCTTAGCACCAGATGCTTCAACAATTTGAATGTCTGATGTTGGAGTATCTGTTCCAATACCAATGTTAGCACTATCTAAATGCAGAACATCGGTAACAGTAGCATGTCCTACGTTAGCAGTTGTTGTGACAATTCTGACTGCTGTTAAAGTTCCAATTCCACTAATAGGTCCACTATCTCTTAACTCAATACCACCAACATCCATCGTGGTGATACCAGAGATATGCCCCATAGCACTGATGCTACTAACACCAGTGATAGAACCAGTATTTAACTCAATACTATCTACATCAGTTATAACACCATCACTAAGATCTAAACTTGTAAATGTCGCTGCTGCACCACTAACTGAAGATGCTGTAATATCATTAACTACAATGTCTGGTGTATCAGTTAAACTTCTTGCTGTATTAGCAATACCTATAAATCCAGTTGCACCGTCTGCTCTAATGTTTCCACTAACAGTAATATCTTGTGGAAGTCTATCGTTATCAAGAGTTCCAGAAGAAATGTTGGAAGCATTTAAAGTAGTAAGATTTTCACCTACTCCAGAAAATCCAGCAGCAGTTATAATACCAGAAGCTCTGACTTCACCGTGAACGTTAATTGTAAATCCATCTTGGTTAAGTTCAGGACTACCAACAACTAAGAACTCATAATCTTGTAATGCCTGAGTTGTACCAATACCAATATTGGAAGTTGTTGTTAAACCTGATAGCGGATTTGAATCTGGATATGCTCTACCAGTTATCCAAGCTGCTGTTGAAAAACCAATTAATTCTGAAGCAGTTACTCCACCAATTGTGAGTGAAGTAACTTCCAAGTTGGTTATTTCAGCATCCGTCGCACCAAAATTTGAAACAGTACCAATACCTGCATAAAGTAGATTTGTGGTCGTTAGACCACTAACTTTTGTGTTTCCTACAACATCTAGAAATTCAGTGGGAGATGTGCTACCAATTCCAACTAAACCGTTTTGATTAACTAAAAAGTTATCAGTATCAACCTGAACACCGTTTTTAAAGTTAAATGACTTATTATAATTTGCCATCGATGCAAGTTTTTAGTTATTTATGCCTTAAGTTTGCCCTCTAGTTTTTCAATCTTAAGATTTAGTTCTTTAATGGCTTCAATGAGTAGAGGAACCAGTTTTTCATACTTAACAGTCAAAATAGTTTCATCATCAAGTGATCTTTCCTTCACTGCTTCAGGTAGAACTGCCTGAACTTGTTGTGCCGAAATACCAACCTGTTGCTCTTCAGCGACAAATCCAAGATCTACCGCAAGTCCATTCCAATTATAAGTAAATCCACTGAGTGAAAGTACTTTTTCAAGGGCATTGGTGATAGTCTCTTTGTTAGTCTTAAGTCTGTCATCAGATGCAGCAGCGGCAAATGCAGTAAAGTCACCTCTAACAAAGAAATCAGCAGTTGCTGCACTCGTAGTTGGTTCAAGATAGAAGTGTGGGCTAACTCTAATGTCTCTACCATTAGTAGTTTCAGTAGTAGCAGCATCAACAAAAGTAATGAAGTGTGCAGAACTGCTTTGAGTTGCAGTAACGTGAACCTTTTCTGATGTAGTTGCTGTTCCAACTACATCGCCAGTGATAGTTTTACCTGGAGGAACAATGACATCACCATCTACATACAGGTCTTGTTCAACACGAACATCATCTTTAAAGGTTGTAACACCAACAACTTCAAGATTACCACCAACCTTAACATCACCTTCAAAGAAACTGTCTCCTGAAACATTTAGATCAGCATCGATGATAACTTTATTAGTAGCAGCATCAAGGATCAGGTCACCTTCTGATGTATCAATTTCACCAACACTGGAAACTCCAATTTGAATATTCTTAATATCAGCACCATCGCTACCAACAGGCATTCTAAACTTGTTGATAACAGTTAAAGTATCGTCAACAGTTACATTGTTCTTAACTCTAACATTCTTGGTGAAGGTAACAGGACCATCAAACTGTGAGAGAACCTGACCAGAATCACCACCCTCAACCAGCAACCTTTCTTTAATAGTTACCTCATCAAATACAACACTATTGGAACTTGGATCTTCACCAGTTACAGTGTTAATTGGAGTATCGAATGTAGTCTCTTCACCAGTCTGTGCTGACTTCTTGCTGTTACCAACGTAGAAGTCACCTCTGTTGTTCATACCAGTGTAAACAACAACACCGGAGGATCTTTCTTGTGATTGAGACAGTAACTCTTCTCTTTCAGTAAGAGATCTAACCTGAACTTGTGGAAGACCTGTTGAATAGTTACCAGGACCATAACCAAGATATTCAAATGTATGTCCAGAAGCACGAAGAATAGATGGTCTTCTGAACTCAACAGGAATCATCTTAACTTTGGTGATTCTTGAATTAGCAGTGTGACTTTCTTGTTCAGTTGCTAATACACCACGAATTACAGTAGCAGAAGCATCATTATTATTACTTGCTACTCTTACAATCTCACTATCAATCTGGAGATAAGAACCTAAAGGCATTCTTAAGCCAGTTCCAATACCAGAAGAAGTAAATGTAATTGATGTAGCATCTTCAGTAACATCAGCAGATAATATAAATGACTCATCATCAAAGAAAGTCATCATCCTGTTTCCAAGATTCTCCTCACTTACATCAGAAACTGCATCATTAGCAGATAATCCTTGCTTAAGAATTCTTCCGTTTGCAGAACTGAGATTACGATTGGTGATAGCATTAAACTCAGTAGCACTTACTTTAGAATTAACCAAGTAAGAACCAAGATTGTTATTATTGCTGTCATTAACTTGGAAACTGTTACCAGACAGTAATCCGTGAGGTGTAGATGTGATGAATGTCGAAATACCTGTTATCTCATTGTAATTTTCAGTTGTGATTTCTGATGAAGGAGCAATCAACAGAGCATATTGTGAGGTAAGAATAGTATCATCACCAGTTGTTCTGGCAAGTGCAACCTTTGTAGAAGAAGGAATAGCAGTAATTCTATAGTATCCATCATCAACTGTTCCATCACCAGTGATTTGAACTACACTACCAAGAGCACTTGATATACCAGCAGCAGTAACTACATATCTTGCATTTCCATCACCAGCACCAATTACAGTTTCATCAAAGAATAGTGATGAAGCACCATGACCAGAACCAGGGCTAATTATTTCAACAGAATCAACAGCACCACCTGAGACTACAACTCTAGCGGTAGCACCCTGCCAAGTTCCTGTTTGAGAACCAACAAGAAGTTTTACATTCTGATAGGTTCCATTATTATAAGTAGCGCCAGGCGTAATTGTACCAGTTACAATTGAAGCAAGACCATGCTCTCTAGAAGTTGTAATTGTTGCAACTCCAACCGTTGTTTCTACGGCGGTAATATCTAAACCAAGACCTAATGTTGTGAGACCTAAGTCAATAGTTTCTCTGGTAATACTCTTCTTTTGATCATTTGTTTCTACGTCACCAATTGGTGAACGCTTAGCATATGTTTTTGCTGCTCTTGGGTTTGAATCAATATTATCACGATCTAATTGAGGATACAGATCTTCAGATTTCTGTTTGAATTCCAAATCTGTAAACCCTACTTCCATAGCGTTGTTAGAATTCAACACATAGAGGTGATAAACACCATCTTGTTGATTTTGAATGTATGGAGAAATAACCTCATTTCTATAGATAAGCAAGTTTGATTGCATATCATTTCTTTCAAATCTTGGGAGATCTACATCTCTAACCGTTACATCATTAGTAAATACTCCCATGGTGTGAGCAACACCAACAGTATCTGTAGAAGAATAAGTAAATGTATTTGCGTCATTTACACCAGTGACAGTAAATGTTCCATTAAATCCTAAATCAAATGTTCCACCAGTGTTCTGTGTACTAGTTACATTGCGGATAATAACGGTATCATCTACATTTAAATTATGTGGAAGATCACTAATGACTGTAACTGTCTTATTATCTTCAGTACAGGTAGAAATGAATCTGGGATTTCTATTATAATCAGTATCTGAAGAATCAATTGATGTTCTAGTAAAGTCTGCGTTCGTTAACTGACTAGTAGAACTAGATTCTTGAATAATAAATCTAGATTCGGGATCTTTAGCATCTGCTGTCTCTTTTGGAATGACTGCTCTAACTTTGAAGAGTTTCTCATCCAAACTTCTTTCATCAGCAGTTCTCAGAACATAAGACAGATCTGTTGATTCACCATATACTGCTACACCATCTGTCTCAAAGGCACTATAAATGTCGTTAGTTTCACTGGTGTGAATAAACCAGTTATTATTAGCACTATCAAACTGAATTGGTGAACCAAGATCACCCGAATTTTTATCAGAAACTCTACTTAAAATACGAAGATCAGTTCCCTTGAAAACATTAATTGCTTCACCTTCAATAGCATTTCTAAAAGATGATGCAATCTTAATAGTATTATTATCACCATTGTTGATAGCATAATAAGTTGTATGTGCTGTGATATTCTCTGGTAAATCACCAACATCACTTATAATGCGAATACTTTCACCAGTTAATATAGTGTTTGGACCAATAGTGAAATCATTATTTGATGGTTCACCAGTTACGGTAAACTCTTTAACTGAACTTGTAGTTCCTAATGCACCTGTTCCAACACCAATAACATTATCAACCATGAAGATTGGTGCAGAGAATGTTGTTCCTGCTCCTGCACCACCTTGGAAATAAAGTCTATCATTTAATCTAGCACCAATTCTATATCCTTGAGTAATACCTGAAGGTTTACCATCTTTTGTAGTAAATCCTTTAATGTAAAGATGACTAGAGATACCAACAGAAGTTGTTACACCAACATCTAAAGACAACCACTCAATTTTATCATCTGTTCCAGTGATAGCTCTTGGTGGAATAATTGATGTTACATACGCTCTATTATCTTTAGCAAATGCTGTCTTTTTAAATCCTTCAGATATTAAAGCTAATTGTCCAAAGTTTGAGTTAGAGTTGGTAATACTCGCATCTCCACCTGTTAAAGCTTCAAAGTGCTTGTTAAATCCAATAGCAAACACAGATACAATCTGCATGACTGCATCATTGGACATTTTAACGTGGGTAGTTTCCCATCCACTACGATATACTGCACCAGAATCTAGGTGATAGACTTTATCAGAATCAGTTTGTGATGAACCAGATGCTAGGTCTGAACCTTTTGCTGGGCTAGAACCTAATGGCACATCAACATAAGTTCTCGATGATGGAACATATTTTACAAAAGCACGGTCATCCTTCTGAAGACTGATTCCAGTAAACTGAGCTATAACAATACTACGGAATCCTGATGCCTTTCTACCATCAGCATGGATACCATTCATACCCCATACAGAACGCATCGACACGTTGAAAATATATGGAGATGCACCTTCAACAGTATCAGTTTCAACCGTCAGGGTTGCATTAGCAGCACTTGGAGCAGGATTTAATGTTGGATTAGCATCAAATCCAGGTATTACATATGTAAATGTAGTTGATGTTGGTGTATTTTGTACCTTAACTGAAATATTGTATGGTGCAGTCACACCATTTCCAGATACACCTCTTATCTTAATCGGTGTTCCCTCATTCAATCCATGAGGATCTTGTGTTGTAACGGTTACGATTGCAGTCGCAGTGATACCATTACCTGCTTGAATATTGGTAATATTAATTACGTCAGCAGCAAAAGCGCCAACAATTTCCCATTCTGGATTCCTCTTAGCAAATCCCTCAGGATTTTCTGGGAATTTCTGATTAATATCACGATATGAATTGAAAGCATTAGCAACCTTGTTATAATACATATCAAGGTCTGTTAGACCAAAGGTGCTAACATTGTTAACACCATCTACATACTCAAAACAAGTTAGTTTGTGGTGTGAAAATGTAGGAGTGGCTCTATTAATATCACCAAAATTATCAGGATCAGTATAAACAAAACTAGATTCATCTCCATCAAAGAAAGAGAACTGCCAGAAGTAACAAGTACCAGTCAGTCTGAAGATAGCACTCTTATCTACACCAGGATCAGTTGGATTTGGTACATATTTTGGTCTAATCTTTGTTTTTCTTAAATCTAGACCAACAATAGACACACCTCTGGGTATAATAATACCACCAAAGTAACTATTAAACTTATAAAGTATATTATCTTCTTGTGTTAAATCAAAATTAGTATCTAGATCCAAAGAAAGAAGATTAGATGCTAATTCTCCAGTTCCACCTGCTCTAGTTACAGCAAAGGCAGAACCATTGTTATCATAAATTGCAAAACCAGGTCTGTTATCAATTAGGTGCTCACCAGGAAAGACAAGAATAGTTGTCTTCTCGATTAAATCATTATTTGCCCCCTTAACATATGAGAATCTTGCAGCTTCTAAAAGTGCTCTCTGAATCGTTTTGAAAGGGCGAGCAAGAGAATTACCTTGATTAATAATAGAATCTGTAGAGTCTAAATCATCAGGATTAACGTATAGTATCCTACCTTCTACGTTCTTAATAAAATTGTCTAACTTATTCAGAGGCATCGTATTTCTGCTTCTATATTATTTCTATGTTTTATTTATGGTGATAAATCTTCCCCACAAATGTAATCAATATCTTTAGGCATATCCTCTGGATTTTGTAAATCTAGATCAAACAGACATGGGTGTACCTGTTCGTCAACCAAATAGAACGAATAATTATACAATTCTTCAACACTATATTTTCTATTCTTTCTCGCTTCATCTGATATATCTTGGTCAACAGTTTGACCATCTTCCAATTCATCAAATGTAAATGGAATGCCTTCTATAAAATACATTCTAACTAATTTGGTATTACCATTAAGGTCATACGCATACCAACAATAATTAGATGAGATTTTATACTTGTAAGACATAAACTCTTCCGTTTAATCTTATTTATTTTAAGTGCGAGTAGGGAGACTTGAACTCCCACGGGCATTGCCCAACAGATTTTAAGTCTGGTGTGTCTACCGATTCCACCATACTCGCATAGGTGCTCCTTGTCAGGATCGAACTGACCTTTCTTCTGTTATGAGCAGAGTGCTTTCACCAGAGAGCTAAAGGAGCGAGATCATACCATCGTGAATTTTACGATGGCAGTTGGAACAGACTAAAATACACTTACTAATTTCTTCCTCAATTTTCTTCCAAGAATTTCCTGAAATCATAGCAGAGATTTGTTTCTCTTTCTTGTCTGGATCCAAGTGATGGTGTTCCATACAAGCAGAAGGGAAGTAATTACCACAGCAAGAGCAAGGATTACTCTCTTTAAGTTCTGTTAGTAATTTTTTGTTAGTGTCGTGTCGTTTTTGTCTGTTTGCGTAGTGCCTAGATTTGTATTCAGGGTCATTTTTTAATTTTTCCCTTAACCAATTCCGTTGATACTCTCTAATTGTAGAACAATCGGCAGAGGTTTTTCTCTTTCTAGGCATAGTCTTAACAATTACTCATAACTATATAGCATAATTATGAGTAAAAATTAAGACAATACTCGTGGGTGGATTTGAACCACCTCAAAGCCGCTAATCTGGCGGAAAAGGTTTATAAAACCTCTCTGACTACCAAGTCTCACGAGCAGATGATGAATTAGTTTGCTTCGTCGTGATCTGTGTATATTCGAAGTAATTCATCATCAGCTGGTATCATTACTGCTCTATTTCCGTTCTCATTTTCAATTCCTATATGTTCTCCATTTTGAACTCTGGAGAGAAGATCTTCCCAATTTTCCTGCCACTCTTCCACAGTGTAGATTTCCATAAGTGATCTATTTAGTCAATGGTAGCAAGGTCGGCATACTCAATTTGATCTTCAGTCATATTAGCAGTAACAACCTCAAGAACATTCATGAATTGATCTACTGTATCGCATTCAACAATCTTTTCATCTCCTTGATCGCTAAGGAGCATAAAGGAGCGGGAGCAGATGTCGATAACAATGCCTTCAACGTATTCTGCGGTGTTCATTGGGTTTTCCCTTGATTACCCCCATATTATAGGGCACCAGACCCAGAGCGTCAAGGGGTGTGTGCCAGTTTAAGTTCCAGCCGGAGATTTGGACCCATTATCATAAAATGTATTAACTTCAGTAGAAGATAATACAATTTTCCACCAACAAGATTTGTACCATTCCACTGCCAGGTAACACCGTTAGCAGTATAAAGTTCGTTTAATGCTGGATTTTCTGGAAAGTTGAATGTTGCCATTATTCGTCTACTTCTTCAATATATTTCAGACCAAATTCTTCACGAAAATCTGGATCCTCAAGTCTCTCCGCAAGCTCATCTTCGGTGAGACCAAGATTTCTCCTACGCATTATTGCGGCATCATTTTTAAGTTGCCAGACCATGACCTTATTCTGGTTTTAGGTATTTATGAGACAAAGATTCAATTCCTTCAGAGAT
>Ga0180434_10008042_pt1 | contig 11746 bp, 18 predicted proteins | sample SS_ome_7_FD_132453 | JGI IMG/M metagenome (GOLD analysis project Ga0180434, IMG submission 132453) | Hypersaline lake sediment archaeal communities from the Salton Sea, California, USA - SS_1_D_2 metaG | ecosystem: Environmental > Aquatic > Non-marine Saline and Alkaline > Hypersaline >... | reverse complement strand
GTAGGGCCACTGAGCGACAACAGAGCGACGCGCGAGCGACGACAAAGCGATTCTCAAAAAAACTCCCCGCCTTTTCTGCCTCAGAAACCCCGTTCCAGTCTCTCCACTGAGCGACAACAGAGCAATCTTCGAGCGATTCTCTCTATGAGTAGGGCGGCATGGTAAGCCGCCGACGACTACGCCTCATAAGGGATTAGCCATGACGCACGGTTCTTGGGCGTGTCACCGAGCCGGCTCGCCAAGGCCCAGTACGAGAAACATCAGTCTGTCTCGCATGATCCGACTCCCTAAGAAATCAAGTGGCCCCCTGTGAGGATCTGCTCCGCACTGGCAGAACTTCGCGGGAACGTCCAGACGCTACAGCAGCAGGGGGCCTTGAGGTGTCTCCAAGAGAAACCCCCTGTGGAGCGTCTGAGGACCTTGCGGGGAACATCAGGGAAGCAGCAGCAGGGGGTGTCGTTAGCCAGTGATATAGGCGATCATCCATAACCACTATAGCGTTTTTTTTTTTTTTTCACTTGCCCGTCGCGACGTGCGTCACTATGCTGTCACGCGGATCGGAATTAGGAGACTGCGCCACATGAGAACACGACACGCCACCCCGGACGGATGCACCCACGTCGATTTCGCCAAAGAGCAGCATCTTCGTGACCTCATGCGGATTTTGGCTTCACCCTCGTTTGATGCGCACGACGTCGAAGGTCTCTGCCTTGCTTTAGCCCGCGAGCAGCAAGATCGATCCCTTCAAGCGACTTTAGTATTTGGCACGCCTTATCCGCGACGCCGGGCCGCTTCGATATCAGGTCGTCCTGCATAGCAGCGGGCAGCGCCGCAAACGCCAGGATCATCGCCTCGACCAACTCATGCTTGGGACATGAGAGTACGCTCCACGTCTCTTCAAAGGTGGTTTTGACCGTTTCGCTGATGTCGTGGTTGAAGGGCTTCTTGTCAGTTCTCATCTCTCGTACACCTCATTTTCATCTCTGCCAGCGGGCGGCCTCTCACGCCCGACAGGCTACCTGAACACCTCAGTGTCCATATTTACCAAGATTCCCCTAGACCGCCAAATAAAAAACTTGATTGGAATTTCAATTTTCTTCTTGACCGTCCTTGGGACAGATTGGATACTCTAGGATGTTATGGCCAGGATTGGAAGCTACATTACGCTTGATTCAAACGCCGGGCACGAAGTCCATTTGCCCGTTTCCGATCCACTGAGAGCCGCGATCCGATCCTGGCCGACGTTTCTGCGCGCTCTCACCGGGGGCTGGTCGGCATCCGTCAGCCCCTCCTTTTTCGCTCTCATTCTCGCCCCCTGCCCAGGTCTCGCTTCCTCTACCCCTCTCAATCGGCAGGGGGCATTTGACTGTAACCGCCTTATTGTAAGGCGTTTAAGTTCTTTCCCAATTACATAGGGCCTGTAGGACAGGACATAACACAGCATTGCAGCCGGTAGCTGATTCTCGTATGCTCTGGGCTGGCTCACGGAGCCGGCACGGAGTAGAAAGGAGTTAAGAGATGAATCAGCCGGTTTCCGCGATGTTTTCACTGTACCTGGAGCGGAGCGATTTTCGTCCCGCGACAATCGAGTTCAAGAGAAGGGCGTTGGGGTATTTCGTTGAGTGGTTCGGCGATCTGCCAGTTGGCGAGGTCGATGTGACCGTGGCTGGAGATTATCGAACCATGCTGGGAAAAGGGCGGTCGAAACGTAGCGTTCAGGGCTATTTGAACAACTTCCGACCGTTTTGGACTTGGCTCGTCCGACATCGGTACATCGACTACGATCCATTCGTCGATGTGCGTGTCACGGTCGATGAGGAGCCACAACGCGAGACCTTCACGGCGTATGAGCTTGGTTGCCTGATGCGAGTCGCAACGCCCCTGGAGCGTATCTGGGGATGCCTGGGATTACTGGGCTGTAGACGAGGTGAATGCTTGAATATCCTGGTTCGTGATGTTCGGTTCCTGAAAGATGTGGCCTACGTTGAACTGACGCCCAAGAAGGCGAGCAAGACGACGTGGCCCTGGGGAACGAAGAATCACAAATTGGGAACGGTGGCATTGCCCGAGTACATGGAGTTTGAGGACGCTACGGTGTGCTTACACGATGATATCCGCAATCGAATCGATCAGTTGTACGGTCGTCCCGATGCCTATCTGTGTGTGCCGACCGAGCGTGTCGAAAAGCTCCTGGCAATGCAGAGGCTTGGCACCTTGACGTGGGAGCAGATCAAAGACCCATGTGGCAACCATCCCCGGAAGTTTCGTAACTGGCAGCGCCGGGCCGGAATCACCCGAACCCGACGCTACCACGAACTACGCGCTGCGTTCGCCACGACGATGATCGGCAAGGTCGGCCTGTCAAGGACGGCTGACGCCATGCGTCATGCGAACGTGCAGCAAACCCGTCAGTACGACAGACACGATCAGCTTAGGCTGGTTGCAACAATATCGCAAGCGGCGAGATTCGCATATCGGCAGTAGATTTTCCGGGGACAGCACCCCCCTACTGTTATATCTCGCTGGTCCGATATGCTATGCTAAGTGTCGGGTTATGTGACGGGTTTGAGCGTCTAATGTGTCGCCTTATGTGACGGTTTCGTGAGCCTTTTTCGTACACTCCTGCCTCCAACTCTGACGGAGGCAACCATGCTCAAAGTCGCTTTCTATGTCGATGAGAATGGCTGTTGGATTTGCACGTCTCATAGCCCTCTCACCCACGACCAACGAACCGGATACTACTGCTGTAAGGTCGATGGCAAGACTATCCGGATGCACCGTCAGATGTACCTGATGGTGAAGGGTCCAATCCCAGAAGGAAACGTCGTGCGGCACACGTGCGACAACTCACGATGTATCAACCCCGCCCATCTGAAGGTGGGCAGCCACGCTGACAATGTCCAAGATCGAGTAGACCGAGACAGGAGTGCCAAAGGCGAACAGAATGGCCGTTCAAAGCTCACTGAGGCCGACGTGAAGAACATTCGGGCAGACAACACCACGCCCAATGTGACGATGGCGAGGATCTATCATGTCGATCCCAAGGCCATCTACGATATTCGACATCGTAATACTTGGAAGCACGTTTCCTAACGAGACTTTCTGCTCCACTCGGGGCTGTTCATCGCGGGGCAGCCCCCATTTTCCAGCCTCATTTTCATCTCGCACGGAGGGCGCCGGCCCTGAACACCGCCGGCGTCCCTCTATTTTCGTGCGGGATGCTGTTCGGGGGAGTCGGTAGCTGAAACCAGTGGAATCGCCCGATGGGCGTGCGGTTTGGCTGGCACGCTATGACAGACCGGCTCCTCCTCGTTTTATCGTGGTTCCGGTGGGTCCGAGGCGTTCTGCTTCCGGCGATCCGAGCCGCACACTTCTACCGTAGGGGCGGTTCACTACTCTTGATTGACGGCGAATTGATGCTCTCCTGAGCCGCCCCCTTTTCCCTTCTCTGCCCTCCTACAGGCCCCCGATGCACACAGTTACGAGGTGACGAGATGAGATTCTACAGAGCGACATTGACAACGTGTTCTTGTGGCCGCGAGGCCGATGAGGAGCAAATGGAGTTGCAGGCCTGCCCGATCTGTTCTGAGACGTCATGCAGCGAGTGCCGGCACGTCTGCGCGTGGTGCGGCGACACGGGCTGCGAGGCGTGTTCGATCCACGGGATGGACGGCTGGTTCTGCTCTATCGAGTGTGAGCAATTTTATGCGAAGAGCGCCCACGAGGCCGACCTCCTGGCCGACGAGCACGTCCTTGAGATCGTTGTCGGCCGGATGATCGACTGTGTCATGGGCCAGGACGAGACGCGAGGGGAGGCAGCGTGAGACTCCTGCGAGCCATATGGGCCGGTTTCAAGGCTCTGTTCCTGCCGGGTCTGTACGACGGCTACGGCCGCGAGGTAGACGAATGGAAACACAAACGAGATGAAAGTGAGGTGACGAGATGAGCAAGCCAGTAGCAATCACGAAGACGACTGAACTCCTGACCGCCGATCAACTGGACGCGGCGAAGCTGTTTGAACCGAAAGCGATGGACAATGTGCTGGACCAGGTCCGCGACACGGTGATGGAGGTCGAGCGGGACGTCACGACGGCCAAGGGTCGCAAGAACATTGCCTCCCTGGCCCATGCCGTATCGCGGACGAAAGTCGCCATCGACACGCTCGGCAAGGAGACCGTCGCCACGATCAACGGCGAGCGGAAGAAGGCCCGCGAGATGCTCGACAACCTGCGTGACTACGCCCGGGAGCCCCTGACCGTGTGGGAGGCCGAAGAGGCGAAGCGCAAGGAGGCCGAGCGGATCGAGCAGGAGAAACGCGAAGCTGAGGAGCGCCTGGCTGCCGAGATCGATCAGGCCTGGGACGACGCGCACGCCGAGTACGATCTTCGGGAGCGTGAGGCGGCGGTCGCGGCCCGGGAGGCTGAACTGAAGGCCAAGGAAGAGGCCCAGGCCAAAGAGGCCCAGGCCAAAGAGGCCCAGGCCAAAGAGGCAGAGACCAAAGAGGCAGAGACCAAAGAGGCACCAGAGCCAGAGCCGGTAGAGGAGGACGCTGCACCGGCGCGCAAGAGCTTCATGCCTGACGAGTTGGCGGTTGAACCGGAAGAGACCGGACCTGTCGTCGATGATCCTGAGCCCCAAGTTCCGGCGCCTGTCGATCCGTTCCGGCAGCGAGAGATGGAAGCGGTCGAGGCGATTGGGCGTCTTTTGGAGTTGGAGACCAACGAGAGCATGAGTGCCTACGACAAGGCAGACATGGTCATCACCTGGATCGCCGAAGGGCGCATTCCCTACGTCTCGATCAATGTGACCAGTGAGGTGAAAGGAGCGGGATCATGCTGACAGTTGGACACCTGCCAGTCACGGACCTGGCCGAGCTGCGCGACACCTGGACACGCCACGGCAACAAATACACATCACCGGACGGTAACTGCGTCGTCCGGATCGGCGACGACTGCTCCCTGGGCGACGGCTGCTCCCTGGGCGACCGCTGCTCCCTGGGCGACGGCTGCTCCCTGGGCTACGGCTGCTCCCTGGGCGACGGCTGCTCCCTGGGCGACCGCTGCTCCCTGGGCTACGGCTGCTCCCTGGGCGACGGTTACAGCCTGCCCGTTCCGCCTCTCTGGTTTTCAGGCCCTCGATACAGCATTGGGTACAGTCGCCCCGGCATCGTCGTCTCTGGCTGCATCACCAAGCCGATCCAGTGGTGGGAGGAGAACATCGAGCGGTGCGCTGAGGAGCATGACTACACGCCTGACGAGGTCCAGGAGTACGTCTGGCGCGTCAAGATCCTGGCCGAGTGGATGCAGATGTGGGGCGTGTACGAGGAGGCTCCCGCCGAGGACAAGGAGGAGGTGACGCCATGAGGACCAGGCCAGGAATCTACTATGGCGTTCCGTTCGAGGAGTACCGGGCCATTGACGCGGTCAATCATAGCCTGCTGCGGACCCTGGAGACCAAGAGCCCAAAACACGCCCTGCATGAGCGTGACAACCCCAGAGACGACACGCCGGCCCTGTTGTTGGGTCATGCCGCCCACGCCCTGGTTCTGGAGCCTGAGACGTTCTCAAAGCGGTACGCGATTGCCCCAGAGGTCAACAAGCGCACCAAGGCGGGCAAGGGGGCCTGGGCGGAGTTCTGCGAGAGCGCTGGAGAGATGACTGTCATCACCCAGCAGGACTACGAGACGGTCAAGGAGATGGCGACGGCCATCGAGGCCCAACGTCTGCATCGTCTCGTTAGGACAGGCAAGGCCGAAGTGGTTCTGATCTGGAACGACGCGGAGACGGGGCTGTTGTGCAAGGCGCGTCTCGACTATCTGCACCAGGAGCGCGGGCTGTTCGTGATCGACTTCAAGACCACCGAGGACGCCCGCGAGGACTCTTTTGCCTACAGCATCCAGAAATACGGTTACTACTCCCAGGCGGGGTTCTATTGCCAGGGCGTCGAGGAAGTCTTGGGCCAGACGCCAGATTACACGTTCCTGGTCGCTGAGAAAAAACAACCCTACGCCGTGGCCGCCTACCAACTCCAGTGCGCGACACTGAGCGCCGGTACGGAGTTCTGTCGCCGCGCTCTGCGTCACTATGCCCGGTGCCTGGAGGCCGACAACTGGCCCGGCTACCCGGACGACGTGACGCCTATCGATATGCCCCAGTGGGCCATCGACAGAGAAATGGGAATCGCAAGCTATCAAATGTGAAAGTGAGGTATACCATGAGTGAGCAACAGACATCCATCATCAAAGCGAACGGTCGCGGGCTGCAACTGGCCAGCTTTGGCGACTATATCAGTTTTGCCAAGACGGTCGTTGAGAGTGGCCTGGCGCCCAAGGCGCTGAACACGCCCCAGAAGGTACTGGTTGCCGTCCAGACGGGAGCCGAACTGGGACTGTCACCGATGCAGGCGATGCGGTCTGTCGGCGTCATCAACGGGACACCGACCATCTACGGTGACGCGGCCCTGGCCCTGGTACGCGGTAGCGGTCTCCTGGAGTTCATCGAGGAGACCATCGAGGGCGAGTTACGCATGGATCTGTCCAAGGTGGAGGGCTCGGTACAGGCCGTATGCCGCGTCAAACGCAAAGGCGACCCCAACATCGTGGAGCGATCTTTCAAGGTGGCAGAGGCCAAACTGGCCCGACTGTGGGGCAAGTCTGGGCCGTGGTCAACTCATCCCCAGCGCATGCTCAAGTACAAGGCCCGCGCTTTCGCCCTACGCGACGTCTTCCCCGACGTCTTGCTGAGCGTCCATACCTACGAGGAACTGGTGGGCGAGGAGGTCCACCACGTTGACTCGATTGACGTAGATGCGGCCGTGTCGAGCCGCGCATTGCTGACAGGAGACACCGATGACGTTCCAGCAGAAGGACAACAGGTTCAGCCTGTTCAAGAACGACAGGCAGCGCCAGGGTCAACGCGACCCGGACTACAAGGGCGGGGGGATGATCCAGGGGACGGAGGTCTGGGTGGATGCGTGGATACAGAGAAGCGAGAGGTCGGGGACGACGTACATGAGTTGCAAGGTGCGGCCGAAGGACAACAAGAGCGCCCAGCAGGCGACGGAAACGCCGCCGGCACAGGACGACGAGACCCGGTTCTGAGCTATGGGGCCTATGGTTGTGGCTCCTGCAAGCGGACCTTTACCGAGCCAGCCACGAACGACGAGGGCGACCGTCAGTATTGCCCGTTCTGCGGGACCGGCAAGCCGTTCGTCACCGCCGAGTATGAGGGCGACGACATCCTGACCCTGGCCGAGTCGGGCGACCCGGTCGAGATGTCCGAGCAGGCCGCAGCGGCCGAGCATGATCTGCCCGAGGAACAGGCAGACGACAAGTGGCAATGCGACAAGGGGCACGTCTTCGCAGCCGCCGAGCGCCGCGCGAGCAGCCGCAACCCGAACGGTCTATGCCCCCGGTGCCTGAGCAAGAACATCAAGCCCGTCGAGGACGCGGCCCAGGCGGCGTGAGACATCGACACAGCAACCAGAACGATCACTGGAGAATGGAGTCAGACATGAAGAGATGGACACTACTAGCACTGCTGATCGTCGCCGCACTGGCGACGGGGACACTCGCCGAGGGATTGTCTGCCGGTGCCATCGGCAACGAGGACCAACTGGGGGGCTGGCTTGGAGTGGCCGGCAAGTACACAACATTTGGATTTGATGGAAGGTATCTGAGCGAGTACGGCGACACCGAGGAATCAACGGAGATCCTGAGCGTGTTTGCCTCCTGGAACGCCGTCCCGAAGATTACCATCCCGGTATCGGGCATGTTGCCCTGGCTTGAGCTTCCCGGCCCCGAGAGTATCGACGTCCAGTTGAACATCATCGGGAGGCTCGGCTACGAGACGGAGCATAAGGACATCGTTGCGACCGTGGGAGCCGAACTGGAACTACTCAGCGGCGACAAGGCGACGCTGGCCATTCGCTACGAGTACGCGTTCTCAGACAACGTGTGGTCAGAACTAAGCGACGAGCTGGGCCAGCACCAGGCCATGCTAAACCTGAAGTACAACATCAAGTGAGCCCTTAGTTGCGGCCGTGGCCCTGGCCCCTGAGCAACGGGGCCGGGGCGTGGGCCTTCAAGGAGATCATCCGACATGAAGCTGCAAAGCGCACTCAAGAGCAGGACGGTATGGTGTGGGATCGTCGCGGCCCTCATCGCGGGCCTGAAGCTCGTCTGGCCTGAGAACGCCGCCCTCGACGAGGCACTGGCCCAGAAGAGTCAACTGGCCTCGAACGCCGTGCTGATCGTCCAGGGGTTCCTGGGGATCGGCGCCATCATCTTCCGCATCAAGGCCAAAGCGAGAGACTGACATGAACTGCATCCAGAACCTCATCGCCCGCCTGAGAACCAAGTGGCGCATCGTAGCCGAAGGCATTTGCTGCAAGGACTGCTGGTGGTTCCGGTTCCACGGGGATCACCCCGCCGCCGGGCAATGCCTGTACTGGCGTCATCGCGGCCCGCGTGACGGCTATCGACGCGCCTGCAGCGACTACAAGGACCGCCAATGAATCATCGCATCATCCTTGATCTATGCGGGGGCACTGGTTCCTGGAGCAAGCCCTACGTTGACGCTGGCTACGACGTCCGTCTGGTGACGCTGCCTGAGCGGGACGTGCGGCTGTATCAACCGCCTGAGAACGTCCACGGAGTTCTCGCGGCGCCGCCGTGTGACCACTTTGCCCGTGCGGGCGCGAGGTGGTGGAAGGCAAAAGGCCACGCCGCTCTGCTGGATGGCCTATCAGTAGTAGACGCCTGCCTGCGAATTATCCACCGAGCCGCCCCGAGCTGGTGGGCTCTGGAGAATCCCGTCGGCCGACTGAAGGACTATCTGGGCGATCCGGCATATAAGTTCGACCCCTGGTATTTCGGCGATCCCTGGACCAAACGGACATGGCTATGGGGAGCATTTACCCCCCCCCAGAAAACACCGAACGCGGTGAAGCCAACACTTACAGGCGAACCCCGAAAACGAGATCGGACCACGAAGATGTCAAGCTCATGGAAGGTTCAAAGGTCACGGACGCCAGCAGGCTTTTCCCGCGCTTTTTTTGAGGCAAACCCATAACAACAAGGAGAAATCATCGTGAGATGGCGAACATTCGTCCTGATCCTGGTCGGTATCCTGCTGGTCGTCGCGGCCGAGGCCGTTTCGACCCAACTCTACGTTCTGACGCGACCGCCTGGCGTGGTGAAGCTGCATCGGTTCTACAACCTCAAGCTCGGGACGCACTTCTACACGACGGACGAGGCTGAGCGGGACAAGCTACTCAGCCAGTACGCCCACGTCTGGGCCTACGAAGGGGCGGCCTGCTACGTCTGGCCGATTGATGTCAACGACGTGACGCCATAGAGGACAGCAACCCCATGATTCACTGCCGCGACCCTACTGCGACCCGAGCAGACAACCTGAACTTTCTTCTGTTTCACATAGCTTCAAAGCGAAGAGGGAGGGGCCGACGGCCCGCGACACGTTGCTACGGACACGCGCCCCTCGCTCTTTTTGAGACACGACACGAGGGTAAGGAGACTCACAGTGCGGATCATAGGACTCGACCCAGGCCAGAGCGGCGGTGCGGTTCTGATGGATGACACCGGCATCATCGATAGGATCAAGTTCGGGGGACTCACTGAACACGATACAGCGGAGACGTTGATAGAGTGGGCCTCAGATATCCCGGTCCGCGCCTGGATCGAGGCGGTTCACTCTATGCCCCGCCAGGGGGTTGCCAGCAGTTTCAAATTTGGGAAGCACTTTGGTTTTCTGATCGGCATTCTCACTGCCTGCTCGATCCCCTACGACCTCGTCACGCCCGCGAAGTGGCAGGGGGTGCTAAAGTGCCGCACTAAGGGCGACAAGAACGTCTCAAAGGCCGCTGCGCAACGCAGATGGCCGGATCTCCGGTGGACCCATGCACTCGCCGACGCGGCGCTGATCGCCGAGTACGGGCGCCTGCAGCAACGGTAAACCACAACCACTTATTCCAGAAGGAGGCCAGCAATGGCAAAGCAGAACCAGGAAGAGACAAGCGGCGAGCAACTCGATTTGATCGACATCACCCCGGAGAACATGCAGGAGATCGCCCCCGTCGCCAAGAAGTACCGCGCGGCCGTGCGCCGCCGGCTCAAAGCCCTGGACGAGGAGAAGAAGCTGAAGGGCGAAATGCTCACCCTGATCGACGAGGCCAATCTGTCTCCGCTCGATGACGGGACGATCAAGTTCCGATGCGACGGCCTGCTCATTAAGGTGACGCCGCGCGACCAGCTCATCCAGGTCAAGGAAGAGGCCGAAGAGGCCGAAGAGGCGGCGTAACGACAGCGTGATTCGCAGCACCAGGGACGGAGAACATGGCAGGATTTACCAAGCTGTTTTCGAGCATCGTCACTTCAACGATCTGGCAGGAGGACGACAAAACCAGAATCGTATGGATCACAATGCTCGCAATCGCGGAAGCCGGGGGCCGGGTACAGGGGGCAATCCCTGGCCTGGCCCACATCGCCAATGTCAGCATTGAGGAATGTGAGCACGCCCTAAATCGGCTCATGGCTCCAGACCCCTACAGCCGCACCAAAGACAACGACGGACGCCGGGTAAAAGAGATCGCTGGTGGATGGCAAATCCTCAATTACGGCAAGTATCGGGACCGTCGGGACGCCGAAAAACGGCGTCAACAGAACCGGGAAGCCAAACGCCGCTCACGGGCCAAAAACGCGGATTGTCAGCCAATGTCAGCCAATGTCAGCCAAATGTCAGCCCAGGCAGAGGCAGAGGCAGAAAAAGATAGGGCTGACATCGTAGGGGATCAGGACGCCGAAGGCGCTCCTGCTGGCCCGCCATTTTTCCCAGAAGTAATCCTATCGCAGAAGGAGAGTATCGAAGGTGGAAGCCAACCAACTGACCACACCTGAAAGCAAGTCCGCTGAGGCGGCGCTCTTGGGGTCGATGATCGTTGATCCTCAGACGATCCCGACCGCTGCTGAGGTGACTGACGAGATGTTCTACTACCCGGAACACCGGACGTTGTCTCGCCTGATTCGGCGCATCTACGACCGCAACAAGGGCCAAGGCGTTGACGGGCTCCTGGTTCGCAATGAGTTGGAGACTTCCGGCCAGATCGAGCAGTGCGGCGGGGTTGAATATCTTCGCTCGATGCTGGAGTCGGTCCCAACGACGGTCAACGTGAACTACTACGCCAACATCGTCCGCTGTAAGGCTCTGAGGCGGGAGGCGATCTCAGTGGGTCGGACCATCATCGAACGAGCCTTCACTGCCGAGGTGGACGACGAGGAGGCCATTCTCGATTTCGTCACGGAACCCATGTCGGTTGTGACCAAAACGTTCGTGCCTGCTGGTCGCAACTCGGGGACGGATATGTTCTCCATGCTGGTCGAGGCATTTGAGCAAATCGAGAACCCCGTCGCGTGCCGCGTCAGATCGCCGTGGTGGTCACTGTCTCGGCACGTTCCAGGGTTCAAGCCGGGCCAGATGATCGTGGTGGCAGGCAGACCCGGCATGGGGAAAACCGCATTCACGCTCAACCTCGCCCTCAAAGCCTGCGCTGAAGGGGCCAACGTCCTGTTCATCACGTTCGAGATGACGAGAGTCGAGATGATGAACAGGGCAGTCTCAGCTATCAGCAACGTCCCGATGTGGAAGTTCGACCACGCGGATCGGGATATGACGCTGGACGATCATGCGGCGATGGTGCAGGCCAGAAACATCCTCAGTGCGTTCAAGCTCCG
>Ga0180434_10008041_pt1 | contig 11747 bp, 9 predicted proteins | sample SS_ome_7_FD_132453 | JGI IMG/M metagenome (GOLD analysis project Ga0180434, IMG submission 132453) | Hypersaline lake sediment archaeal communities from the Salton Sea, California, USA - SS_1_D_2 metaG | ecosystem: Environmental > Aquatic > Non-marine Saline and Alkaline > Hypersaline > Sediment... | reverse complement strand
CTCAAGTCTTTCCGCACGGCAAAAGGAAGGCTCTTGACTATCTTCCTGCCGCATTAAAGTGATAATTTGGTGACAATGACAGAAATACAGACCTGAAGGGAAAAGGCATGCGGACTACAAATATCACACTAGCAACAACTTAAATTGGTCGGGGCGACTGGATTCGAACCAGCGACCTCTTGAACCCCATTCAAGCGCGCTATCCAAGCTGCGCTACGCCCCGGATATTTCAGAGAAACATGTTAGCGAACACGGCTCTCTGAGTCAAGGAAAGAGCACTCAATATCGCTTCGGATGCCTACGTCTTCTTGATCAGCATCTTGCGGCCGTTGACACGCAACATGTGCTCAATCGCCTCATCGGTCACGCCGAAGCTCTTCAAATCTTCGATCACTTCCGTGAATATGTGCAGAGGTGTCCTGTCGTCCATGTCGTAGAGGTCTACGAGCAGCCGGTTGCCGTCAAATCCGCTCATTGCGGAATGATCTATGGAAATCAGTGTCTGGTCCAGGTGGCCTTCCGCAATCAGAGTCGCGACTAAGATGGAGGCGTAGTGCCTTGGGAAGACGGTCGATTTCCAGTTGATAATGCTTCGGACCTTTGGTGTGTCGTTAATTCGCCACAGAGTGAAGATCACGTTGCATCCGTGTTTCATTATTTCCAGCAGCTCAAGGAGGGACTCCAGAATTGAAGGATGACCAAAATAAACTCTCTCGGGATTCACTCCTTCGGCTTCCAGCAGTTCTAGCTGCTTCAGATCCCATTGACCACAGGTGGTGATGGGGGCGCCAGTGGCCTTATGAGTGATAGCCGCAGCCTTCAGGAGTTTGATGTCATCCGGCTTGTTTCCGGCTCCGATCTTGATGAGGCCCGCTCGTATGCAGGTGCCTTCCATTCCTTCCTCGATGTCGCGAATCATTCCGTCGGCAATCTCGGAGATGGGTCTCTCCATAAAATCGGTCGGCTTGACCTCGAAGAAGTAACCTGTCGAGGCGACAACGTGGACTCCGGACCGTTGGCTGATTTCGGCCCACATTTCGAGGTCCTTTGGTCCGCGGCAACCCCATCCGGGCGTGACTTCGCAATAGGTATTACAGTCATGTTCCTGACGCAAAGTGGTGAGCATTGGTATGTACTTGTCCATAACCACTTTCTTCCACTCGGGATTCTGTTCAGATTCGAGCCTGTTCCATCCCCCGTACGAGCTGGCCAGATGTTCGTGAGGCAAAATACGACCGAGACTATCTGCATCCACCTCTCCACAGATTGTCATAACCTTTTCGTTCATAGGACGTTTCCTTGTTTGTCGCGGTCCCTGCAAATGCGGATATTCAGTAATGCACTACTTGCTGTTCCTATCGGATCCTACCAATCAAGCTAACAAGTGTAGCTCTTGGTCGTTTGGCCAAAGTCTCCCTGCGATCAATTGGCTTCGGGATTATAGGGTGAGGGTGGGGGTGATGCAAGGATTATCAGTTACCAATGGAACGGAGTGACAGAATCTTGCTCTTTCAGCTGTTTTATTGAAAGCTGTTATTGCATTGTTCACAAGAATTCTCCATAATGACATCTGAATCGCACTGCGTTAGCCAGGGTGTTTGCCGCTTGCGCTACAGCGCCATATGTCATACACAGCCATCACGTTGCTGGATGGTGTGATGGATGTCGCCGGGAGCAAGAATACGACCCTTCCGGCCCGAAAATCCTTGGTTAGGCAATTTCTGATTTCCTCCGCGGAGCAAGTTACGTGTTAGCTTGATCCTACCCTACGTGGCGTCACAAGGAGGCAGTGCAGTGGAGTACATTGATCTGGCCACCGCTGGCCTCAGCCCAGGCAAGTTTCTCGGTCTTCAGCGCATTGCTGATACCGGGGGCACGTTCACCATGCTCGCCCTCGACCAAAACGAAGCAATCGTACGGATGGAGCGTTCCGCTCTTGCGCAGTTAAGTGAGGATCGCGACCCAACCTACGAAGAATTTGTAGTGGCAAAGGGCAATCTCACTCGTATCCTTGCCCCACATTCCAGCGCTTGTCTGCTTGACGCTCCTTACGGCGCGTGGCACACCGTGGCGACCGGCCGTTTTCCTAAGGGCGTTGGGCTCCTTGTCTGTCTTGAGCGAACTACAGTGACGACGGATGACGGCATCGGCCGAATCACTCTTCTCGAAGATGACTGGAGTGTGGCAAAGATCAAGGGCATGGGCGCCGATGCAGTGAAACTCCTTGTCCATTTTGAACCTACCCACAAAGAAAGCGTCAGGCTGCAACGAGCGCTTGTCAGAAAAGTCGAACGGGAGTGCAGGAAGCATGATATCTTGTTCCTACTCGAGACTCTTTCATATCCGCTTCAGGGTGAGGAAAGCTCTTCCGAGTCATATCTCAAGCGCAAACCGACCTCTGTGATCAGGACAGCCCGTGCTCTCAGCAAGTATTGCGATGTTTACAAGGCAGAGTTTCCCGGCACGCTTGGTTTTGATGTGGAAGCAAAGCTGACAAGAAATCTTGAAAAATTGAATAATGCCTGCAGAAAACCTTGGGTATTGTTGAGCGCCGGAACCGATTTCCCTGACTATCGACGCCAAGTGGAAATGGCATTGCGGCACGGCGCCAACGGCATACTCGGGGGACGGTCTTTCTGGCAAGAGTACTTCAGCGCAGGCACCGATGTCGAGCGCTGTCGGTGGTTGTCGACGGTTGCCATACGCAGGTTGCAGGAGATTTCCACGCTGGTGCACGACGAAGCTACACCGTGGTTTGAGAGATACGGTTGGGCTCTCAGTGATTTTACGGCCATCGAGGTTCCCGAGAAATGGTACGAGGGCTACGGGAAGAAGGCCAGGCGCGGAGCGTCCTCTCATTCAGCGGAACAGTCAGACAACGCAGACTGACAGCAAACCATTCCAGCAATAATCCGCGAATTTGCATGCACCATTTCTGCTTCAGCGGTGCCTACAATGTATGGCACAGGTTTTCCGACGTTCTATCCCGATCTTGAGTTCTCCATCTTCTGCGACCTTGCTGGAGAAGAATTTGTGGATGAAGAGCGACTTGACACTGCTGGAGGAGTACGCTCGTTCGCGCGATTCAAGAATCACTTCTTCCCAAGCTCTTTCGACTTGAGCGTAGCTGCTTCAACTGCATTGATGAATGCTTTTCGAACTCCGGCTTGTTCGAGAGCATGGAGTCCTTCGATCGTCGTGCCGCCGGGGGAGGTGACGGTGTCGCGCAATTCGGCGGGATGTTTGCCGAGTTCCTGTACCATCTTTGCTGCTCCGAGAACAGTTTGTGCTGCGAGTCCCGCAGCCACTTCGCGCGAGAGCCCCATCTTCACGCCACCGTCAGCAATGGATTCGATAACGGTGAAAATATATGCTACGCCGCTGCCGCTGAGTCCGGTTACGGCGTCCATAAGTGACTCGGTGACGGTATAGCTCTTGCCAACTGTATCGAGCAGTTGTTGCACGGCTGCCATATCCTCATCTGTGGCAGAGCTTCCCTTGCAGAATCCTCCCGCCATCTCTCCGACCTGGCAGGCAATATTGGGCATTACACGCACAACTCGCGTCTTCCCTGGCAGATTGGCCTCGATTGTTGCTATTGTCACTCCCGCCGCGATAGAGATGACAAGCTGATCTTTGATAGCCGGGGCAGCCTCCATGAGCACAGCAGGCACGAGGCCCGGTTTGACAGCAACAATGATCATTTGCGAAGCTGCGGCAACTGCGCTATTGTCGGCAAGCACCTTCACGCCCAGTTTTTCCATTGTCTTGCATCTTGACGCTGTGGGATCGAAGACGGCGATTTCGTCGGCCTTGCAGAACTTGACGTTTGTCAGACTGCGCACCAATGCCTCGGCCATTTTGCCGCCGCCGATGAATCCGATTTTCGCCGAAGACATGTTTATCCCTTTCATACTCTGCCGGGCTTTGCACGAATGATGTAGCGATTATAACTGGGCCATTCATTGTGACGCAAGGACAGTTCGTCAGTGGCGAAACTGTCCAACAGCATGATCTTCAATTCGTTTATTGCAAACATTGCTGTGAAGAAGGCATAATGGAAGCACGAGGTGCAATATGTCATCAAATCAATTAGACAACAAGAAACCCGTCAACACCCCAAGCAGACGCCAATACTGGCTGGAACCGGCAATTGTCGCGTTGCTGATTTTGCTATTTTTGTTCCAGGTGATCGGTAGCGTTGCTTTTCAAAACGCGACGTGTGATGAGCGTGTCTACTTCGGCGTTGGGCGAGACATCTTGAGAACGGGTGAATGGTCAGCAAAGGGAGCGATCCTCCATCCTCCGTTGAGCTATTATGTTAATAGTCTGCCGCTTCTATTTCTGAGTGATGCGGAAGGTTCCTGGGCAAAGGTTGAAGGTGGCTACTATTTCTTGGCATTTTCCCCGTTTCATTTGTTCTCGTGCCGTCTCACTTCCCTCATTGTCTTTGGTGTGCCTCTGCTGATTGTGATCTATCTTTGGGCAAGGGAACTCTATGATCGTCGGGCTGCTTTTGTGGCACTGGTGCTCGCAGTGTTTTCGCCGAACCTCTTGGCTCATTCCGGACTCATTACACCAGATTTACCTTTGACATGTGTTGGGTTCACCGCGATGTACCTGTTCTGGCGATACAGGCGCGTGAGAAGCTGGGGGAGGGGCGTTGCCTGGAGTGTTGTGCTAGGACTTGCAATGCTTACGAAGGTCAGTGCTGTGTTGTTCTTGGTTTCTGTGATCATTCTCGGTCTGCTGTCGTGCATCCGTGGGGAAAGAAATGCGAGGTGGATTGCCGGGGTAATGGCGGGCTTTGTAATTGCTTGGCTGGTGATCAGCCTAGGCTACGGGTTTGCCGGTGTACTAGATTTCAGTGGAAAGGCGGCGGTTGTTCAGAAAGTGCCGGATCAGACTCTTTCGCGTGCTGTAGCATGGATGAGTGCCCCATTTCTTCCATTGCCGTACCTGCGTGGTGCAGGAATGCAGTGGCAGATTGGGCAAGAAGGGTGGCCTGCTTTTCTGATGGGAGAGCTTTCGAAGACTGGTTGGTGGTATTATTTCGTCATCGCTTTCCTCATCAAGGTGCCTGTGGCGGTACAGCTCATTCTATTGGCAAGTGTGGTGAGCCTTTGGTGGAGACGCAGTCCCTGGCTTGATGAGGCGTGGCTGATTGTGCCGCCTATCGTATTTCTGGGCTTCTTCAGTTTCATTGGGCGGGTGAACATAGGTCTAAGGTATATCCTGCCGGGATTTCCGTTTCTATGGGTATTCGCTTCAAAGATCGCAAGTGTGCGAGGGCGCGCTGGGGCGATATTTCGTGTTGCCACTCTTGCACTGTTCGTGTGGCTTGCCATTTCGTGCGTGATGATCTTCCCGCATTACCTTGCATACTTCAACGAGTTCGTAGGGGGACCAGCGAACGGTTACAAGTATCTCGTTGATTCGAACTTGGACTGGAGCCAGAATCGATCAATGGCTGAAGAATATGCGAAGAAACACGGAGCGGCTCTTGAGCCGCGAGTACTGCCGCGCTCTGGCAGGGTGGTCGTATGTGCGAACCACTTGCAGGGCATTTTCGATCCTGATGGGTATCGTGTGTTGCGAGAATACTACAAACCGATCGGGCACATAGGATACAACTGGCTGATATTTGATCTGGATAGAGAAGCGAAAAAATGATCATTCTTCGTCCGATGATTCTTTTCGCTGCATTGGCGTTGTCGGTGCTAGTTCTTGCTGTGGTCTTGTGGTGTGGGCGCTCTCGTTGCTTGTCCATGTGGCGGTGGGTTGTCCGTGCGACTGTTCTCACATTACTTTCGTTCGCTGCCGCGGGGGTGATGATTGGTACTTCGTCGAGCAGGTTGGCTCGGGTGATTCTGATTGATCGCTCGGGAAGTGTCGTGAGTGATGAAGGCAGTATTCTCGAGCAAGCCAATTCCTTCCTTGGGGGCATGAGTTCGGACGATCTTGCTGCTGCAATTGTCTTCGGCAAGGAGCCATCCGTTGAAGTGCCGATGAGCAGAATATCCGAGTTTCCAGTTCTGCGAAGCGTTGCATCGACGATTGATGAGACCGGCACAGATATCGCCGCAGGGATCAAGCTTGCGCGGTCCAGCTATCCGGAAGAAGGCGTTCGACAGATGGTCATTCTCTCGGACGGTATTTCGACACAGGGAGATGCTTGGCAAGAAGCAGCGCTGGCTGCGCGCAGTGGCATACGGTTGTGGACTGCACCTGCAGGAAATCCCCGGAAAGAGGACTGTCGTATTGTGTCCTTCGATTCTCCGTCTAATGTGGCCCTCGGTGAGCCAATACGACTGCACATCACCATATCTGCGACAATGCCGTGTCGCGTGACACTTGAAGTCAGAGACGACCTCGGTGCAGTGTTCTCAAAGCAGACTCTTGTCTTTGCCAGGAGTTCTTCGCAACGAGTCGTCGCAGAGGCTCGCGGAAGTGCTGAAGGGCTGCGGTGCTTCAAGGCGCATCTTCTATTGGAGGATGATGTGCCTCAGAACAATGAGCGAACAGCCGCTACGTTTGTCGCGGGCAAGCCGCTCGTCCACTATTTCGCACCGGAAATGCAGGAAAGCGCTGCAAAGCAGCTTCTCATGTGGAATAGAGATTTTGCCTGTCGGCCAAAGCTCATAGCTGAGGCGCAGGAAAGCCTGATGGCAGCAAATACGATAATTATGGATGACTGTCCCGTAGAGACGATGCCCACTGTTTTTTCGAGGGCGCTCGAAACGGCCGTGCGTGAAGGTGGCACAGGCCTGGTAGTGCTTGGTGGTACAGATAGCTTTGGCCCGGGTGGCTACGCGGGGAGTAGTCTTGAGAAGCTGCTGCCGGTTGCATGTGAGCCGAGAGGACAAGAAGGAACTGCGCTTGTAATCGCTCTCGACAAGTCCGGCAGCATGGCTGAAGCCGCAAATGGAGCTACAAAGATGCACTTCGCATCGCAGGCTACGCTTGCAGCAGCCGCGACGATGTCTGCGAAAGACGCGATGGCCGTGCTCGCTTTTGACGTTGATGCACAAGTGATTGCCCCTTTGCAGCCATTAGGGAAGACGGGAAGGTTGGAAGCAGAACTCGCAGAGATCGCCCCCTTTGGCGGTACCGATATTGAAAATGTTCTCAACCTTGCCCTGAAGACGTTGGCAGCTTCGGCGATTTCTCGCCGGCACGTTTTGTTGCTTTCTGATGGAAGGAGCAGGCCGTTTGACGTTCGCCGCATCATTGAAGCTTATCGTGATAAGGAAGTGACCCTCTCAGTTGTGGCTACTGGTGAGAATGCGGACGTGAATCGACTGAGACGCCTCGCAAAGAGTGTCGGTGGCAACTTCTATTGCCCGTCTGATATGGGGAACCTGCGCGAGGTATTCCGGCGTGAAGCTCGCTTTCCATTGCGAGATCTTATCCGGATCGGCTCCACTTCGGTCGTGATGGACGACGGCGACATTGTGGCAGGCATAGAGGCGTCGGACGTTGCCATCGTGGAAGGGTTCGTTCTTACGGCAGCAAAAGCTCAGGCGGAAGTCCTTCTTGCAACGAGAGATGGCGAACCGATTCTCGCGACCTGGCGCGCCGGTCTGGGACGGGTAGCGGTGCTGACCACGTCTGCGGATCACGGCTGGGTAGATGCCTGGTCAAAAAAAGGCGCGTTTGCAAAGCTTCTTGATCAGATGGTGCGTTGGAGCGCTCGTCCCCAAAATGACGAACGATTTGCTGTTGACACTGAGCAAGAGGACGATGAGTTGCTGATCGGTGTCTTGGCAAAGGACGAAACGGGCCTGATCAACGAACTCAATCTTGAGGCCGTAGTGGTGGGCGCCAATGGTCCAGTCGGAGATGTCGCTCTCCATCAGGTCGGATCTGGCCGTTATTCAGGGAGACTTTCCATTCCCGAGGCAGGCGAGTATCTCGTGAAGGTTTTCAAGAAGAGTGAAGATGCGGCGGCTGAATTGCTGGCTACAACAGTGTTCTCCGTAGCCGACTATCGCGAATGGGATCGCATTGGGCCGGATCTGGATGTGCTTGATCAGCTTTCGTCTGCGGCTGGCGGCTCTGTCTTGGAGCCTGGCGATCCAGTACCGGAAGATGATCGTGTTTCGGCGCGCTATCGCTCAATAGCCTGGGTATTTGTCTTGCTGGCTTTGGCGGGCTTTCTTGCGGATGCAGTAGTAAGGTAAGAGCTTTCATACCGTCATATGCATTAGACTTTGCCGCTTGTGAACTAACCTATTCCGCTTCCCATTTGTGGCCGCAGTTTGTGCATATCCATTTGCTTTTGGGCTTGGGGATCGGTGTGCCACATAGCAAGCCTAGGGGTATCGAGAGGCTATACAGCCATTTGTGCCTGATGTCAGTGGAACTGCACTCGGGGCAGCGCCTCAATTCGGTGTTGGCATTGTCGTGTTTCGGGGTTGACTCGGAGTTATGAGCGACGAATTCGCTCTCGATGTCGCCCCAATCAATAGGTCTTTGGAGGACGGCGATGGCCTCTTCTGCATATCTATCTCTCACCTGCAACTTTACTCCGCCAAATGCCAGAGTCAGGTGCGATAGTAAATAGTTCAAGTGTTCATCAATAACAAAGGCTTCTATACCTTCCTCCGCCAACCGTGCTTTCGCCAGATGGGCTTGGGGGGCGATATTGAATGTGGCTATCGTGACCAATGTTTCCGGCATGTCTTCACCCTCCTGTGAATAGGTCACCCCTTGATGACGCCGATTGGGCGAAGCCTTACCACCTTTTTTGCGACACCAGCGTCGTGCATGATCTGAACAACCTGTGAGACATCCTTGTAGGCTTCCGACATTTCTTCGGCGAGCGTTTCTCGTCCTGCTGCCATTACAATGATACCACGCTTGCCCAGCTCTCGGTCAATGCGACGGCCTCTTCCCTCGCGTATCGCCTGTCTGCGCGACATCACTCGTCCGGCTCCATGGGCGGTGCTGCCGAATGTTTCATCCATCGACTTCGGTTGTCCGACACAGACGAAGGAGTATCGTCCCATGTCGCCTGGGATAAGAACGGGCTGTCCAACGTTTCGGTAGAGTGCAGGCACATCCGGATGTCCTGCGGGAAAAGCTCGGGTAGCTCCCTTGCGGTGGACGCACAGATGCTTTCTTATGTCACCAATGGAGTGTTCTTCCATCTTTGCAATGTTGTGGCACACGTCGTAGACGAGTGTCATGCCGAGAGCACGTGGTGATACTGAAAGAGCTTTCTCGAATGACTGTCGTGAGAGTGAAAAGATGCATTGCCGGTTTGCCCACGCGAAATTCGCGGCACATGCCATGGCTGCGAGATACTGACGGCCTCCGGGTGATTCTATGCGAGCGCAGGCAAGTTGTCGGTCGGGCAAATCAAATTCGGCCGGGCTGCGGCTCATCTGCTTTAGGAAGTCACCGCAAACCTGATGGCCGAAGCCCCGCGATCCGCAATGTATCATCAGAGTGATTTGTCCCTGATGAAGATCGAAAACTCCGGCAGCAGCTTGATCATACACTTGGTCGACGATTCCGATTTCAAGGAAATGATTTCCTGAACCGAGCGTGCCGACCTGACCAGCGCCGCGCTTCAATGCGCGATCACTGACAGCATCCGGGTCGGCGCCTCTCAGACACCCCTGTTCTTCAGTGCGTTCAATGTCATCTGTGGTCCCGTACCCATGATGGACGGCCCAGCGGGATCCTTTGCGAAGCATTTCTTTTTCTTCGCTGACCTTGAGCTTGCTGATTGCTCCGTGGGAGCCAACGCCTGTCGGGATATCACGGAAAAGCTGTTGCACGAGCTTCTGTAGGTTTTGCTTCAGATCGCTCTCTTCCAAGTTGGTTCTGGCAAGACGAACTCCGCAATTGATGTCGTAGCCGACGCCGCCGGGGGAAATGACGCCTCCTTGCTTGGGGTCGGTTGCTGCGACACCACCGATAGGGAAGCCGTATCCCCAGTGAATATCGGGCATAGCAATGGAAGCTGCAACGATACCCGGCAGATGAGCTACATTGGCCACCTGTTGAAGTGCCTGATCCTCTGCTGCGTCCCTGAGGACACGGTCGTCGCCAAACACGCGGCCGGGCACGGACATTCGGCCTGTTCTTGGTATTTCGTAGAGGTAGTCAGCTATCTTGTTCAGGTGCAGTGGTGTTTTCTCCATGCTGGCCTCTCATCATATCATACGTCGAAAATCAAATGGGCAAACCATCCGCCCTCCACCTGTTTCACCACAGCTTGGTGATAGGTAATGCCCTTTACGAGAGCCCGTGAGCCGTGTCGCTCACGGTTATATGGCTCTCCTCGGCAAGCCGCCCTTACATGTGTTTCTGAGAGCTCACGAATATCGAATTGGGTGAAGACAATTCTTGAGGATTCGAAGTGAAATAGCAGCTCACTCAGCCAGGCGATCATCAGGCCCACCAGATCATCGCTCGTGGCCGTCACGCTTAGTTCCTGGATTGGCTCGACATTTTGTGTTTGGACTTGGATATCAAAGAGAGCAAAGGCTGCTGAATCGAACAGCTCGTCAAGAGTGTTCTCGACGATTTCTATTCCAATGTCAGCGGTGTGATCAAGTAGTCTATAGCGTTTCTCTGACATCGTTGGCCCCTTACGTGCCAATTAGAGAGATAGGACACTTGGCCTGCTCGATAAGCCCTGTTGACTTCTATCACATGCTTACCATCCACAAAGCGGTTAGTCAAGCATTCGGTGAAATGCAGATTTGACATGAGATTCCGTATTCTCTTGACAGCAACTCCATGCTTGGCTACCTTGTTACTGGTGGTTAATCATTCCATCCACAGAGGATTGTCAGGAGCTTGACGGTGTCGATAAGTGTTCTATGCATTTCCGCTTCGCCTCGAGAAGAAGGCAATAGTGATTTGCTGCTGAAAGAGGCTGTTCGCGGGGCATTGGCGGGCGGCGCAAAGGTCGAGTATCTATCGCTCAGAGACTTCCAAATTTCTCCCTGTGTTGAGTGCAATGCATGCTGCGAAACAGGTGTCTGTCGAATCAAGGACTCATTCCAAGACATATTGGAGAAAATTCTCAAGGCCGATCGACTGGTCTTTGCGACGCCAGTCTTCTTCATGTCAGTGTGCTCTCAAGCAAAAATACTGATAGACCGCCACCAGTGTCTTTGGTCAAAGAAGTACGTATTGAAGCAGCCACTCTACGATTCTCCGAGACCAAACCGGCGAGGATGGTGTATCGCCGTGGGCGGCTCCAGGAGCAAGAAGATGTTCGATTCTGTGCACATGACTATGCATTACTATTTTGATACGATTGAAATGGAGTATGCTGGCGACCTCTTCTACAATCAATTGGATGAGAAGGGAGCCGTGATCAAGCATCCGACTGCAATGGAGAAGGCTTACGAGCTTGGTGAAGAGGCGGCAAAAGAATAGATGCTTTTTCCAATGCCAATTGAGCAGATTCACTGTTGTATTGGAAATCTGCGGAATATGTTGCGGGCATTGTTTTGGCTTAGACAAATGTGTAGCATATTGCTGCAGAAACTGACCCGAGCGCCTGAAGCTGGCGGCGCGAAGATCGGGACTGTCTTCGATACCTTTTCTTTCTACGGCCCAAGAGGAGATTCCGCATGAATGTTGTGGTAGATGAAGACCTCTGTACCGGTTGTGGCCTTTGTGAGGAAACATGTCCCACCGTGTTTTCTCTGGAGAACGATATTGCCAAGGTGATCGTTGATGCTGTGCCTTCGGAAGACGAGGTTTCTTGTCGCGAAGCT
>Ga0180434_10008040_pt1 | contig 11747 bp, 8 predicted proteins | sample SS_ome_7_FD_132453 | JGI IMG/M metagenome (GOLD analysis project Ga0180434, IMG submission 132453) | Hypersaline lake sediment archaeal communities from the Salton Sea, California, USA - SS_1_D_2 metaG | ecosystem: Environmental > Aquatic > Non-marine Saline and Alkaline > Hypersaline > Sediment... | reverse complement strand
TGTTTCTGCGGAGCCACTTGACCAAATGCATTTAGATTTACTCCGGATGCTGAAATTGGTTCAGGCCGGAGAGTATATACCATCAGATGCTCTTTTCAAGGGAAATCGTTTTTTTGGCGGCTGGGTGGACGAAGTGGACGTTACGGACAGAACTTTTGTGTCCGTTTCGTCCGTTCAGTCCACCCGGCCCGAGCCCTCCCTTTCCCCCGCTTGGCGAAAGCCTGTTGATCCTGTACAATGCCGTTTTTACAAACCGGAACGTGCCGAAAATGAACGCAAACCAAGCCATAACGAAAAAGGCCCTTGCGGCCGAATCCGCCTCAATTGTCCTGGCGGCGGTTTCGGAAAGCGACAAGAATGCCGCCTTGGAGGCCGTTGGCGCTGCGCTGGAAAGCCAAACGGGGCGAATCGTAAAAGCCAACAGAAAAGACCTCGATGCCGCCGGCGCCTCGAATTTGCCGCAGCCTCTGGTCAAAAGGCTGGTTCTCGACAATAAAAAGATCTCGCGGCTGCGCGATGGCATAGCCGGTCTTGTTTCTCTCGAAGCTGGCACCGGCAGGGTGCTTTTTTCCATCGAGCTGGACGAGGGTCTGGAGCTGCGCAAGGTCCGCTGCCCCATCGGTGTGGTGGCTGTGATCTTTGAATCCAGGCCCGATGCGCTTGTACAGATATCGTGCCTGTGCCTTAAGAGCGGCAACGCCGTTCTGCTCAAGGGCGGCAGCGAGGCGCGGCATACTAACGCTGTGCTGGCCGAGGTGATAGCAGAGGCTGCCTGCCGGGCGCCGGTGCCGGTCGGCTGGCTGCAGCTTCTCGAGGACCGGCGGGACGTGACGGCCCTGCTTTCGCTCGACGAGCACGTTGACCTGGTAATCCCACGCGGGTCGAAGGAGTTCGTCCGCCACATCATGGACAACACGAAAATACCGGTTCTCGGCCACGCCGACGGCATATGCAGCGTATACGTGGACTCTGGCGCGGATTTGAAAATGGCTGTAGATATTGCCGTTGATTCCAAGTGCCAATACCCTGCGGTGTGCAACGCCGTCGAAACGCTTCTTGTCGACGAGGCGGTCGCGGCCGACTTCCTGCCGTCCGTGGCGAAGGCCCTGCGCGAAAAAGGAGTCCGCCTTGCCGGCTGCGCCAGGACCGCCGCGATAATAGACGTTGAGCCCGCGACCGAGCTTCACTGGCATACGGAGTACCTGGACCTGGCCCTTTCGGTCAGGGTGGTGGACGGCCTCGAAGCGGCGATCGCCCACATAAATCGTTACGGTTCGCACCACACGGACACCATTGTGACCGGTGATTCGGCGAAGGCCGAGAGATTCATGGACATGGTGGACTCGGCCAACGTCTTCTGGAATTGCAGCACCAGATTCAGCGACGGCTTTCGCTACGGCCTGGGCGCCGAGGTCGGAATAAGCACCAACAAGATCCACGCCAGGGGCCCTGTCGGTCTCGATGGGCTTTCGATCTACAAGTGGAAACTATACGGTCGCGGCCAGACCGTCGCCGGATACGTCGATGGCGCCAAGAGCTTCAAACACAGGATCATCCCCTAACCTCCATGCCCTATCATGCGTGACTTCAGCCGCGTAAAAAGAATTGTTCTCAAGATAGGCACGAATACCCTCACTAAGGCCGGCAGCGTCGACACCGCCTACTTCAACCGCATCGCCAGGCAGGTGAAGGGCCTGCTGGAAGCCGGCCGGCAGGTCGTGATCGTCACCAGCGGGGCGATAGGTATGGGCGCGGACAGGCTGGCCGCCGGTTCGAAGATCGCCGACATAAAGATGCGTCAGGCCTGCGCAGCCGTCGGACAGCCGCTTCTTATGCAGCAATGGCGAAAATCGTTCGCCCGCCACGGCGTCGAAACCGCGCAGGTTTTGGTAACGGCCGACGTGCTGAACAACAGGAAGACCTATCTGAACCTGCGCAACGCGATAGAGAAGCTGCTGGCACTTTCGGTAGTGCCGGTCTTGAACGAGAATGACAGTGTCAGCACCGAAGAGATAGGCTCGGCGTTCGGCGACAACGATACTCTCAGCGCCCTGATAGCCAGCAAACTCGACGCCGATCTGCTTATTATGCTCAGCGACATAGACGGTCTTTACGACAAAGACCCCAGAAAATTCCCCGGTGCGGTCCTGGTGGATACGGTCTACGACATAACCGATCGGCTTCTGCGCACGGCGTCCGGGCCGGGCAGCCGGTACGGCAGAGGCGGGATGAAAACCAAGCTTCAGGCCGCCCGCATCGCATCGGGCGCCGGGTGCAGCGTGGTGCTGGCCGGCGGCCGGCAGCGCAGCATCATATCCCGGATAATGTCGGGCTCGGCTGTTGGAACGGTCTTTGCGCCGAAAAGGAGGCTCAGTAACCGAGCGAGATGGATACTGAACAGCGCCGCGGCCGGGATGGTGATCATCGACGACGGCGCCATGCGAGCCATAGGCAACAAAAAGAGCCTCCTTCCCAGCGGCATTACCGCCGTCAGGGGTGTCTTCGAGGCCGGAAGCGTGGTCATGCTCAACGATGCCGCCAAAGCGGTCATAAGCCTGGGCAGTTCTGAGCTCAAGGCGCTTGCCGGAAAGCACAGCAGTCAGATCAGAACGATGCTGGGCTCGGGCCGCCGGGACGTGGCGGCGGTTCCGGAGGACATCGTGTTCCTCTGAAAAAAGTTGAAAACAGATGCCGGGTATCTTTTTTGAGCGGTTGACCGTTTAAGGCCGAATGCTTATTCTGAATGCCTGTTGCCGGCCGGAGTGGCGGAATTGGCAGACGCGCGGGATTCAAAATCCCGTCCTGGTTAACAGGGTGAGGGTTCGATTCCCTCCTCCGGCAGTTTTTTATTTCGCTACGAAGGGTGAAAGTTCGCGCAGGTGTGCGACTATTTGGGGCATTTTCTCGATCGTGTAATCCACCTCTTGTTCGGTGTTGTACCTGCTCAGGCTGAAGCGGATCGAGCCATGGGCGGCGGTGAAGGGCACCCCCATGGCCCGAAGCACGTGGCTTGGTTCCAGCGAGCCGCTGGTGCAGGCCGAGCCGCTGCTTGCGCATATCCCGTACCTGTCGAGCATGAGCAGTATCGCTTCGCCCTCGATGAACTCAAAGCTGATGTTGGAGGTGTTGGGCAGGCGGTTCCGTCCGCTGCCGTTTACCCGGCAGTCGGGACACCTGGCCAGGACGGCCTTTTCTAGTTTGTCCCGCAGCTTTCTTACTCGCCGGTTCTCGGTGTCGATGCATTTTGCGGCCAGTTCGCAGGCGGCGCCCAGGCCGATTATGCCTGGAACGTTTTCGGTTCCGGCCCGCTTGCCGGATTCCTGGTGGCCGCCGAGCATGAACGGCCTCAGCCTGGTGCCCCGCCTTACGTACAGCACCCCCACTCCCTTCGGAGCGTGAAGCTTGTGTCCGGACAGGCTGAGCATGTCTATACGGTTTTCTTTCAGGTTGATCGGCAGCTTGCCCACCGACTGAACGGCGTCGGTGTGAAAGACAACGTCCGCGGCAGCGGTCATATCGGCGATCTTCTCCACCGGAAAGATCACGCCGGTCTCGTTGTTGGCGTGCATTATGGTTACGATCGCCGTATCATCGTCGAGCTGGTTTTCCAGTTCGCCGAGATCGAGGCTGCCGGATTTATCCACGCCTATTTCGGCCACGGTGTAGCCGTGGTTGGCCAGCTCTCTGCAGAGGGTCAGGACCGCCGGATGTTCGACCCTGCTGGTTATTATCTTCCGCCGCCGCGGCGCCGCGGCCAGGGCGCCGCGGATTGCGGTGTTGTCGCTCTCCGTACCGCCGCTGGTAAAGAGTATTTCGCCCGGTTCGCAGCCGATAAGCGACGCCGCCTGTTCCCTGGCCTCGCCGATCTTTCGGCCGACCTGCCCGCCGAAGGTGTGCATGCTGGAGGGATTTCCGTAAAGGTCGCAGAAATAGGGCTTCATGGCCTCGAGGACTTCCTCGGCAACCCGGGTCGTGGCGTTGTTGTCGAAGTAAATGGTCTTCATGTTCTGTGCTTATGCTGCCGGTCCGCGCTTTCCCGGTGCTCTTCCACCACGAGGTCTTCGGCTACGAACTCCCTGAGTCTGGCCTGTACGAGATCCTTGATTGTGACGTTTGCGAGGCGGCATTGCGCGCACATTCCCCGCAATGCCACGATAACCTTGTTGGCCTCTATGTCTATAAGCTCTATGTCGCCGCCGTGGGCCCTGAGCGCCGGCCGCACTTGTTCGCTTATGGTCTGCTGGACCATCTGCATCTTCTGTATGTTGGTGAGCCGGCCTTCCCGCCGGCGGACCGGCTCAGGGGCTTTTTTGGCCTCCGTCGGCCGCACCCGCCGGATTATCTGCCGGATCTGCTCCCTGCAGCCCCCGCATCCCCCGCCGGCCTTGCAGTAATTGGTCACTTCCTCGACTTCCGCCAGGTTGTTTTCGCGGACGACCCTTTCGATTTCCCTGTCCGTGACCCCGAAGCATGTACATACGATCCTTCCTTCGAGCTCATGTTTTTTCTTGCCGCCTGTTCGGTAATTTTCGATTGCGGCCTCGAGGGCCTCCCTGCCCATCACCGAGCAGTGCATTTTCTGTTCGGGCAGACCTCCCAGATAGTCGGCTATGTTCTTATTGGTCACCTTGGCCGCTTCCTCGACCGTCATGCCCTTTATCATCTCGGTGAGCACGGAGCTTGTGGCTATGGCGCTGGCGCATCCGAACGTCTTGAACTTGGCGTCCTTGATACGGCCTTTGTCGTCGAGCTTGAACGTGAGCTTGAGCGCGTCGCCGCAGGCCAGAGAACCCACCTCGCCGACACCGTCAGGGTCCGCTATTTCGCCGACATTCCTCGGGTTGAAGAAGTGATCCCTTACTTTTTCCGTGTAGTCCCACATGGGCCGGCTCAGGTTAATCCCGACATCGCGATACAGCGGTTCGAACGCCCTTTTTCAGCTACTGCGAAGCTGATATACAGATTAACACAGTTTATTTTGATTAGCACAGATTTATTCGGATGGACACAGACGGAAGGAACATCAGGGGGTAACGGCCACCATCCTTTCCAGCGACTTTCTCGCCCGGTCGGCGATATCGTCCGGAACGGTTATAAGGTATTGCAGCAGCTCCAGCGAAGCAATCACTTTATCCAGGCCGATTACCTTCATGTTGCGGCAGACGGCGCGGTCCGTGGCGGCGATGAATTCCAGTTCGGGGTTTTGCTTTTTCAGCGGATGGAGCATCCCGGTTTCGGTGGCGACTATGTACCTCCGGGCGGTCTTCCGCGCCGCGAAACGCAGCATCTGTCCGGTGCTGAGCACCTCATCGGCCAGTTTCTTGACCGGTTCGCTGCATTCGGGGTGGGCCATGACGACCGCATCGGGGTATTCGGCCTTTCTTTGCTTTATGTCCTGTGCGGTTATCAAAACGTGCGCGAGGCAGTAACCCGGCCAGAGTATCAGATCGCGTCCGGTTTTACCGGCGACGTGCCGGCCCAAATGCCGGTCCGGAACGAATATGACCGGCCGGCCGGCGTCGAGCGAGCCCACCACTTCGACGGCGTTCGAGCTGGTGCAGCAGTAATCGCTTTCGGCCTTTACCTCGGCGGTGCTGTTGACGTAGCAGACCGTAACCGCGTCCGGGTGTTCTTCCTTGAGACGGCGGAGCTGTTTAGCGGTTATCATGTCCGCCAGCGGGCAGCCCGCGTGCTCGTCGGGCAGCAGAACCTTTTTGCGCGGTGACAGAATGGCGGCGGTTTCGGCCATGAACCTAACGCCGCAGAAAACTATCACCTCGGCGTCGGTTTGGGATGCTTTTATGCTCAAACCGAGCGAATCCCCGCAGTAATCGGCCAAATCCTGTATCTCGGGCGGCTGGTAGTTGTGCGCAAGAATGACCGCCCCGCGCCGGGCCTTCAACTCTTCGATTTTTTCGGACAGGCCTTTAACCATGTTTTTTACCTTTCGGCCTAGCGCCTCTTGGTATAGATCAGCTTGGCGGGGCCGCACGTTACCGTAACGTGCGGCGGCACGGATTCCTTGATCCAAACGTTGCCGCCGATGACGCTGTCGCGGCCTATGGTGACGTTGCCGAGTATCGTGGCTTCGGCATAGATGGTAACGTTGTCCTCGATAGTGGGGTGTCGTTTGCCGCCCTTTACGATCCTTCCCCTTTGATCCTTGGTGAAGCTCAGCGCCCCCAGCGTCGCACCCTGATAGATCTTGACATTGTCGCCTATGACCGTGGTTTCGCCGATAACCACTCCGGTTCCGTGGTCGATGAAAAAGTTTCTGCCGATTTTGGCGCCCGGGTGAATGTCGATGCCGGTTCTTGAATGCGCGTATTCGGTCATTAGCCTGGGAATCAGCGGCACTTTTCTTGCGTAGAGTTCGTGGGCGACGCGGTACACGGCGATCGCGATAACGCAGGGGTAGCTTATGACGATCTCCTCGTACGATTTTGCGGCCGGATCGCCGTCAAAGGCGGCTGCCACGTCGCCCTTGAGCAGCTGTCTTATCTCCGGCAGCCGCCTGACAAGGTGGGAAGCCGCCGTCTCGGCCATCCCGCGGCAGTCGCAGTTGTCGCACTTGTTCATCCTGCACAGGTGCCTGTAGGCCCGTTCTATCTGGTCGGTCAGCCCGCTGTGGACCTGGCAGAGGATGTCGCCTACGATGAAACTGACGTTGGCCCTCGTCACCGTTCTCTTGCCGGTGTAGCCGGGGAAGAGCAGCTCTATGATCGATTCGAGTATCTGCAGGATGCTGTCCCTGACGGGCAGGTCCGAGGCGTCTATGAAGTTGATGCCGGAATCGCCGTGGTAGGTCTTCACCACCTTGTCCACCAGGTTGGTGAACTTCTTATTCCCGCGAGCGGTTTTTTTCATAGCGTCACTCCGAGCGGTCTACAGTCGCAGCCAAGTTTAACAGCCCGGGCGTTTTTGGCAAGGGATATCGCCAGGTGTTTTTTCCTTGACGGCCGCATTCCGCGGCCCTTACAATGGTTTTGCAGTGGAGTTGCTGCTTCGAGGGGCGCAGGATGGCCGATAGTTCCATTAAAAAAGTCGCTTTTGTATCGTCGTTTCTGCCGCGTAAATGCGGCATAGCCACCTTTACGGCGGACCTGATAGGAAGCGTTGCGAAGGCCTCCAAAGGGCGGTTCGAGCCCTTGGGGGTGGCTGTTCGCGATGAGGGGGACCCCCCTTACGGCGAGCCGGTGAAGTTTGAGATCAGGTGCAACGTAAAGAGCGACTACATCTGCGCCGCCGATTACATAAACTTCAGCAACGTAGATCTGGTTTGCGTTCAGCACGAGTTCGGGCTTTTCGGCGGCGAAGCAGGTTCATACCTGAGCCTTCTGCTGGCCAGGATAAAAGCGCCGATCATAACCACGCTGCATACGGTGCTCGACCACCCCGCGCCGGATTATTCCAAAGCTCTCGTGGATGTCTGCAGGCTGTCCGATAAGGTGGTCACCATGAACGAGCGCGGCCTTGAGATGCTTTCGGATATTTACTCGGTGCCCCCGGACAAGATCGAGTTGATAGCGCACGGCATACCCGATCTGCCATTCGTCGACAACAACTACTACAAGTACAAGTTCGGCATGGAGGGTCGCAGGACCATACTCACGTTCGGTCTGCTCAACAGGAACAAGGGCGTGGAGATCATGCTCAAGGCCCTGCCGCAGATAAAAGAGGCCGAGCCGTCCGTCCTTTATGTTATCCTGGGCATGACCCACCCGCTGGTGGTCAAGTACGAGGGCGAGTCGTATCGGTTCAGCCTCCAGCGGCTCGTCAAGGAACTGGGCTGCACCGAACACGCGATATTTCACAACAGGTTCGTCAGTGACGAAGAGCTGCACAACTTTCTTTGCGCGGCGGATGTCTACGCCACGCCTTATCTCAGCAGGGAACAGTTGACCAGCGGAACACTCTCTTTCGCGGTCGGCGCCGGAAAGGCGGTGGTTTCGACTCCCTACTGGGCCGCCGAAGAGCTTTTGGCCGACGGCCGTGGAAAGCTCGTTGATTTCGGCGACTGGCGGCGGCTGGCCGAAACGGTTATCGAGATACTTCGCGACGAAAAGCTTTTCTACAGCCTCAGGAGGAAGGCCTATGACTACGGCCGTTCCAGGACCTGGCCGAAGATAGGGGGGATTTACTGGAAGCTGTTCTGTTCCCAGTGGCTCGCGGGCCACGGCGGCGCTGCGGCAAGCCCTTCGATTACCGAACCTTGCTCGGCCGTCGAGGTCCCGGAACCTTCCCTGGTTCACCTCAAGAGGCTGACCGACGATACCGGCCTGCTGCAGCACGCCAGGTTTATCATACCCGACCGCAACCACGGCTACTGCACCGACGACAACGCCAGGGCGGTTATAGCCATGGTTAAGTATTGCGCGCAGTATACAGACCCTGATGCCACGGACCTGTTCGAAAGGTATCTGTCCTTCGTACTGCACGCCCAAAAGGCCGACGGGACCGTTCATAACTTCATGAATTTCGACAGGAGTTGGCGGAGGAACGAGCCGGCCAGCGACGCGCTCGGAAGAACGCTGTGGGCCCTGGGAACGGTAGTCGCCGAACCCCCGGTGCCTTCCTGCCTTTTGGTGGTCAAGGACGCCTTTGACCGGTCCGTCAGGCACGTACCAAAGCTGTCGCCGCGCGGCATGGCCTACGCCGTACTGGGCATGGCTGATTACCTCCGGCAGTTTCCGGGCGCCAGCGACATCAAGCGCAACCTTGCCCGTGCGGCGGACCGGCTTGTCGCTTTGTATGATAAGAACGTCTGTCCGGACTGGCAGTGGTACGAGGCGCAGCTTACCTACGATAATGCCGTGCTGCCCCATGCCCTTTTCATGGCCGGTATGATTCTCGATAACAGCCGATACCACCAAGTGGCTGAGAAGACCTGCGACTTCCTTTTGGATAATATCTACACGGGCGAACATTTCAGTTTCATAGGCTGCAACGGATGGTACAAAAGAGGCGGACCCAGGGCCGAGTTCGACCAGCAGCCGATAGAGGCCGCCGGCGCGGTCATGATGCTTAAGACAGCCTACGAGGCGTTGGGCCGGCAGCGGGACCTGCAGTTTCAGAGAAAGGCCTTCGACTGGCTGCTTGGAAAGAACGACATCGGTGTGGCGCTTTACGACTTCACGACCAAGGGGTGCTGTGACGGTCTGGTGCCGGGCGGGGTAAACATGAACCAGGGCGCCGAGAGCATGCTCAGCTTTCTGCTGAGTCTGTTGGTGATTGTGGAAAGCTACGCGCCCGGCGCTCAGCTTAACGGGACCGAGCCGGCCGCGGGAGCCCGGGGCATCGGCGGCGATGATGCCAAGGCAACCGATATCGAAACGGAGATTCCGGAATCGCCGGATGAAAGCGAGCAGGTCGCCTCCCGGGACCTGTAAAGAAGAGCACCCTTTTGGGCTTTTTGTCGGACAAGTCCGACCTGCGCAACAGCACTTGTTTCGGAAGCGCATTTGGGGTATAATGCAATGGTTGTGCGGCAGACGATTCGTCCGAAAGGAGGAGAAATGCCCAAAATCGGGAAAATTGCCCCTGTGGGGTTGCTGATACTCTGCGGCGCGGCGGCCGCCCAAGCCGCCGTAGCTATCGATCCGGCCGTTATAACGGCCGCTGCTTCGTCCGTGAACTACCAGCTTGAGGCTGTTTACAGCTGCAACGGCAACGGACTCGACGGCGATGTGCACACCAATGACATCGGGGGAGAGCCCCCCGCCGCGGGGCAGGGGACCATGTGGCTATCCAGCGGAATTGCCGGCCAGTGGATCGAATACCGGTTCGACGCGGCATATCCGATCGAATCCATGTGGGTCTGGAATTACAACCAACTCACCCCGTCCGGCGGCGACCGCACGGACCGCGGCATAAGGCACTGCACGATCGAATACTCGGCGGACGGGGCGGTCTACACGCAGCTGGGAACCACGCACACCTTCGCCAGGGCCGACGGAAGCAGCGCCTACGCCCACAACACCGAGATATCCTTCGGTAATGTACAGGCCGGGTATGTCAGGATAATCGTCGCGGACAACTACGGAGGAAGCGCGGCGGGCCTTTCTGAGGTGAGGTTTTATGCCGCGGGTACCGCGGTGGAATTCGAAACGGATTCATCTGTCGCGACCGAGGCCTTCAGCACGGCCCTGCTGAACGTGGTCCTATCGGAACCGCACGACCAGACAGCGGCGGTTGACTACGGCGTCGCCGGTGGCACGGCGATCGAGGGCGCGGACTTCCAGTTGCGAAACTCGTGCCTGTGCGATTTCGATTACAGCGGACTGGTCGATTCGGCCGACCTGCGCGAACTCGCTTACGACTGGCTTTCACAGTCGCCTGGATTCACCGCAGAGGTTACCGGCGACGGCAGGATCGATTTACGGGATTTTTCCATTCTTGGTTCGCAATGGAAGCAGTTCTGTCAAAGCAACACGCTGACCTTCGAACCCGGCCGGACGGTTAGGACGATCGGACTTACGATCGCAAGCGACGGAATCGAGGAGCAGGACGAGACGATAGTCTTGCAGCTTTCAAATCCCGCCGGCGGCGTGACGATCGGCGGCAAGAACGCTCACACTTACACCATAGCCAGCGAGGCCCCGAGGATCTCTTTTGAGACCGACTTCAGCAGCGGCATGGAGGGTTTGATGGCGGTATTGCCGGTCAATCTTTCGGCGGCGGCCGCGGCGACCGTGACGGTCGATTACGCCCCCGTCGGCGGAACGGCAACCGGCGGTTCGGTGGACTACCTTCTCGGCGCAGGCACGCTGACCTTCGAGCCGGGCCAAACCTCGCAGAACATCTTTGTGAGGGTAAGGGATGACAACCTCGTGGAGGAAAACGAAACGATTCTTATAACGCTTTCAAACCCCGTGGGAGCGGTCCTGGGCGCGATAACCCAGCATACCTACCGCATTATAGACAACGAAGCCGGCGTGTGGTTCAACGAAATGAGGTGGTACCACTCCGAAGACGGAAGCCGCCTGAACCTCAACGCCGCCGGCGAGCTGGAATGGGATATAGAGAAGGGCGACCAGCTGTACGTGCGGCTGCCGGAGTACAGCCTCGACGAGGCCGGCGATGTCGCCGAGGTCAAGTACTGGTGGAAGAGCTCCGGGCAGGCCTACGGCTGCGACTGCGGCCTGTGCCCCGGCTGCTTCGACGATGACATCGGCTGCGTGGCCGGCACCGGCGATTTCAGGATAGGGCTTTTCGAGGCCGACGGCGAGTACATAACCGACGACGGCATGGGCGCCCGCAACTCAATATTCAGCGGCTACAAAGGGTACAGGGTTCGAATGTTCCCCAACGCCGACAGCTCCCTGGGCGGGTTCTATTGCCTCGGCGAGGCGCACAGTTCGGGCAGCTTCGATAAGCGGACCATCATAAGTGCCAACGGCCTGCTGGACACAAACAACGACTTTACACGGATGAAGGATATCAAACCTTTCGGTGCGCCGCCCGATCAGTTTTCGTTGTTTATCCTGAGGCTGCAACGTCTCAACTCCACCGATGTGAGGATAACCATTGCACTAAACGGCGTTACGTATTCCGCAACGGACGGCAGCTCCAGCGTTCAGCCGCAGAAGATAGACGCTTTCGCAATTTATTTCCCGAATGCCAGGCCGTATCACCTCATAACGTTCAAGCAGTTTGAGTGATGGGGCAGGGGAGCAACGCAATGGGCCTCATGGACTCCATGGACTTAATGGACGCGTCCATTCTGTCCACTGGGTCCACTGGGTCCA
>Ga0180434_10008039_pt1 | contig 11748 bp, 8 predicted proteins | sample SS_ome_7_FD_132453 | JGI IMG/M metagenome (GOLD analysis project Ga0180434, IMG submission 132453) | Hypersaline lake sediment archaeal communities from the Salton Sea, California, USA - SS_1_D_2 metaG | ecosystem: Environmental > Aquatic > Non-marine Saline and Alkaline > Hypersaline > Sediment... | reverse complement strand
TTCTACATGTAGCGTAGAATTTGTGTTGCAGCCTTCTCAAAGAGATCCCAACGGCCCCCAACCCACCATTTCAAGGCGCTAAATTCATACAATAAAACGAAAATTGAGTGCTATTGGATCAACTTTTGTACAAAGTCTGCTATTTCTTTCTGATACCTTAAGTAACTTTTGCAGAATTCCCGCACGTTCTTGTAATCCATGATATAGAGAAAATAGTTCAGATCCCACTCTCCCATGATGAACAGGGTCTTTCGGACATTGAAAGCCTTCAGCATAAAATCCACTGCAGGGCGGATATGTCGATATTCCTTTGCCATCAAACTCATATCCGTCCCGTGACCATTGGGATGAAGAATATGGAGCAAGGGGAAAACCCCTCTTCGGAACACATACTTTATCGCCTCATAGGGAAGTATCGATTCGATGAACGCTTCAAACTCCCGTTTTCGATACAGATGCTTCAACCTTTCGGTGTCAAAAAAACCCATTTCTTTGGGGAAATATTTGCCCTTTAAATACGCCCGGTAATCTCCTTTTATCTCCTCCCGTTTCTCCCCCAGAATATAAGCTTTTATGGTTGGATATCCCCCGCTTGTCTTCTTGGGAAGTTTCCGCTTTGTTTCGCGTTTGAACCGATCCAGCGTTTCTCGATCCCCAATAAACCGGATGGAGAATACCCAGGGGTAATGGAAAAACTGCGGCTCAAACCAACGATTCTCCGTCCGGCATCGCATCTCATCTATATATTTTATATAATCGAATAGGTTATCAAAAGAAACCGCACGCTCCCCTTCGTAGTGACCCAGAAAGAAGTAGTTGATATGGTGGGGAAGGAAAGATTCATCCACCTCAAGGTCACAGATTCGTTCAAACTCATTCTTCAAGCTTCGCTTGAGTTTCCCATACTCCTCTCTCCATTCCCCATCGTACAGGAAGATGCAGTCGATATCGCTCGTGAAGCCGATGGCGCCGCTGCCGATGCCCCCATAGACGCCGATCAGCATGGGTTCTTTCTCAATATCCAATTCCAATCGGATACGTTCAAATAGGCTCCGGATCAGACGAATGTGGACGTCTGCATAGAGCTGAGCCGTTCGGAATCCGCTTCCCCGCCTTCTGAGTTGTTGCCGATAGATCATGGTGATTTCCTTTTTATATGCCTGCTCTATCGGGTCTTTTCCCTCATGGACGATGATTTTCAGCAGATCCAGGACTTTCTTTTGATACCGGGGCGTAATCGTTTCCCCGTAACGCTGTTTAACCCAGAAGACATTTTCGGCCTTCATGTCCTCTGTGGCGGAAATAATCGCCCGCTCGATGTTCAGCCCGGCCAGAGAAAGGGCCCATGAAATTTTATGAAGAAGCCCTTTCTTGTTGGAGGTGTTGATGATAAGCGCGGAGCGGTCATCCTTGATCATTCCGAATCTGGGGACAATTTGATCTCGAATGACTTCCCGCTTTTTTTCCCAAAGGAAAATCTCCTTTTCGATATTGGTGTCGCTTTTCAGCATTTTCAGAAGTGATTCATAGATCATATTTTCAAGGAGTGACGGTTCATATTTCTGAGGGATTCGAACTTTGTAAAGGTCTGTCACGATTCCATCCCGGATATGGATATCCGCCTCCAGGATATGGCAATCGTGGATCGTAAAGATACCCGCCACCTTACTGAGGAGAAAGGGTCTGTCGTAGGTGCTCACAAAGCAGAGGGCTTCCCTTCTACTCAGGGCGACCAGTTTCAACCCGAGGAAGAAGTCCTTTTGTGAACCCTCCTTCATGTTTTCGCCACTCCCCGCCTATGCAACCCTGACTGTCTCGCCGTCCGCCGTCTTCTTAGCCTTCTTCTTGCCGAGTCTTGGCTTTTTCTTTTTCCTGAGGTTCTCACTGAGGATCTTTTTGGTTTCCGTGATCTCTTCCTTTGTCACCGTTTTTCGAATCTCCTCCATCCGGCCCATGACCCGGGAGAAACGAACCCCCTCAGCCGCGCTGATCCATTCCAGTTGCAGACGCTCCTTCCTCAGACCCCACTTCTCCATTTTCCCCCGGATCTTCTCGACCCTTCGTTGGGTCCAGTGATTCGCGTCAATGTAATGGCAATCACCAAAATGACACCCTGAGACCAGCACCGCCGGCGCTCCTGCCTCAAAGGCGGCCCACACAAACTTTTCGTCCACCCTGCCCGAACACATGGTTCGGATAAGACGCACGTTCGGCGGGTAATTGAGACGGGATATCCCGGCAGTATCCGCGCCTGCATACGAACACCAGTTGCAGGCAAAGCAAACCACCTTTTCCTGAGGTTCCGCATCCAAAATTGCATGGACTTGGGTTAAAATCTGGGCATCGGTAAAGTGATTCATTTCGATTGCATCGAATGGGCACTCAGCCGCACAGGTTCCACACCCTGCGCAGGCCGCCTCGATTACGGCGGCAGGCCGCTTGTTCTCTCTGTCTACCGTGATTGCGTTATACGGACAGACCTTGGCACACATACCACAGGATGTGCACTTTTCTTCATCGACTCGACTTGTAATTGCCTCCACTGTGATCTTACCGGGAGACATCAATCGAGCCGCCCTCGCAGCCGCCGCAGATGCCTGCGTCACGGCATCTTTGATATCTTTTGGGGACTCCGCCGTACCCGCGAAGAAAATCCCCCTTGAAGCGGCATCAACCGGCTGAAGTTTTGGATGTGCTTCCAGGTAAAAGCCATCCGAGGTCTTCTGCAAAGCCAACATTTCCTGTATTTTGTTCATGTCCCCTGTGGAGACCAATCCCTGCGAAAGAACAACCATCTCTGCGCGATGCTTTTCCAGCCGATCGGTTGCGGTGTCCTCGGTGAAAAGTATCAAGTCGTGGGATTCTGCGTCTTCCTGCACATCGCCGGGAAGTCCCCGGATGTATTTTACTCCCTTTCCCTTGGAGCGCTGATATAGATCTTCAAACCCCTTTCCAAATGCACGGATATCAATATAGAACACCTTCACCTCCATGTCCGGATAATGCTCCTTCAACATGAGGGTATCCTTTATGGTATTCATGCAGCAAATATTGCTGCAATAGGATTTGGCCTTTTCATTTCCGGGAGACCGCGAACCAACACACTGAATGAACGCGACCGACTTGGGGGCTTTGAGATCACTCAGGCGAACAACTTCCCCTCTGGTCGGCCCTCCGGCATTGATGAGGCGCTCAAATTCCATCGTGGTTACCATGTTGGGGAAGCGTGTATAACCGTATTCATCCAGTGGCGTCGGATCATAGGGCTCCATTCCGGTCGCCACCACGATGGTGCCTACCTTGAAAGTGACCACCTCATCTCGGGCGTCGTAATCAATGCAACCTTTCTCGCAGGCTTCCTTACATTTACCGCAAATGAGCGGGTCTTGCCCCAAGCAATCGATGGGATTCAGCACATAGGCCGAAGGAACCGCCTGGGGAAACGGGATGTAGATGGCTCTGCGGGATCCCAACCCCATCTCGAATTCATCGGCCTTCAATACCGGGCAGACCTTCTCACAATCCCCGCACGCAGTGCATTCATTTTCATTGACATACCGCGCCTTCCGGCGAACCGTCACCTCAAAATTGCCCACATATCCATCGATATGTTCTATCTCACTCAAGGTCATCAACTCAATGTTGGGATGTCGACCGACATCCGTCATCTTCGGTCCGAGAATTCAGATGGAGCAATCCATGGTTGGATAGGTCTTGTCCAGTTGCGCCATGATCCCGCCGATGGAGGCTTTTTTCTCCACCAAGTGGACCTGGAACCCGGTGTCGGCCAGGTCGAGGGCGGTTTGGATGCCGGCCACCCCGCCGCCGATGACCAAACTTTTTTGAGTTACCGGCACTTCCATTTCCTCAAGTGGTTTTAAAAGCCTCGCACGAGAGACCGCCATCTTTACAAGATCCCTGGCTTTTTCCGTGGCATCGTTCTTCTGATGGGGATGCACCCATGAACACTGCTCGCGGATGTTCGCCATTTCGAAAAGATAGGGATTCAGTCCGGCTTCCGCGCACATCTTCCGAAAGGTGGGCTCATGAAGTCTTGGGGAGCAGGATGCAACAACAACGCGGTTCAAACCGTGTTCCCTGATGTCCTGCTTGACCAACTGCTGGCCCGGATCAGAACACATGTACGAATAAGAGCGCGCGAGGGCCACGCCCTCAAGGTTTTTTGCCCAATCGGCTACCGCCTCGCAATCCACGGCATCGGCGATGTTCAAACCACACCGGCAAACATAGACACCTATTCGGACCTCCTCATCCAGTGCATGAATCGGTTGCACGGCAATCATGATTTAACCTCCTCAAGTGTCGGCAGTTCGTTGTCTTTGTTTTCAATCCAAAACCTTTTTGGCAAAAATGCGTATACAAGATCATGTCGAACTTCCCGGCGCGATCGCCTCTGCGATCACACCGGTAATATCCTGAAGCCTCAGGTGAAGATCCATGTGAAGGTTGACGTCCCGCATCGCGCAGGAAAGGTGTATTTGGCATTTGGGACATGCCGTAACCAACAGATCGGCTTCCGTTCGCTTCGCCTCCAAAAGACGTTCCACCTGCATCTGCTTGCTGTACCGGTCGCAGTGGAGCCAGGCGGAATTGCCACAGCACCAGGCTCCCGCACCGAAATGGGCCATTTCCCGAACGTCAAGAATAGCGCCGAGAAGCTCTCTGGGTGCATCGTACACACCCTGCATGCGCCCCAGCCGACAAGGATCTTGATAGGTAGCGCGACCGCCCAGCCTTTCCTTTTCAGGAAGGCCGGCCTTTCTCAAAAACTCCGTCAGGTGCATCACCTCAAAGGGGAAAGGCCCCGAAGATTCCGGATAAAGATGTTTCAGAACATAGCTGCACTCCCCGCAGGCTGTAACGATGGTCTTAGCGCCGACATTCTTGAAAGATTCCACATTCAAATTGCGGAGTTTTTGAAACGACGTCCGATCCCCGGTCCAAATGAGGTCGTGCCCGCAACATCTTTCATTTTGCAAAACCACCGGCTCCACACCCAGTGAATTCAGGATTCTCACCGTATCGACGGCAATTTTTGTCAGCGTCACATTTAATCCGGAGAAAAACGCTTCGAAATAGGGAAGACACCCGACAAAGTATAAGATCTCACCCTGAGAGGACACCTTCAGGTCCGGGCTGATCCAGTCCAAACGTTTCTGGTTTAACCCCGGTGCGGTCTGCATGCGCATGAGCCCCTGCAAAGCCCCTCCGTGACTTAACAGGCCTTTTGATTTCTCTTTCCCGTATAGCGGGCGTATCGCCCGAATGAATTCGGTAAAAGAGATCCCCACGGGACAACGCTCGTTACAAAGGCCGCAGGTAAGACAAGTCCAAGCCTTTTCCCGGACATATTCCGATTCAAGTCCTTCCTCAATGGCATATTTGGCAACGAGACGTGGAGAAAAATCCCGGTCTACCTGGGCCAAGGGGCAGGCCCCGGTGCATTTTCCGCAGTCAACGCAGTGGAAAACCTGAAAGTCTTCAATGAATTTTGACAATGCGCTACTTTGATCCAAGAGAGTTCCTCGCAAGAATCCAGCGGTTTGAAAATGGGCCGGACAGGGCGGCCACTGGGGTCTTTTTCAAAGCGCTAAGCTTTTACAAATCCCCTATGCGTTTCCCTGTGAGGGCTGGGGCTTACGGCCTGTAAACGCTGACGCAAACGGTGATTTTCCGAGCCCGGAGACCGATTCAACAAAGGCGTTCATTTGATCAAAAAGCCGCTCTTTTTCATTGAATGAAAAAGTGAGCGTTAAAAACCTGTTAGATTCCAATCCAACAATATGCATGAGTTCTCGAATACATGTCGCCACTTTTTCGGCTTGCGCGGGTCCCGGACCGTACCGGCATTCCTTTTCCTTACATCCAAGCACCATCACCCCTTGTGCGCCCCGCTCAAAAGCGAAAAGTACCATCGCAGGATCTACGCGTCCTGCGCACATCACCTTGATGGGGTAGACGGTGTAATGGGGTGCGGAATCCGACTGACACAAATCCATGTAACATCGATAGGGCGCCCAATTGCAGAAAAAGGCCAAAATTGGGCCGTGGCTATCCCAGGATTGCATTCATCACCTCTTCGTAATATTGCTGTTCGGAGGCGGCCATATGAACGGCGCCCGTAGGACATTCGGAGATACAGTTTCCACAGCCCGTGCACAGCCGCGGGTCGATCCATGAAGAAGCCACCCCCCGGGAGATCTCCTCCAGATGTGCGGCCCCTTCAGGACAAATGTCCGCACATCTGCCGCAACCACGGCAGAATTCCGGGTCTACTTGCGCCGCCAGGGAGTCCTCAAGCCCGGTATTGTCAAGCACATCTTCCAGTGCCTTGCCGGCAACGGATGCTCCCAACGTCTTATCCGGAATCTTGATTGCTTGTGACCATGACGCCATATATACGCCCGGAACGCCCGTTTCGAGGGTTCCGAAAGCCTTACTGCTCACGGCGTGAATCGGTTTGGAAAACGCATCTCTCTGGTAGCGGAGGTTTTTAAATTTTTTTCTCCCCAGGATAACGACACCGCCGTGGATTTGTTGATATGGAGGATTTTCATCCAAGGCCTCACTGCTTGGTTCCGGCGGTCGTTTCTTCTGAGTTTGAGCGGGATCGCTCCTGATTGAAGATATTGAGGCCCCTGACCTCCCAAGCCTCTCAAAAATAAGGGTAAAATTTCCTCGTTGACCCTCCAGCCGAACCGGCTTGACAGGCCGGAGCAGGTCGATTTCGCTCTTTCTCAAGTCCGCCTCGACATCTTGATGGATTTCTCCGTCCTCTGCCAAAACAACGGAATGAAACTGCGTTTTAAGGCCTTTTGCAGCTGCTATGCCGGCCTCCGTCGCGCCCAGAACCAGCGCTTGGGGGTGTATTTTTTCGCTTTTCAGGGCCCAGGCCTTATGCTCCCTCAATTGTGAAAGTCCCGAGCGTATCACCCGATTCGCCCGATCAATCCCCACTGAACCGTCCGTCCTGTAGGGGAGCAAGCACGTCTCTTTGATGTTGACGAGCGCGATATCTTTGGGTGCATACCCCACTTCTTTAAACAGCCTCTGCTTCAGTCTGATCCGCTGTTCCGTGCATGATTCACAGGCGAAACCCAGATTACAGCAGACACATGACGCAATCAGCGCGCCATTCAATCCCTGCGCGGAAATCACCTCCTCGATGCGGCGCCCCATTTCCGGGTGGCAGGCCGATACCAACACCTCCACATGAGCCACATCCGGAATTTGCTTCAAAGGCTCAATCATCCCGGCCAATTGGTTGTTCGGGTTTAATGATCCGTTACATGAACAAATAAAAATTCCGATCTTTGAATCCCCGTTCCTTAGACACTTCCCGGCCATGGGCGGCATCTGCGCAGGAGACGTTTTCGACAATACTTCCATGGCGGCACTGCGCCCCGCCACCATTGCCCTCGCCCACGAATTTGTGTCCCGGGGACGCCCGATCGAGATCACGTGGGACAAATCGGATTTTGAAGGGGCTTGACGGTTGTCGGACATGATGATTTGGTCAAAATGAGAAAACCTCCTGATTGGAAGTTTGCCATGCCCGATGGCACCCAGTTCACACGAGGCTTCGCATTGAAGACATTCGCAACAAATCCCGCATTGGAGGCATCTTCCAGCCTCCCGCGCGGCGTCCTCAGCGGATAAACACGCAATGACTTCACCATAGTCTCGTATTCGCTCTGAAATCTTTCGATGCGGGCCGTCGCTTCGCACTTGCCTGGGAATATCTTTTGGAATCGGGTTATAGGGTTCACGGCGGATCTCACGGTTTTTCTCCCGGATCCGCCCGATCGCGGTATCCAAAGCTCCGATGATTGTTTGCGCCGCCCTTCGCCCGGAGGCCATGGCCTCCACCACGGTCGAGGGCCCCGTTACCGTATCCCCTGAAGCATAGATTCCGGCGATGTTCGTCTCCCCGGTCTCTGAAATCACAAGCCCGTCCAACGGGGTCTTCTTTATGTCGCCGCCGATTCCCAGAGGGCCGACGGCCCCCTGCCCTATACTGACAATGGCGGTATCTGAATCCATCAAAAAATTTGATCCCTCGATCGGAACCGGTCGCCGGCGTCCCGAATCGTCCCTACCCTCCAATTTCATCTTTACGCATCTGAGCCTGCACAACCGGCCGTTTTCGCTTTCGAATTCCACGGGAACGGTGAGGGGCTTCAGTTTCACGCCTTCTTCCAGGGCCTGCTCCACCTCGTGCGGATCCGCCGGCATTTCCTTTCTCGTTCGCCGGTAGATAAGCGTAACGGATCCGGCCCCCGCGCGGATGCCGGCGCGCGCCGCCTCCACCGCCGCATTCCCGCCGCCGATAACCACAAGCCGGCCGAGTGGTTCAAATTTTTTCCCTTTCCACAATTCCCTCAAAAACGACACACACCCATAGATTCCTTTCGAGTCCTCTCCCCGGATGCCCATTCTGAGGTCCTTGGATGCACCCGTTGCCAATAAGATCGCCCGAAAGCCCTCTGATTTTAGTCTCTCCAAATCCTCCCAGGCTTTAACTGAAGAATTGAGCCTCAATTCAACCCCCAAGCTCATGATGTCATCGATTTCCTGCTCGATGATCTCTCTTGGAAGACGGTAGGGAGCAATGCCCTGATGCAGGAGCCCTCCCGGTTTGCCATCCGCCTCGATCAGTGTGGGGGAAAATCCCGCCCGGGCAAATTCATGCGCCGCTGTCAGCCCGGAAGGCCCCGAGCCGATGATGGCGATGCGCGGACCTTTGGGAAAACGCATGGGTCCGTTTCCGGCCTCTCTGCTTCGCTTTCTCGCCACATCCGCCGCAAATCGCTTCAGAGCTCGGATGCCGATAGGTTCGTCGATCTCTTTTCGCCTGCATTCCGTTTCGCAGGGATGGTGACATACCCGGCCGCAAACACCGGGAAGCGGATTTTTTTCCAGAATGAGCTGATAAGCCTCGTCAAATTTGCCCTGACCAATCCAGGCCACGTACCCCTGTGGGTTCATGTCGAGAGGACAGGCCAATCTGCAGGGAGCCTTTTCCCGTTTGTCGATCGCCATGGTATGGGGCGCACATAATTCGAAAATCGGTTTGCTCCCGTCCGACAGTTCGACCGGGCAAGAGAAAAGGCATTTTTGACAATCCACACACAATTCCGGAGATATCCACTGGGGCCTTTGGATCCATTCCACCCGCGCGGCCCCTTCGGGGGAGTCCTCAATATGGGTGACTTCCGTCTCGGTGAGGATGTCGACAAGCGGATGATAGGCGGCCTGGGTGCGGAGGTATTGCGTCCAGCGCCTCGCCTGATCGGGCCATTTGCCGTCGGCTCGGCCGATCTCACGGTTTTTTTCCACAAGGGTGACACTTCTATTACAGGCAGCCAATGTCAAGGCGGCCTGCAGCCCCTGCGGCGTGCCTCCGATAATCAGTACGGAATTTGTTGAAGCCATATTGCGTTAGTCTGCGTTTCCTTTCAGATCCAATCCGTATTGAAAACCCCGCTCCATACCGGACAAATTCTTCTCTTCGGTGCCCTTTGGGACCGAGGAGGCGATCGCGGCTTTCAGTGAATCGTAAGAAACCAGTTGTGTAACCGCGATAACGAAGCTCAACATAATGATGTTTGCCATCATTTTGACGCCCATCTCCTCGGCAAACCCGGTCGCCGGTATGGCGTAGTGCTTAACGTCTTTCCGAACGGCTTTCGGGTTGACTTTGACCAGGCGGGAGTCCGTGAAAAGGCTCCCGCCCTGTTTCAGCTTTGAAATGTTCTTGTCGAATCCTTCCTGTGACATGCAGAGCAAAACGTCGGGGTTTTCTACGTAGGGATACTCAATGGGCTCCGTTGAAACCACTACCTGCGCAGCGCATGCGCCGCCACGCGCCTCGGGTCCGTAAGATTGAATCAACGTTGCGTTTTTTTTCTCGAACAGGGTCGCAGACTTTCCAAGGATATTGCCGGCAAGGATAATTCCTTGTCCTCCGAACCCTGTAAGGATGATCTCTTGGTAATCACCTTCAGTCCCCATGATTCCTCCATGGTTTTGGCTACCCGCTTTTTCTTGGCCACATGGTCTCTCTGAGTTCGGACACTCCGGAGAGGCTTTCCAGAAAAGTGGGACGTTGCGTGTCAATAAACTTGCCGAGTACCATTTTCTTTCCTTCTTGGATTACTGTTTCGTCGGGGTGTACCCCGTTTCTGATGACACTGTTCTCCCGGTAAAGCTTGATCATTTCCAGGGCACTCCCCAGGCGGTTGCGTCGTCCATAGGCCGTCGGACACGGCGCAATAACTTCCACAAATGAGAGACCGGGTTTTTCCAAGGCCTCCTGGATGGATTGCGCGAGCCGCCTTACGTCCAGGGACAGCCACCTTGCAACATAGACGGCCCCGCAGGCCGCCGCCAGAGAGGGAAGATTCAAAGGGACTTCCGAATTGCCATAGGGAGTGGTGGTTGTTCTTGCGCCCATGGGGGTATTTGCAGACACTTGCCCCCCCGTCATTCCGTAGTTCATGTTGTTCACGCAGATGATCGTCAGGTCAATATTCCTTCGAGCCGCGTGGATAAAATGGTTGCCTCCGATGGAAAAGAGATCGCCATCACCGCTGAAAACGAACACTTTCAATTGGGGCTTGACCAATTTCAGTCCTGTGGCGAATGGGATGGCTCGACCGTGAGTGGTATGGAATGAATCGAGGTTGAGATACCCGGCGACCCTCCCGGTACATCCAATGCCTGAGACAACCGTCATTTGGTCATAATCGATCCCGGTTTTCTGCAAGCTGCTGATGGCGGCCGAAAGCGCGCTTCCGATGCCGCATCCCGGACACCATATATGCGGGATCCGAGACCCTCTGAGCAGCTCATCCTTCGGATGCCGATACGAATCCGCGTTTGTTTTTTCCGTCATCGCTTTTTCCTGGTGCTTGCAACTTTGCGCAGTGTTTTCTCCACACCGGTTGCAATCTGCAGCGGCGTGTGAATTCCACCGCCGGCATGCGGTATGAGTTTTGTAATGGCCTTGCCGGCTGCACAGCGTTCTACTTCAAGCGCGATCTGGCCGAAGTTTACCTCGGGCACCACAAAGGCTTTCGCTTGGGTCGCCAATTTTCGAATCAAATCCTCGGCAAAGGGCCAGATCGTGTTCAGTTTTAGGAGGCCTACCTTGATTCCGGCCTCTCTCAGACTGCGCATGGCCTTGAGGGCCGGTCTCACCGAAGACCCGTATGTCACCAATATGATTTCCGCCCCATTCAAAAAGTGTGTTTCGTAGTCAATAATTCGCTTCTTGTTTTTTTGGATCTTTTGGATAAGACGTTTCACCAGTTTTTCCTGGGTCTCGGCATCCGTCATCGGAAACCCCCTTTCATCGTGGGTGAGTCCGGTGATATGAAGCCGGTATCCATCTCCCGCATTCGGCAAAACCGGAATCAGAGATTTGTCTGTTTTGTATGGAAAATAGGTTTCCGGAGCCTCTGTGGGCGTCTTGCGATCAATAACTTCAATCGCTTCAGCGCTTGGGATCGTCACCCGTTCCACCGTATGCCCCACGACTTCGTCGGCCATGACAAGAACCGGAATCCGGAAGGTCTCCGCCAAATTGAAGGCGCGGATCGTAAAGTCAAACATCTCCTGGGGGGAACTTGGGCTGATGGCGATGACTTCATAATGCCCGTGGGACCCCCAACGGGCCTGCATCATGTCGCCTTGGCTGCAAAGGGTGGGGAGGCCTGTCGACGG
>Ga0180434_10008038_pt1 | contig 11749 bp, 10 predicted proteins | sample SS_ome_7_FD_132453 | JGI IMG/M metagenome (GOLD analysis project Ga0180434, IMG submission 132453) | Hypersaline lake sediment archaeal communities from the Salton Sea, California, USA - SS_1_D_2 metaG | ecosystem: Environmental > Aquatic > Non-marine Saline and Alkaline > Hypersaline >... | reverse complement strand
ATCCGACGCCCTGCATCAGCCCGGAATCAAACACGCTTATGCGCGCCTCCTCCTCGGGCATCAACCGACCGTTCAGGCTCACCAACTCACGCATGCATTCTCCTCGCTACTACGCGTAGCGGCCTACGCCCCTGTCAGCCGTAGGCGGTTAGATAATCCTGCGTCCGGTACGGGCGCCGAACGTTAAGGTATAATAAATAATTCTCTAGCATCCGCTCCCGCGATAGATCCTGCTGTTACTGCAGTTTCGGGCCGCATCCCGCGCATTATCCCGAGCGCCTTCGCCAACGTCTCTTCATATTCCTCTTCCGGGTCGGAATCGGCGACGATCCCCCCGCCGACATACGCCGCGGCGCTGTCGCCGTAAAACTGCACGGTTCGAATCGCCACGTTAAATGTCATCTGGCCGTCCAGGCCGAGCACGCCGACCGCCCCGCTATACGCCCCGCGCGCCGCCGGCTCCAGTTCGTCGATGATTTCGATCGCCCGGATCTTTGGCGCGCCGCTAATCGACCCCGCCGGGAAACACGCTTTGAGCAGATCCAGCCCGTCGTATTCCTCACGCAAGCGACCGGCGATGTCCGCGACGGTGTGGTACACGGTCGGATGCGCCTCGATACGCCGAGGATCGCGCACGCGTACGCCCCCGAACTCGCAAACTCTTCCGATATCGTTGCGATGCAGATCGATAATCATCGCCAGTTCGGCCGCGTCTTTTTCCGAGTCCAGCAATTCCTGTCGATAAGCGGCGTCCACGATCTCGTCGTGCGTTCGAGGCCGCGTGCCCTTGATCGGACTGGTCAGCACGTCGCGCCCGCGCTGCCGAAGAAACAACTCCGGCGACAACGATCCAATCGCCCCGCCCGGCCAGTGCAAAAACGCCGCGTACGGCGCCGGATTAGTCCGCCGCATCCGGCAATAAGCCGCGAACGGATCTCCCGCGCGATCGAAACGCAATCGCTGGGCCAGATTGACTTGATAGATGTCTCCGGCGGCGATGTACCCGAGCGCCTTGCGAATCATCCAACGGTAATAGTCGCGATCCATCTCGAAAACGAGCCGCGGCGCGTCGGCGCCTCCACTGGCTTCGGCGACGCCCGCCGAGGCCTCCCAGGCTTCGATCAGCTCGCTCAACGACGATTCCGAAGCCCCCCACATCGACCGCAACCCGTTCGCGGCCATGGCGTAAGCGCGGTGCTCTTGATGATCCAACACGACGCCCCGATCGTACAACCCCATGCGCAACGCCGGCAAACCCATATCATTGCGGTTGGTCCCGGGCAGCCGTTCCAACTGCCGAGACATCTCAAAACCGACATACCCGACCCAACCCGGCGACAGGCCCAGGTCGAGCCGCGACGTTCGCGGGATACTTCGATGAACGGCGCCCCAAAGATCCCAACCATTCCGGCCGGTCGCAATCTCGCGCCCCTGTACCACAAATCGCGCCGCTTCTCCCTCATATTGTTCGAGCACGCCGATCGGATCGCGACAAATCAGGCTATAACGCGCGTCTTGCGACGCCGGATCGCGGGACGCCGCGCTGTCCAGCCACGCCGTCTCGCCGTCGCTCGCCAGCGCAGACACGATCGCCGCCGCGTCTTTCGGCCAGGATACTTCCTTGACAATCCACTCGATCCGCACAATTCCCTCGTGCTCTGTCAGACGAGTATTGGAAGAGCGGTACGGGCGTCTCGCCTGAGCCGCCCTTCAACTAAATATTGGCGCAACGCGCCCCGCGACCGACCGATAATTGATCGAATCCGGATCACGACCGGCATGATACTCGACATTCGAACGTCTGGCACGATCCCCTCGGGCGCCGCATTTCGCAAAATGGACTTCCGGCGCCTCCAGGCCCGCCTGTACAATAAATGCGACGGAATTGCGGCCGGCCCCGTCCATCGGAGGATTTTCGCTAACCAGCCGAGCCCGGGCGTGTCCATGCTGGCGGCGAGTGATAGTGCAGTTGCAGCGGGAGTAAGCGTATGTTCCATCAGTTCAGAATCACGGCGTTGGCGATCAGTTTGGCCGCCGCCGTCCATGCGGGCGATTACGGAATATCGTTTCATTACAGCTCGCACCGCCCGAGCTATGCAGCCTCGTCGTACTCGTACGGCCGCTATCAACCGAGCGGATACGCGTATTGCGAGACCGTCTACGAGCGCCCGATCTACACGGAATGCTATTCGCCGAGCACGATCGTGTATGATGATTGCGCGCCCGTCTTCGGCGCCACTTATACCCGCTCCGATTGCTACGCCCGCCCCGTTCGTAGCGGCCGCTCGTCGATCCATTACCGCTCCGGATCCTCACGCGGCTATCGCACGTACACGACCCGCAACCGCCAGCATCGTGTCGTGAAAAAGGTGCGGCGATATTCCAGTCGCCCGCGCGTCAGCTTGCGAACCTCGTTCAGTCATCGCGATTCACGCTGTCGCCCCGGCACGTCGTATCGTTCGTATCGTGGCGGCCGGAATTATTCTCGAGGATATTCGCCTCTGCATCGTAGCTCACGTGTCAGCTATCATCACTCGCCGCGTTACCGCGGCTCACGTACCAGCTATCACAGCTCGCCGCAACGCCGCGACTCGCGCTCCCGTCATCACCGCGGACCGCGAATACGCATCATTCGGCGATAAATGTATAAGTCAGCGGTCAGCAACCAGCGGAAACCGGACGCCCTGTCCCGGTAAGCCTGCGTTGCCGACTTCAGGTTGGGGGACTGCCGGTTGGAACAATTCGAACACCGAAAGAACTTACGCAATCCCACGGGTACAACACGCAGCATCATTGAATAAACCGCGGCCGACAGGGGCGTCGGTCGCTACGAAGAAACGTATAATGCTCTGAAATCGGCTTGGGAAAGGATCTATTCTTTCGTCGCCTCGCCGGACGTCTCCTTGGTTTGTTCGACATCTCGCGGCGCTTCTTCTTTGGTATCGATCGACGGCGTGTTGTCGGCCGGAGGCTTGAGCTTTTCCGGCGGAGGATCGGAGTTCATTTCTTCGTCGAAGTTATCCTTCACGTCGCGCAAACCGCGCTTAAATTCATTCACGGAACGGCCGACCGAACGCGCGATTTCCGGCAAGCGATTGCCGAACAACAGCACCGCCACTACCAAAATGACGAGCCAGTGCATAGGACTGAGAAACCCCATACAGTACATCCTCCATCGCGAATTAGCGTCGTATGCGCCGGCGGCATGCCCGCCGCCCGCGCATGTTCCCGTCAAACTCGGAAGCATCCTCAGCGGATGTGCCAAGCGCGCATAACATAATATATTATCGACCGTGAAGGGCTTGCTGTCAAAGAACGTTCGCGATTGCCCGAAACAATATCGCCCGATCTTGCAGGGGCGGAGGCGGTGTCGTCGTGGAGGATTTTACGGTTTTCCGCGAATCGGACGTGTACGCAGGGTTGACTGCGCCCGCCGGAACGCCAATCCGCCGCTAATCCCCCATCTTTTTCAGCGTCACCCTGATTAATTCACCGAGCTTTTTCTCGTGCGAGGGCGTGATTCCGGTGGTGGCGTATAGAATTTTCCCGTCCGGCCCGATCAGATAAAGGGTCGGGATGCCGCGAACGCGGTATTGCTTCGCGACTTTGTCGCCGTTCATTAACAAGCCGTAGGTGTATTTCTTTTCTTTCATGAATGCGACGGGATCGCTGCGCTCCCAGATGTTGACGCCGAAAAGTTCAAAGGGCTGATCCTCGAATTTTTCGTGCATTTTTTGCAGTTTGGGCATCACTATCTTGCACGGGCCGCACCAGGTAGCCCAGAAATCCATCAGGACGACCTTTCCACGCAGCTTGGACAAGGTGACGGCCTCGCCGCCGGGCGTTTTCAATGTCCAGTCCGGCGCCATCGTGCCGACGCTCAGCAACCCATTGCTGTCGCACTTCTTCGGCTGGTATTCTTCTTGCTCGAAGCCCGCGGGAATCTGGATTTTGAAAACATCGGCTTCCAGCCGCGTTGTGACGTCGATATCTCGCAACTCCAATACGCGAGAGATGGCGCCTTTGCTGTTCTTGGATATTCGATCCACGCGGTGCGGCAGATAGTCATCGACGCCGAAGTACCAGCGCGATTCGGCCCCTTCGCGATATACCACGTATATCACATGACATTTGACGCCCGCAACGTCTTGCACGCCTTCGTAAACGCGCGATTGGGCGTTCAGCTCGTCGCTAAAGGGGGTCGGATGCAAAAACTCCTGCATGACGCAGGTTCGCATGGGCTCCATGACCAAATCGATCGCTTCCGGAAGCTGTCCGATTATATAGCGCTTCTTTTCCATGTTGACGTCGGCGGCCTGCTTTTCATTCAGGAACACCTGAAAGGCGCGTTTCTCGCCGGAGTCGGGCATCGTAATCACGCCGTCGATCCATAAGAGCGGGAGCTTGCCGCCGGCGGATTCCTTGGCCTTGACCAACGCCGCGATTCGCGCCTGTTTGACGGCAGGATCGCCCTCCACCCAGATCTCGGCCTTGTAGGTGACGTTTTTGACAGCCAGGGTGATCCGGTCCACCTTGGCGACAATTTGGGCGGTGTCGGGATCATCAGCCTGCACGGGAAAGACCAGCCATCCGCATATAAGCGTTGCTAGAGCGAATCGCGTAAGCGCTTTCATGAAGTCTCCTGTTGCATTTCGCCGGTTCGAAATGGGCAATACCCGCTTGAACAGGCGGGTTTTTCTCATTATGTCGATCAAATATCCTTCTCGCAAGAATCAAGGCGCGGCAAATCGTCTTCATCTCGCACATCTTCCACGGTTTAGACGACGCGAGAGTCGGATCCGTGTCACGAAAAATCTCCGCTCAACGTCGTACACGCGCGCTTTATACATTATAGGGCGCTTCGGACGCCTGCCCGCCGGCACGTTTCGGAATACAATGGACTCATGGAAGCGCTGCCCGTCAACTCGGAACTGGTGGGCGCCAAGGTGCGCTGCGCCGCTCGTCCGGAATGGGGAACGGGAACGGTCTTGCGCGTTCAGGCGGCGCAGGTCGGCGGACGACGGGCTCACAGAGTTTCCGTCCAGTTTTCCGTCGGCCATCGAACGCTGATCGTCCCCCCGGCTCGCCTGGCGGCGCCAATCCCGGAACCGCAGCGCCAAGCAGGTTGGCTCGAAGGCGTCGGCCGAACCGCGCTGGACGACCGATTGCGCGCCCTGCCCGAGTCGGTTATCGACGTCCTCGGCTCGCCGCGAACCCGCCTGGCCGCCGTTATGCCGTTGTATGAAATTTCGGAGGAGTCGGAAAGTTTGTTGAGCTGGGCGCGCAGGCAAACCGGCGTCGGCGATCCGCTCTCGCATTGGTCGCGCGACGAGCTGTTGGCGGCGCTGCGCGATTTCAACGTCGAACGCGACGCCCACTTGCGCAATTTGGCCGCCGTCATCAAACTTAAGGAAGGCCCCCAGGCGTTGCGAGATTTGTTGACGGAGATGCCCGGGCCAATCGCCGAAGCGGCACTCATTGCTCTGCGACGGTTGATTTAACGCCGTGCCCCGTCACTGCTCGATTAATGCGCGGCATGGAGCCGCCCGCGGCCGTGTACGTTTCGGGCCGGACCCTCGCCCTGCACGTCAATTGAAACTTGAGCGAGCAGTGGTACCCTATTCGAACCCCGCGCCCGAACGAAAGGGATTTGATGATTAATTCATTTGAAAACAGAACGCCCGTCATTGACGAGAGCGCTTACATTCATGCATCGGCCGATGTCCTGGGCGACGTCCGGATTGGCGCCGGTTGTTGGATCGGCCCGGGCGCGCGCCTTCGAGGCGATTACGGCCGCATCGTAATCGGCGAAAACTCCGCGGTGGAAGACAACGTCGTCATCCACGCCCGCCCGGACGATCAAACCACGATCGGCGATTGGGTTACGCTCGGACACGCGTGCATCATTCACAACGCCGTAATCGGCGATTGGGCGGTGATCGGCATGGGCGCCATCGTCTCGGATTGGTCCGACATCGGCGAGTGGGGCGTAGTGGCCGAAGGCGCAGTCGTGCGCCGGCGCCAAGAACTTCCCGCCGGTCGCATCGCCGTCGGCGTGCCCGCGAAAGTAATCGAAAAATCCGTCGGCGAGGAATACAAGGCCGAGTGGATGCACTGGAAAAAAGTTTACGTCAGTTTGGCGCGGCGCTACCGTGAAGAGTTGAAATAAAACGCCCGGCACGAACTGACATCATTCTGCCGTGCGATGTTCGGCTGACATCGTCGCGTGCCGCGGCCTTGAGCAGCGCTGTTTTTCCGCGATTATCACGATTCACGACGCCTTCGCTTAAGTACACGCTTGACGGAGCGCTGGTCGTTTTATTCATCAAGCGCCCCGGGAAAATTTCGTCCCAGGATTTCACGTAACAATTTCAGTTCCGCGCCGCGGACGCCGGCCTGTTCGGCGTCCTCGAGAGCGGCGCGCGCGTCGGCTTCAGCCCCCTGCTCGCTTACGGACGATATCACCAGTTTCCAAGCCTCGAAGTTGTTCGGTTGAACGCGCAGCACCTTTCGAATTAATTCGCCGGACTCCCGGTATCGCCCGTCGGCGTCGAGGTGACGCGCCAGGCGAATGCGATACGGCATGGCCATGCGTTCATATTTATGCGTCTGTATTTTCGGCAAGGCGTGAATAGCTTCGCGCAACAACGCGATCGGCCTCCGCGATTCCGCCGGCCAGACGCGCGCCGCGTATTCGGCCTGCTCCGCCAAGGCCGTGGAATACAGCGTCGGGAAACGCGCTCGCATCGGCTGGTAAAGCCTGATCGCGCGCCCGGCGTCCTCGTAAGCCCCCCGAAAATCGCCGCTCAGCGCTTTCCACTCCGCACTGAGCCGATACATCTCCGGCGCCCGCGACAAAATCAGGGCGTCCAGGTCGGTCCGCGGATCGTACGGACCGGCGGACATGCGCACGGCCTCGAGCGTCTCGCCGAATTGCGGCAGTTCGGCGCCTTTTCGCAAGGCGGCGCGCCATTCGCTCGGCGGGAATCCGTTGCGCAAGGCGTCGCGCAACAAGCCGACGTAATCGCCCGGCAGCGTGCGATAGAGCTGCCAATACCCCGCCATGCGCAGCAAGGCCTGCATGTCGAACGGTCGCAGCGCCAGTTGACTGCGCCAAGCCTGCAAGGCGCGTGCATGCCAAGTACGCGCTTGCTCGCGCGCCCCGGTTCGATAAGACAAATCCGCCAACATTTCGGCGCATTGCGCTCCCAACGCGGACATGCGCCCGATATTGGGCGCCTGCCGGTTAAACGCCAAAGCGGCCTGAGACGCATTAACGCCGCGTTCCATCGCCAAACGAAACAAATCGCGCGTCTCGGTCGAAATAGAAACCGAATCAACATTGGCGGCGCCCGGGCCGTCCTGCTCGAGGGCGGCGACGGCTTCGGCATGCGCGCGTAGCGCGCGCGCGAATTGACTGTCAACCTCAAGCTTGCGCGCGGCCAATTGCCGAACGGGATCGAGCAACAGGCCGCCCGCCTCGCGCGTGCGCATGATCGCAATATCGTACTGCCCGGCTCGATAAGATTCGGCGGCCTCGAATTCGGCCTGCACGCCTTGCCAGTTGCGCTGTATCAGCCAGTGCGCCGCCGCGGCCGCGATCAACGCCGTCCCGGTCACGCCATAGCGGCGCAATCCCATATTTCGGATCCATCGATCGACGGAGTTCGGCGGCTCGTCGCTGCGATATTTCGAGACGGCCCGAGAGGTCGCCCACAGGACGCCCAGCAAGGTGTAGAACACGGCCGGCGCGCCGGGTAAGCGCGGATTCACCGTGAACATCGCATCGACCAGCAATCCGATGACGCCGGCGATCAAGCCCATCAGGAGCCATCGACGTTCGGGCGAAAGGTTGGCGCGCAACAGGGCTGAAGCCGCCACCAGCGTGGCCAGGAATCCGGCGACCCAGGTGACTCCTCCAACCAATCCGATTTCGGCGAAAACCTCGAACAATTCGTTATGAGCGTGCTCGACCATCTCGCCCATGAACGCTGCCGGATCGAGCATGCGATCGCCGATCGAGAGCCCGCTCGCCAGGCGGGGATAGGCGCCGGCCCCCGCGCCGGCGAACTGATGCCGCCCCCACAGAGCGGCGGCGTAGCGCCAGGAATAAACGCGAAAACGCACCGTCGCCCCGCGCCCCATGGCGACGTCTTGCGTTACGGACGGAAAATACCATGCGCCCAAACCCGCCAGGCCCAGACACGCAAGCGTAATCCCCCAGCGCAAACGCGCCTTGGCGCGCAAAAACAGCACGCCCGCTACGCCGGCGATCCCGGCGACTCCCGCCCCGCGCGCCCCGGCCAGCCTGAAACACCAGATAAGCGGGATGAACGCCGCCAGCGCCGGCGCCAAGCGCCGCCAATCGATCCGGACGCCCGACGTTCGGCCGCGCCAAATGGCGCCGACCATGACAAAGCCGGCGATCAGCAACGCCGGCAGGATGCAAGCCGCCAGCGCGCCCGGATTGCCGATCGGAAAACCGGGGCGATGAAATGGATTACGCCGGTAAAAATACCAGATGCAAAGCACCGCCCCCAAAGCCGCGATGGCGACGTACCCCCACGTCAGCCGCGGCGCGTCGCGGCCTTCCAGACTCCACGAAAGCGCGATCGCCCACGCCAAAGCCAGCGCGTACAGCGCCGCTTGCCCGATCGAGAGACTGGCGTCGCCCGACCAACGGTAACTCAAAGCGGACAACAATACCCAACCCGTCAGGAAGGACTGCCCGATGAACCACGCCCGTTTCGCGGTTCGTCTCTCGGAAGGAAAACGCGCCGAAATCAACGCCCGGACGGCCAGCACGATCAACCCGATCAACGCCGCTACATGAAAGGCCAGATCCTTAATCTCGACGCCGCGAACCGTCGCGACGCGATATTCGAGGGCCATCCAGTTGGTGATGATTTTCAGCAGCGAGCCGTCGCCCCACGGCGCCGCGCCGGGGAAGCCGCGATCGTTAGGCGGGCTCATCAAAAAAAACGTGGCCGCAAGCAGCAACAACGCCGACACCAGGCTCATCAAGGAAAGCTGACCGCGCAACCGGCTGCCCGGCCGGCTTTCGATTGTCATGTCGGGTATTTCACGCATGCCGCGGCGTCCTGGTTCTGTTCAAGCGATTGTCCGCCGCGCTCGGGAAAATGCAAAGGGGCGCCGAGCGGGTTTTACGGGATTTGACGAGAAAGGCGCCGGTTACGTGCTCGTTCAGCCTTGATTTGACAGGTTGAGGGTCGATTGGAACGCGTGCCACTGCTCTTGAGCAGTGTTCAGCATCGTCGCACGCGCCAAGGTTGTTAAGAGACACTGCTCAAGAGCAGTGACACGCTAATCCCCTCAATCGAGCAATGGCAGAACTCTATCTTTGACGCCTTGTATCTGAATGGATCAACCCGTCCTTGAGTTCAATGACGCGCGTGCAACGGTCGGCGACGGACATGTCGTGCGTGACTATGACAATCGTCATGCCCGAGGCGTGCAGTTCGTCGAGCAGCTCCAGAATTACCAATCCCGTCTTGCTGTCGAGATTGCCGGTCGGCTCGTCCGCCAGCAGCATAACCGGATCGTTTATAAGCGCCCGGGCGATGGCGACACGCTGCTGTTGGCCGCCGGAGAGTTCGCTTGGCCGGTGGTGGAGCCGTTCGGTCAGTTCGACGCGTTCGGCGAGCACCGCCGCTTTTTCCCGTCGCACGCCGGCCGGGACGCCCTGATAGAACATGGGTGTTTCGAGATTTTCTCGTACGGTTTGCGAATGGATCAGGTTGAAATTTTGAAAAATAAATCCGATGCGTTTGCCGCGGACATCGGAGAGTTCGTCGTCGCTCAGTCGTGAGACATCTTGGCCGTACAGTTGATATTTCCCGCTGGATAGTCGGTCGAGACATCCGATAATATTCATCAGGGTGCTTTTCCCGCTGCCGGAAGCGCCCACGATGGCCACGTATTCGCCTTTGAGTATGGTCAGGGAAACCCCGCACAGGGCGGGCACCTTAACGCCGCCGCCGCCAGTGCTATAGATCTTGACGCTTTCTTCCAGGCGAATAACTTCGCTTTGATCGGGCGTTTCGGATGCGGTAGCGCTCATCGGTATTCGGGATCTCCTCGTCAGCTGCCAGATATTACCCCATATGGACGTGAAAATACGAGCCCGCCGCCCAGAAAATGGACTTGCCAGATCGAAGAAACTTCGGCATAATACTGGGCTTGGTATAGAAACTAACCCAACGGCGGCGCGGCCGCCCAATACGGTGGATCATGAAAAAAGACATCCATCCCAAATACGAAAAAGCGTCGGTCAGGTGCGCCTGCGGCAATACGTTTGAAACCCGCGCCACGGTCTCGGAAATCAAGGTCGATATTTGCAACGCCTGTCACCCTTTCTACACCGGCAAGCAGAAATTCGTCGACACCACCGGCCGCGTCGAGCGCTTCCAGAAGAAATTCGGCGGCCAGTATTTCCGCAAGGACGAGGCCAAGGCCGAAAAGTAACTGTTCTACAAGACAAGCATGCTACGGTCCGCGCGTGAACGCCGGGCCGTAGTTTTTGTTTGTATATATTCCGCCCGCCCCGCTCGCGTAAGGACGCACGCTCATGCTCAAACCCGTTAAAGATCCTGTTTGGATGACGCGGCTGGAGGAGATGTCGCGGCGCGGCGAGGTGATCACCGGCGAGATGAACAAGCCCGAGGTGGCCGCCAACGGCGCCTTGATGGTCAATTTGGCGCGGGAACACGGGCAGCTCGAAAAACTGCTCAAGCCGTTTAGAGAATATCGCCGGGCGACCGAACAGTTGAACGAATCGATCGAAATTGTCTCCGAAGCCGAAGTGGATCCCGAGCTCAAGGAACTGGCCGAAGTCGAGCTGCCCGAACTCGAACAAAAACGCACCGGCTTGCTACAAGAATTGCAGGAAAAACTCGTCACCGGCGACGAATCCGCCATTCACAGCCTGATTCTCGAAATCCGCGCCGGCACCGGCGGGGACGAGGCCGCGCTGTTCGCCGGCGAGTTGCTCGAAATGTACAAACTCTACGCCGCCCGCAAACGTTTCAAGGTCGAAACGCTTTCAATCTCACCCTCCGACCTCGGCGGCATTAAGGAAGCCATCCTCAATATCACCGGCGAAGAGTGCTATCTGAACCTGCGTTTCGAGGGCGGCGGACATCGCGTGCAGCGCGTGCCCCAAACCGAGTCGCAGGGGCGCGTCCACACTTCCGCCGCCACCGTCGCCGTTTTGCCCGAGCCCGAGGAAGTCGAGATCGACATAAATTGGGAAAAAGACGTGCTCGAGCACGTCAGCCGCGCCGGCGGCCCCGGCGGGCAGAACGTCAACAAGGTTTCCAGCGCGATCAAGCTCGAACACAAGGAGACCGGGATCACGGTTTCGATGCGCGACGAAAAAAGCCAGCACAAAAACCGCGCCAAGGCTCGCCGCATCATGACCAGCCGTTTGTTCGAGCACCATAAAATCAAACAGGAGAGCGAGCTTGCCGCCGAACGAAAAGGCATGGTCGGCAGCGGAGACCGCAGCGAGCGCATCCGCACCTACAACTATCCGCAAAACCGCTGCACCGATCACCGCACCAACATGGACGTCTTCGATCTCCCCGGCGTCCTCTCCGGCGAACGCCTGGACGAATTCCACGCCGCCCTCCGCGAACGCGACCTGAAACTCCGCCTGGAAAATCTCTAATCCGCAAGCGAGCGGATCGTTCGCCGCAATCAGCCCCCCGAGAAGCTATGAGCGTGTTCT